>CEQU01037872.1_pt1 | contig 21556 bp, 10 predicted proteins | sample 531031 | NCBI WGS metagenome assembly CEQU01 (sample SAMEA2621216, study PRJEB7988) | marine metagenome | isolation source: saline water (ENVO:00002010), including
CGCGTCGACGATCTCGTCCCACCCGCCGGCGATCCGCTCCGCCGGCGTGGGGGCGCGGCGGCGTCCGCGCCGGCGCGCGGCCTTCGCGGCGATGACGGCCGCGAAGGGGCCGAGCAGAAGCAGCGCGATCAGGAGCACGATCGACGTCGTCCGGAGGACCGGCCACAGCCACGCCAGATCGAGCCCGGCGCGGTCCTCGTCGTCGCGGGCGGCGGCGTCATCCTGCTGGGTGGGATCCGGCGGCACGACCTCCTCGACGGCGTCGGGGCGCACGTCGGTGACGTTCTCGGGGTCACGCTGCTCGGTCGTGTCCAGGTTCGGCGAGCGCGTGTGCTGGGGCGTGGTGTCCATCGGCACCCACGCCCCGGTGGCGGTCTGCACCTCCACCCACGCGGCGAGATCGCCCGCGGTGCACACACCGTCGTCGCACACCGACGCGGAGTCGTCCTCGGACTGGAGTCGTGTGCCGACGACGACGCGGGCGGGGAAGCCCAGCTCCTCGGCGATGAGGGCCGCGGCGACGGCGAACTGCTCGTCGTCGCCGACCGCGGCGACGAAGTTGTCGGCGGCGACGGCCTGGGGGTCGGACTCGCGCTGCAACAGGCGCGTGAACATCTGATCGATGCGAGCGAGGGAGTGGCCTGCAGCGGCGGGCTGGAACCGGTAGTCGACGAGGTCCTCGACCCACCGCGAACCCGCTTCCGGCTCGGTGAGCCCGTGGCTGAGGTATCCGCGGTCGCGCAGCAGGTCGATCAGTCCCACGAGCGCCGCACCGTCCGATCCGGTGCGGTGCTCCTCGACCCACGTGCGCAGGCTCTCCGGCGCCTCAACCGCGGGCGTCGTGCCGGGTGCGGTCATCGCCGCCGGGTCGACGGTCTCGGCCACCGAAGCGACGAGGCGATAGCCGTCACCGGCGCGAAGCCCGCCGCCGGCGGTCTGGACGCCCGCGGCGTCGTCGGCGCTGTAGTAGAACCCGTCGGCGAGGGCGCTCGCACGCTCGCCGACGAAGGCGACCTCGACGAGATCGCCGGCCGTCGGCATCCACACACTTCCGAGATCCGCGATGCCGACCTCGAGGACGGCGCTCTCACCCGGCTCCGCCGCACGGGTGGACGGAACGCGCACGAAGCGCGTCTCCGGCTCGGTGCGGTAGACCTCACCGTCGTACCCGTCGAGGGTGGCGATGCGGATGCGGTCGACCTCACCCTCTTCGACGTCGACGGTGAAGAGCACGTCGTCGTAGCGCTCGTCGTCGAACGAGGCCCGATATGCCGCGAGCGGACTGATCTCGGCGGACAGGTCGATCTCGGGTGCGGTGAGGCTGCGCAGCACGTCGCGGTTCAGCCCCTGCGCGCCGAGCGGGACGACCGCGACGGCGACGATCACGGCGAGGGTGAGCATCCCGGCGGCCGTCCAGGCCCGTGCCGCAGATCCGCTGGCGGCGCGGCGCGTCACGCGCGCTCGACCGGCACGCTCGAGGGCGCCGGCACGCTGGGCGCGCCCGCGCCAGACGAGCCACAGCAGCGCGGCCGTGAGAGCCGACGCCCCCACCGCGGTCTCCACGGGAGCCGGCAGCGCGACCGGGCCCATCACGAGGGTCTCGCTCACGGTCGTGCGACCGAAGAGCAGGCCGAAGCCGACCATCGCCAGCCCGACGGGCACGGCGGCGTACGCGCGTGCATCGCGCCGCCAGGACAGCAGCAGCATCGCGCACGTTCCGCCGAGGAAGACCACCAGCGCCGGCACCAGCAGGTTGCGGTACGACCCCACAGGCAGATCGACGGTCAGCAGGTCCTTCCACCCGAACACGGCTCCGGTGAGGACATCGCCGAACGCGAGCGGCAGCTGGGCGATATCGGACAGCCGCGCCGGAGCGGCGACGACGACGCCGACCGCGAACAGGGCACCGATCAGGATCGCCGCGACGATCCATCCGCCCCACCCGAACCGCTGCGCGCACACCGCCACGGCGGCGCCGATCGCGGCTCCGGCGGCGACGACCACGAGGAAGACCGGTGCCGCGTACACCGGCCAGGCCGCGATCGCGGCGATCACGACGATCGCGAGCGTGAAGGCGGCGCCCGCGAGGAATCGGCCCGGACCGCCGACCGGCTGCCGTGCCGGGCGCGCCGCGGCGCTCGAGCCGCTCACGCGGTCGCCCCGCGGACGAGGAGGCCGGCGAGGTCGTCGATCGTCCCGACGGTGAGCACCGTCATGCCGCTGACGGCCTGCATGCGCGGGTGCGCCCGTTCGTCGCAGCGCACCCCGACGACCGTCGCATCGGCGGGGAAGTGCAGCGCGGCCTGACGCAGGCGCGACAGCGGCACGCGGGAACCGGTCACCACGAACGCGATCGACAGGCGCTCGCCCGACTCCCCCGCCACACGGCACACCTCGCCGACCGGCATCGTCGTCTCGAGAAGGTCGATCCCGCTGAAGCCGTCGAGCATCCCACGCGGGGACACCGCCGGCACGCGCTGCACGGCGCGCAGGCGACCGCGGATCACCCGCGGCACGTCGCCGCCGGCCACGATGTCGACCTCCCGCGCGTCACGGACCGCCCGCAGGCCGATGGAGGCCGCGCACGAGACGGCGAGCTCGAACTCGTCGGCATCGGCGTATTCGTCCTGCGCGATCGCGAGGATGACGGCCATGCGCGATCGCCGGGTCTCCTCGTACTGCCGCACCATGAGCCGCCCGGTCTTGGCGGTGGACTTCCAGTGCACCTGCCGGCGACTGTCGCCCGGCGCGTACTCGCGGATGGCGTGGAAGGCCATGTCGGCATCCACGAGCCGCCGCGTCGGGGAACCCTCGAGGTCACGGATGAGCCCGGCGCTCGTGGACGGGAGGGCCACGGTGCGCGGATGCACGTACAGGTCGTGCACGTCGGGGAAGGCGTGTTCGCGTCGCAGCAGGCCGAGGGGGTCCGCCCGCACGGTCGTGGCGGGCCCGACCGAGACGATGCCGCGGCGCAGGTCGGGAAGCTCCAGCGGGTCGTCCACCGCGTGACCGGGCCGCAGCAGCGGCACCTCCACCTCGACCAGGCCCTCCCCCACGGGGATGTCCAGGCGCCCGGGGAGCGTCGTACGCGGGCCGGTGTTGCGCACGCCGATCGCGCCGGCGACGGCCGATCCCGCGACGGCGCGCTCGTGCGCGAGGGAGAGATCCACGGCGTAGGAGCGCGCCCCGAAGAGGAACGGCACGGCCGTCGCGAGCAGCACGAGCGCGATGACGGCGGCCACCAGCCATTCCACCCACCCGAAGACGAGGCCGAAGACCAGGCCGACGGTCGCGGCGACGACCACGAGCACGCCCGCCGGACGCACGGTGCGCGCGGACCACCGCGCCGCCTGGGCGACGGCCGCCACGACCACGCGGGTCACGCGCGTGAGCCCCACGACCGCACCGACGAGCGCCCGATCGCGTCGCGTGCCCGACACGTGCGTGCCGGTCGCGCCGAACGTCGTCGACCCGCCGGCGGTGTCGCCGCGGGTGGATGTGCGGGTCAGTCGGGAGTCGGTGGGCGTCATACCGCCTCGCGTCGCGTGGGCGGTTCGACATCCAGCAGCACCTGGCCGACCACGGCTTCCGGGGTGACACCGTCGAACTCGGCCTCGGCGTGCAGGATCAGGCGATGCGCGAGCACCGGCACGGCGAGCGCCTTGACGTCGTCGGGCGTGACGAAGGTGCGCCCCTGCGCGGCGGCGCGTGCGCGGGACGCGCGCGTGAGGGCGAGGGCCCCGCGGATGCTCACGCCCAGGCGCACCTCGTCGGCCGAGCGCGTCGCGTCCACGAGGCGTGCGATGTAGTCGAGCACGAGAGCGTCGGCGTACACGGTGGCGGCCAGGTCGGCCATGCCGACCAGCGCCTGGGGGGTGATGATCGGGTGGAGCTCTTCGGTGGCGATGGCCGCGCCGTCGAGGATGCGCACCGTGGCAGCGTGGTCGGGGTAGCCGAGCGAGGTGCGCATGAGGAAGCGGTCCAGCTGGGCTTCCGGAAGCCGGTAGGTGCCGGCCTGCTCGACCGGGTTCTGGGTCGCCAGCACCAGGAACGGCACCCCCACGGCACGGCTCACTCCGTCGATGGTGACGTGCCCCTCCTCCATGACCTCCAGGAGCGCCGCCTGCGTCTTCGGGCTCGCACGGTTGATCTCGTCGGCGAGCACGATGTTGGCGAAGATCGGTCCCGCGTGGAACTCGAACACGCCCTGCTTCTGGTCGTACACGCTGATGCCGGTGATGTCGCCGGGAAGCAGGTCCGGCGTGAACTGGATGCGCGTGTTGGTGCCCTGCACCGACTGCGCGATGGCGCGGGCGAGCGAGGTCTTGCCGGTACCGGGCACATCCTCCAGCAGCACGTGTCCGTCGCTGAGCATCGCGGTGAGCACCAGTTCGACCACGTGGCGCTTGCCCAGCACCGCGCGCTCGACGTTGTCGGCGATCTGCGCGAAGGTCTGGGCGAACCAGGTGGCCTGTTCCTGCGTGATGGTCATCGTTCCTCGTTCGTTCGGGCCTCAGCCGGCCGGGGGCTCCGACGGCGCTTCGCCGGGCTGACAGGTCGCGGCGAAGGTCGTCTGGGCGTTGCGGAGTCCCCATCCCTGCGCGCTCCAGTCCACCGTCACCGAGATGCCTTCGACGTACGCCGCGCCGACCGGCACCTGCCAGGTTCCCGCCTCGTGCGGCAGCGGATTGTTCTCGGCGTCGAAGTAGCGCAGCGATCCGTTGCCGAAGGTGATCGCGGCCGTGCCGCCGCCCGGGGCGTTCGACGACGAGCTCGTGCGCTGGAGCGTGCCGCCGCCGACACAAGAGGTCACCGACCATGTCGCCTGCACCTGGTAAGGCGCACTCCCCGCGCGCGGCGTGACGCCCGCCCAGTCTGTGGTCGGGCCGCGCCATTGGTGCACGTAGCGCACCCGGATGCCCGGGTCGCCGTCGAAGACGCTCGTCGGCGGACCGCCGGAGAACTCGGCCGCGTTGAAGCGCGGCGGGTCCTCGTCGGAGGTGGGCAGATCGCGGATGCGCCACTCGGCGCGATTGGAGGTGACGTCGGGGCGGGCGTCGACGACGAAGGTGTACCCCCGCGGCGCGTCGTCGTCCTGCACGGCGTACACCGCCTTGGTGACGGTGACCTCGCCGAAGGACCGCCCGCCGTACGTCGAGGTCACGCACATGTCGTAGGAGTACTCCTCGCCGTCGTCCACCTCGAATTCCGCGCGGGCGCCGTCGTCGTCGGGCCGGCAGAACCTGCCCGCCTCGACGATGTCGTACCGCAGACTCGACCCCTGGCCGTTGACGGTCGCGCTGCCGGTGGCGACGATCGTGGCCGTGCCATCGCCATTGTTGGTCGCCGTCAGCGTCAGCTGGGCGTTCCGCGGCGCGCCGACGCCGTTCGCGGCGACCGTCACCGACGAGCCGGATGCGCTGCCGCCGAGGCCGGGCGGCACGTCGAAGCGCGACAGCGGGGTGACGGTGACCGTGGATGCGGCGTTCGTGCCGATGCGGTACTCCGGCACGGTGACGCGCGTGTCCCATCGCGACACGGACACGGTCGACTCGTCGCCGGACGGGCTCGTGAGGCGCAGACTGCCGGTCTCGGCGGTGTCGATGCCGGTGATCTCCAGCCGGATGACACCACCCTCGCCCGACGCGGTGGCGACCGGAGCCGCGGAGACGGCGTCGGGCGCCGGCGGCGGGTCGTAGGCCCACGCGGTCGTTCCCACCGCGCTGCGGGACTCGCCGACGCCGTTGACCGCGCGCGCCTCGTAGACCCGCTGCTCGCCGTTGGGCGCGGAGATCGCCGGGCACGTGCCATCGGCCCCGCACCGCGCCACCACCTGACCACCGCTTCGGATGACGAAGCCCGTGAGCGAGGGGTAGGCCTGTCGGGCGGCGCCCGGATCGACGCGCAGGGTGATGCGACCGTCCGCATACGCGGTCTGCGTCACCGACGCCGGCGCCCGAGGGTATCCCTGCAGATCCAGCAGCAGCGCGCCGTTGCGCTCACCCGCCGACACGCGCCCCTGAGCGTCGCGAACCGCGAAAGACGCCGAGCACGTGGCGCCGGGAGCGTCGCTCGACCACGACGCGACCACACTCGAGGCATCCGCGACCGCGAAGGTGACGCCCGTGCACGCGCCCGTCGGGGCGACGCCCACGACCTCGAGCGGCGTGCCCGGCAGGGGGTTGACCTCTCCCCCGGCGCCCACGACGTCGATCGTGCACTGCCCGCCGGAGGCCTGCGAGCACTGCTGCGTCACCGACCCGCCGCGGGGAAGCGTGGAAGGCGCCGCCCCGACCCGCAGCAGCAGGCGCGCCGACGCCACGCCCGGGTGGCTCGTGACCGACACCACCACGGCTTCCTGGCCGCCGGGCACCGCATCGTCGGCGCCCGTGATCGACAGCGTCGACCCCGACAGGGCGATCTCGAAGGCCCGACCCTCGCTGGAGACGGCGTACGAGATGCCGGCCCAGTCCTCGCGCAGCTGCCACGAGGTCATCTCGCGCAGGTCGAACGCCTCGGTCTCGCCGGGGCCGACCGTGAGCGACGCCGGGGCGAGCTCCGGCTGCGGGTCGAGGGCGACGATGGTGATGGGGACCGAGAGGTAGGTCCACTCCTGCTGGCCGACCATCCGGACCGGCACCTGGCACGCATCGGAGAAGGGGGCACCGGCACCCGCGTCGTACGTCACCTCGGTCCCCGACGCCGCCCGGCAGGCCGCCTCGGCCCGCGCACCGGCGGCGCGCACGTCGTCGCCCACCTCGAGCGAGGCGCCGCGCGGGAGTGCGACGTGATCGGCGAGATCGAACGTGACCGACTCCAGCTCGGTCACCTCCGGCGCCGGCACTCCGGCGCGCAGCGCCAGCTCGATGTCGTCGTCGCCGGGCACCCGCAGGAACGCGTAGGTGGTGACCTCCCCCGAGGCGCCCTCGCCCGTGACCGAGAACGGGATGATGCGGGTGCGCTCCGGGAGCTCGCCCCGAAGGGACGGCCCCTCCACCTCGACGTCATCGACCTCGCCCCAGAGACCGACCTCGAGCTCGCCGACGTCGCCGCCGGACCAGACGGTCTTCCCCGCGAGCACATCCACCCCGTCGGCGAAGTCGTCACGGGTCTCGACGGTGAGCACCGTGTCGTCGACGACCGGGTAGTCGGGCACGGCGTCGCGCACGACCTTGACCACGACCAGGCCCCGACCGGTGTTGCCCGACGACGAGGCCACGTCGTAGAGGAACGACATCGTGCCGACCTGCTCGCCCGCCTCGACGACGAGCGTGCGCTCTCCCGCGACCTCCACCAGCGCGTCCAGCCGCGTGTACTCGGGGTTGACCGATCCGTCGGCCAGCGCCGTGGGCTGGTCCGGGCGCACGGCGGTGACCTCCAGCTCCCCGCCGGTGGGGTCGATGTCGTTCGCGACGGGATCCACGCGCACGACGTTCTGGGCGCCGACCTGCACCTGCACGTAGTCGGTGAATGTGATCGGGCTCGGATTGGCCTCCGAGTCGAGCACGCCCACGCGCACGGTTCCCTCGCCGGTCTCGCCGAACTCGTCCACGACCCGGTAGCGGAACTCGTCCTGCCCGCTGTCGCCGGCGACGCTGGAGTACACCAGCGCCGTGCCGTCGGCCGAGACGGTCGCCACACCCGACGCCGGCTGCGCGATGACCGCATCGAGCCGCACGACGTCGCCGTCCGGATCCATCCCGAAGCCGTCGAAGGCGATGCGGGTGCTCTCGCCGCTGAGCACCCGGGCTTCGAGCGTGTCGGCCGACGGGGCCCGGTTGGCGTCGGAGTCGAGCACCTCGATGCGCACCGTCGCGGTGTCCTCGAGGCTCGGCGCGCCCGTGAGATAGGCGGCGTACTCCACGGTGTAGCTGCCGGGTTCGTCCGGCGCCAAGTATCGCAGGCGATCGGCGGAGGCGAAGGCCAGGGCGTCACCGGTCGACGACACGACCGACGCCGGATTCAACACCGGACGCCCGCCCGAGGGGGCGACGTCGTTCTCGAGCACGGGGATGTCCACCTGCGCGCCCGTGCGCACGACGACGGCGTCATCCACCGCGATCGGGGCCAGTTCCGGCGCGGGCGGGAGCAGGTAGACCGTGGCCTCGCCTCTGACGGAGGCGCCGCCGTCCTGGGTGCCGTCGCTCACCGTATAGGTCACGGTGCCCAGCCGGCCCGCTTCGCCCGTGGCCGTCGTTCCGGAGACGCGCAGATAGTTCTGTCCGACGCCGTCGACGCTGAGGCTCGCCCCCTCGTCGGGGCGCGCCTCGACGTCGCTGAGCAGCAGCACCCGGCGCGTGGGGTTGGACACCGCCGCGAAGACGTCGAGGGTCGCATCCTCCTGCGGGTGGACGAACGCGACGACCGGAGCGGTCGCGAGATCGGCCGGCGCGTCGGCGGCGAGCAGGGTGATGCGCGCCGTGGCGGTGGCGGAGCTGTCGCCGTCGGTGACCGTGTAATCCACCCGGTAGGTGCCGGGCTCCTCGGCGGCCACGTCGAACGTCGTGGACCCGCCGACGACGGTCGCCGTGGCTGCGGCGTCGTCGAGCACGCGCACCGACTCGAGCGAGATGGCCCCGGCCGTGCCGGTCACGTGGTCGATCACGTCGACGCTCGTCGCGGCGTCGATCGAGTCGATCACCGCGAAGGACTGCGCCGCCAGGAGCGGCTGCGGCGAGACGCGCACCATGAGCGACTTCGCGGCCGTGCCCCCCGCCGTGTCGGCGACGGTCACGATCAGTTCGATGAGCTCCTCCGTGCCGCCGCCGTCGTCGTCGTGCTGGTAGACGACCTCTCCGGCGGGTGTCGCCGCGACGTTGCCGACGCCGCTCGGGTTCTCCACCGACAGCAGCAGCAGCGGATCGCCCTCGGGGTCGACCCATCCCGGGAGCACCGGGACGGTGACCGTGCCGCCCCGCGCGACCTCCGGGGCCGGCCACGTCACCAGGCACCCCTCGACCCCGCACCAGCGCGGCGCGCTCTGCGCCTCGGACGCTGCCACGGTGAGCGTCACGGTGGCAGGTTCGGATGCGAGCCCGTCGTCGGCGGTCCCGTCGGTCACGGCGTACGAGAACGTCGCCGAGCCGCTCGCGCCGGGCTCGGTCTGCACCGTGAGCCGTTGCCCGTCGTCGGTGATGCCGACGACGCCGAAGGCGGGGTCGAGCCCCGTGACCGACGCGGCGGCGATCGCGAGCACGTCCTCATTCGGGTCGTGGTCGTTCAGCAGCACCGGCAGGGCCGTCAGCGCACCCGCGCGCACGCCGAACGCATCGGGCTCTGCGATCGGCGGGCGGGGGTCGACCTGCACCGCGAGCTGCTCGTCGCTCGGCTCGGCATCCGGATTCACCCGGTCATCGAGCGCCCAGTTCTGACTCGACGCGACCAGCCCGCCGTCGGGAACGGTCCACACCCATCCGCTGCGGGTCTCGTTGAGGATCACCGCCCCCTGCCCAACGACGAATTCCGGCCGCCGCTGCTCCCCGAGCGTCTCGCCGGCGTAGTCGAGCGGCGTCTCGCCGTCGGCGGAGCTCCAGAGCAGACCGCCCGCGGTCCCCTGCGGCAGCCACGCGGCGTACACCTCGCCATCGACGGTCACCGGCTCGGCGGGCAGGCCGAGCACCGACGTGCCGGCGCGCTCCGTGTCGGGGGCGGATCCGTCGACGGGGATGCGCACGAGCGCCGTCTCGTCGGCGACGTAGACGGAGTCGCCCTCGGCCGCGGCGCGTCCGACCACCACGGAGCCTGCCACGTCGACCGTGACCGGCTCGGCCACGCCCTGTCGCCACACCGTTCCGGTGTCGGCATCGACGAGCACCCACGACTCCCCCGCTGCCGTCATCAGCGGCTGCGCGAGGTCGCCGGCGTCGATCGGGTCGCGGACTTCGGACCGGCCCGCGGGGATGTCCCACCGCAGCACCGACCCGTCGCCGGCGGAGTAGGCGAACAGGGTGCCGTCGTCGGCGACGGCGATCGCGTCGGCGGTGTAGGGCGGCGCATCGTCATCGCCCGCCGCGAACGGGTCGAGCTGCACCGCGTCGCCTGCGATCTCGCCCGCGAACACGGTGCCGGCGTCGGTGAGATAGGCGACGTAGTCTCCGGCGGTGGAAACGACCGTCGTGCCGGCCGGAGTCGACGGCGACGCCCGCACCGTCTCGTCGTCCAGATCGACCGGCTGTGCGCCGTCGATGGGCGTGACCTTCGACCAGCTGTCGGTGAACAGGAACGCCCCGTCGGCGTTCTGGGTGACCTCGCTCGGATTCGACACGGTGCGCACCGTGTCCAGTTCGCCGATCGCCGTGTTCACGCGGGCGTAGCGCGACCCCTCGCCCGTCTGCAGCGCCCACACGGACGCGTCCACCTCGGGGGTCTCCTGCGCGTCCAGACCCGGCCAGACGATGCCGGCCGTGAGCACGACGCCCGCGGCGGCGACGCCCGCGACGATGCCGACCAGAGTGCGGCGCCGCACGTCAGATCACCCCCGCGATCAGCAAGGATGCGACGACGCCGACCGCGCCCACGAGCGCCGCCACGGCGACGGCCCACGGCAGCATCCGCTGTCGGGCCCGCTCGGGCGACGTGAACTCGGTGTCCTCATCGCGTGCGAGCGAGGCGACGCCCGTGCGCGGCGCGGTCTTGCGGCGCACCTCCCGCTCGATGCGCGACCGGGCCGGCCCGCGCAGCGCGCTGTCGGCGAAGTCGATCGGGTTGGCGCCCGGCGCCCACTCCGATGCCGGGACCTCCAGCGGCGTCGGCGACACCCCGAGCGATTCCTGCACCGACTGCAGCGCCTCGGCGAACTCACGCGCCGAGGCATATCGCTGTGCCGGAATACGACTCATCGACCGCGCGAGCACGTCTTGCAGCGCATCCGGAACATCGGTGCGCGGGATGGGCGTGTACGACGCTCGGGCGATGCGACGGCGCAGCAGATCCTTGGAGTTCTGGCCGCGTTCACGACGTTCGAAGGGGCTGCGGCCGGCCAGCAGCGAGTAGACGGTGGCTCCGAGACTCCAGACCTCGCTCGAGATCGTGCCGGCCGTCTCCTCCGCGACCACCTCCGGCGCCGACCACGGAATCGACATCGCGAGCACCTCGTCGGCCTGCGTGCCGATGAGCGACGACGAGATGCCGAAGTCGGCCAGCACCGGGGTGCCGAAGGTCGTGACCAGGATGTTGCTGGGCTTCACGTCGCGGTGCACCAGCCCCGCGCGGTGGGCCGATTCCAACGCGGAGGCCATCCGCACCCCGATCGAGAGCACCTCGGTCACCGGCATCCGCTCGACGCGGTAGCGCTGCGACAGCGACCCGGGGCAGAACTCCATCACGATGAACGGCCTGCCGTCGGCGGAGATGCCCGCCTGGTACACGGTCACGATCGACGGATGCGCCGACAGCCGCGCGAGCACGTCGGCCTCGGCGTTGAACATGCGGCGCAGGTCTGCTTCTCGCACGTCGCTCGGCAGCACCTTGACCGCGACGTCGCGCCGGGGCATGTCCTGCTCGTAGAGGAAGACGTCGGCGAAGCCGCCCGAGCCGAGGGGACGGATGTAGGCGAGCCCCGGGAGTATCGGCGGCGCAGAAGGCAGGCGTGCGGCCACCGTTCCTCCCCCTGTTGCCCTGGCGCAAGCCCGCCCATGCTAACAAGCAGACCTGCTCGCACCGCGCATCCCGCCTCGGCGCAGGGCTCATCCCGCCCGACGCAGGGCTCAGGTCAGCGGCGGCGGATCGTCGAAGGGGGCGTCGAGGGAGCGGGTGAGCTCCTCGAGCATCGCGGCGATCTGCGGCTCGACGAGCTCGGCGACGGCCGCCTGGATGCGCAGCCGGTGGTGCAGGAGGATCGAGCACACCTCTCGGCCCACCATGTTCGCGTAGTCGTCGGCCAGCCCGACCTCCTGGCGCAGCGCCGCCTTCGCCTCGTCCGTCAGCGGCGGCAGCGCCGGAACGTCGGCGTCGGCCTCCTCCGCGAGCCCGGCGATGGTGAAGAGGAAGGGCGCCCCGGGCACCGGATCCGGGTCGAGCGGCAATCCCTCGAACTCGGGGTCGAGGTCTTCGGCGGGCCGGTAGCTGCGGGCGCGGTTGCGTGCGGCCTGCTGGTCGAGCTCCGCCTGCAGCATGGGGAGGTTGCGCGCGGTGTAGTCGGCGACGGTGTGGTCGACGATCGTCTTGACCCGGGTGGAGAGGCCGTGCTGCACGCCGTGGGGCACGTCTGCGCCGAGGCCGGCCGCAGACAGCACCGGAGATCCGAAGCAGCGCCGACACGGCGCGACGCGGCCGCGGTGGGTCGCCGGCTCCCAGCGGGGCAGCCAGCGCAGCCAGGCGTCCACCGCCTGGCTCACCTGCGTCTCGAGCGACCGCTCCACCCCTCCACGGTAGCCGTCCGTCCCCGATCCGACGGGGTTTGCGCCCTCCGGATTCATGCGTCGTCCTCGTCCTCCCACGACCAGCGGGGGCGGGATGCGCGCGTGCGCACGAGCGCGATACCCGCCCACGCCGCCCCGAGCGCCGCGGCGATGATGACGAGCCCGAACCAGGTCGTGGCCACGCGACCGGCCACCGCCGACGCCGCCCCGAGTCCCGACCCGGTGATCACCAGCGTGATCCACATGCCGGCGAGATAGGCGAGCCCCGTTCCGGCGGCGATCCACAGCGACGACATGTACGAGGGATGCGGTCGGCGCACGACGGTCAGCAGCGTCAGAGCGAATGCGGCGATCGACGCGGCGACGGCCACCGCCCCGGGCGCCTGACCGAGGCCGGGCATCGCGATCACGGACTCGTCGGTGACCAGGCTCGTCATGCCGAGCCCGAAGATGAGCAGCGCGAGGTCGCCGACGGTGGCGAAGACGACGGCGACGCCCGGTCGCACGGGTCCCCCGCCGGAGGCGGAGGGGTCCGGTGCGCCGGGCGTCGCGGTCACGGTCTTACGGGCGGACCAGTTGGGGTCCCGCCTCGAGGGTGCGCTCGTACTCGCGCTGCGCCTCGGTGTTGAGCTCGGTGACGCGCTTGCCGCGCGATGCGACCCACGCGCCGTACCAGATGGTCAGTTCGCGGCCGAGGACGAAGGCGACGATCGCCAGCGGGGCGAGCACCTGCTCCTCGACGAGGGCCGCGCCCTCACGGGCGGTCAGCAGCCAGAACGGCGCCTGGAAGAGCTGTCCGAGGATGTGACCGCCGTAGGACGCCAGACCCACCAGCAGGCCGAAGATCACCCACGCACCCCACCGACCGCGGTTGATGATGGCGCCCAGCAGCCAGAACGACAGGAAGAAGACGACGACAGGCACCCACAGGGATGCCGTGGCGAGCGCCTCGAGCGCATCGGTGCCGATCGTCTCGGCGGTGACCGACCCCTCGATGGCGCCGAAACCGAGCCACGCCGCGAGGTACAGCACGGCGAAGGTGAGAGCGGCGAGCACGCCGATGGCGCCGGCGGCGGCACGGTTCCCGCGCGGGCGAGGGGCTTCGGGTGCCTGAACGAAGATCGGCTGCGGGCTGGCGGCGGGCGAGACGTAGGCGGGTTCCGCGTGGGCGGGGTCGGCGTCCGCCGGCTGGGCGGCGGGCTCCTCGGCCCACGAGGGGACGTCGTAGGTCCGCTCGGTGTACGACGGCTCGTCGGCGGCGACGACCGTCTCATCGACGGGCGCGTCATAGGCCGTGGCGGCGGGCTCGTCCGAGACCGGCTCGCGGGTCACCGGCTCGGCGGTCTCCGTCGATGTCGGCTCGGCGGCGGGCTCCTGGGGATCGGGGTCGGCGGCGGCCTGCGCGGCGGCTTCCTCGCGACGGGCGGCCTCGGCGTCGGCGAGACCGGCGTTGGCCTGTCCGACCACGTCATCCACCGGGCCGGGCTCTTCGACCGGCTCCCCGTACGACGACTTGGGGTCACTCATCGTGATCGCACTCCTCACGCGGGGACGATCCCCGCAGTTGCGAAGATATCGCGGGGATGCGCGTGGGGCCCGCAGGCGTGCCGGGCGTTGCGGCACCGGATTCGTCCCGGATGCCTCCCACGCGTCACGGCATCGGATTAGGGTGTCATCATGCTGCGCCGCCACGCTTCCCGCGCCGCCCTGGCGGCGGCATCCGTGCTGGTCGCCGCCGCCCTCGCCGGGTGCGCTCCGGACCCGGCCGACACGCCGACGCCCGATCCGACCGTCAGCGCGAAAGACCCGTCCGGCCTGCCGTCGCCGATCGAGTCGATGACGCCCGGCGCGACCCCGACACCGACGGTCGAGCCCGCCGCGGCTGTGCCGAGCGACTGCGAGTCCCTGCTGAACGACGAGGTGCGTGCGCAGCTGTACGGCATCCCGCTGAACGACCCCGCGTTCGGGCCGAGCGGCGTGCAGGCCGACGGGTCGCTCATCTGCATCTGGGGCGACCCGGCGGCGGATACGACGAGCCTCGTCACGACCCTCGAGCCTCTCTCGCGCGGCCCCGCCCTCGAGCAGCTCAACGCGCTCGTCGAAGACGAGGGGTTCACGTGCTACACCCCCGACGGGGGCACGCGGTGCGAGAAGACGTGGGACAACCCGGACTATCCGGTCATCGATGGGCGCACCCTGTTCTGGCGTGCCGACCTGATGATCGACACCCGGTACTCCAACCTCGCCCCGACCGGCTACACCTCCTCGGTGATCACCTCGATCTGGGGCGAGGACTAACCCCAGACCTGGTCGGCGACCCGCGCGGCGTAGTCCTCGGGATGCCACGCGCTCTCCCGGCTCGCCACCCACACCCCGTCACGGATGCGGTGCACTTCGACCTCGCCGGATGCGGTGCGCGAGCACGTGAGCGACGTCTCGGTGGTGTCGCACGTGAAGCCCTGTCCGCGCAGGGCCGCGTCGGCGACGGTCACCGCGTCGTCGGCGACGGTCGCGAGCGTCGTCGTGATGGTGCCGTACTCCGAGCGCCATCCGCACGTGACGGCCACGACGGGTGCCAGCAGATCGTTCAGCCCCTCCACCGCCGTGACGGGCGCGGCGCCGGTCTGCGACAGCAGGGCGTCCGGACTCCACACGAGCTCGGCCCACAGGTCGTCGGCGTAGAGCGCGCGGCAGTCGATGTCGGAGAAGTCCTCGGCCGTGATGACCTCGGCAGGGGGCACCGTCGGCTCGGCCTGCACGTTCTGAGCACTGCCGAACCGGAGGGCATCGCCGATGAATCCCACGACGCCGGGAACCTGCGGGGCGGCGAGCCACCCGAGCGCACCGACCACGGCGAGGCAGATCATCCCGATGGGTACGGCGAGCCACAGGCTCCGTCCGCCCGTGCGCGCCATCCGTCGACCCCTTCCGTCGCGCCTTCCACCGTCGTCGTTCGTGGATTCAGCTCAGTTGTAGTTGCCGCTGAAGTCGTCCGTGGAGAAGCTGTCGAAGTCGACGTAGCTCAGGTCGGTGTCGCTGTAGGCACCGTCCGACGCGAAGATGCGGTTGGGGTACCGCTCGCTCTTCGCCTCTTCGGTGGCCTCGACCGTCACGTTGCGGTACTTCGCGAGCCCCGTGCCGGCCGGGATCAGCTTTCCGATGATCACGTTCTCCTTCAGGCCCACCAGCGGGTCGCTCTTGCCCTCCATCGCAGCCTGCGTCAGCACGCGCGTCGTCTCCTGGAACGACGCGGCCGACAGCCACGACTCGGTCGCGAGCGACGCCTTGGTGATACCCATGAGCTCCGGGCGGCCCGAAGCGGGACGCTGACCCTGGGTCACGGCCTCACGGTTGATCTGCTGGTACCGCTTGAAGTCGACCATCTCACCGGGCAGCAGCGGGGTGTCGCCGTGGTCGACCACGGTGACCTTCCGCAGCATCTGGCGCACGATGACCTCGATGTGCTTGTCGTGGATCGGCACACCCTGCGAGCGGTACACGCCCTGCACGCCGCCGACGAGGTACTTCTGCACCTCGCGGGCACCCTGCACGCGCATGATCTCCTTCGGGTCGAGCGTGCCGACCTGGAGGGGCTGACCGACGGTGACATGCTGGCCGTCTTCGACGAGCAGCGTCGCGCGCTTGAGCACCGGGTAGACGTGCGGCTCGTCGCCGTTGTCGGGCGTGAGGATGACCTTCTTGCTCTTCTCGGTCTCGTCGATCGTGATGCGTCCGTCGGACTCGGCGATCGGCGAGGCACCCTTCGGGGTACGCGCCTCGAACAGCTCCTGCACGCGGGGCAGACCCTGCGTGATGTCATCCGCCGACGCCGAACCACCCGTGTGGAAGGTGCGCATCGTCAGCTGGGTACCGGGCTCACCGATCGACTGGGCCGCGATGATGCCGACGGCCTCGCCGATGTCCACCAGCGAGCCGGTGGCCAGCGAACGGCCGTAGCACTGCGCGCAGACACCGACCGCGGAATCGCAGGTCAGCACCGAGCGCACCTTGATGCTCTCGACACCGGCCGCGATGAGCTGGTTGATCTCGGGGTCGCCGACATCCGAACCCGCCTCGAGCACGACCGCGCCCTTCGCATCGACCGCGTCGACGGCCAGGGTGCGGGCGAACACCGAGTTCTCGACGTTCGGGTCGCGCACGAGCTCGCCGTCGGAATCGGCGGCTGCGATGACGAACTCCAGACCCTTGTTCGTGCCGCAGTCCTCTTCGCGGATGATGACATCCTGCGAGACGTCGACGAGGCGACGCGTGAGGTAACCGGAGTCCGCGGTGCGGAGGGCGGTGTCGGCCAGGCCCTTGCGGGCACCGTGGGTAGCGATGAAGTACTCCGCCACCGACAGGCCCTCGCGGTACGAGGAGATGATCGGGCGCGGGATGATCTCACCCTTGGGGTTGTTCACCAGGCCACGCATACCCGCGATATTGCGGATCTGCAGCCAGTTACCACGTGCACCCGAGGACACCATGCGGTTGATGGTGTTCGACTCCGGGAAGTGCGAGCGCATCGCCTTCTGCACCTCGTCGGTCGCCTCGGTCCAGATCTGGATGAGCTCCTGACGACGCTCGGCGTCGGTGATGAGGCCCTTCTCGAACTGCGACTGCGCCTTGGCGGCCTGCTTCTCGTGCTTGGCGACGATCTCGCGCTTCTCCGGGGGCGTGAGGACGTCGCTGAGCGCCACGGTCACACCCGAGCGGGTGGCCCAGTAGAAGCCGGCGTCCTTGATGCGGTCGAGGGTCTTGGCGACCTCCACCTTCGGGTACTCCTCGGCGAGCTTGTTCACGATCTGCGACAGCTTGCCCTTGTCGGCCTGCTCGCGCACGAACGGGTAGCCCTTGGGCAGCGCGTCGTTGAAGATCGCCTGGCCGAGCGAGGCATCCAGCAGCCCGTGCTGGTCGTAGCCCTCGGGCGCTTCGCCCTCGAGGAAGGTCAGCCCCGGCACCCGGATGCGGACCTTGGCCTGCAGGTCGAGGGTCCCCTCGTCCTTGGCCATGATCGCCTCGGCGACCGAGCCGAACACACGGCCCTCACCGGTGGCACCCTCGATGACCGTGGTCAGGTGGTGCAGACCGATGATCATGTCCTGCGAGGGCAGGGTCACCGGCCGGCCGTCCGACGGCTTGAGGATGTTGTTCGAGGCGAGCATCAGCACGCGGGCCTCGGCCTGGGCCTCGACCGACAGCGGCAGGTGCACGGCCATCTGGTCCCCGTCGAAGTCAGCGTTGAACGCCGCGCACACGAGCGGGTGGAGCTGGATGGCCTTGCCCTCGACGAGCTGCGGCTCGAAGGCCTGGATGCCGAGGCGGTGCAGCGTGGGGGCACGGTTCAGCAGAACCGGACGCTCACGGATGATCTCCTCGAGCACGTCCCAGACCTCGGGGCGGTAGCGCTCGACGGCACGCTTGGCGGCCTTGATGTTCTGCGAGTGACCGAGGTCGATCAGGCGCTTGATGACGAACGGCTTGAACAGCTCCAGCGCCATCTGCTTGGGCAGACCGCACTGGTGCAGCTGCAGGCGCGGCCCCACGACGATGACCGAACGGCCCGAGTAGTCCACGCGCTTTCCGAGCAGATTCTGGCGGAAGCGTCCCTGCTTTCCCTTCAGCATGTCGCTGAGGGACTTCAGGGCGCGGTTGCCGGTGCCGGTGACGGGGCGGCCGCGACGACCGTTGTCGAACAGCGCGTCGACGGCCTCCTGCAGCATCCGCTTCTCGTTGTTGACGATGATCTCGGGTGCACCGAGGTCGATCAGGCGACGGAGGCGGTTGTTGCGGTTGATCACGCGGCGGTACAGGTCGTTCAGGTCGGAGGTCGCGAAGCGGCCGCCGTCGAGCTGAACCATCGGGCGGAGCTCCGGCGGGATGACCGGGACGACATCCAGCACCATCGCCGACGGGTTCATGCCCGTCTGCAGGAAGGAGTTGACGACCTTCAGGCGCTTGATCGCGCGGATCTTGCGCTGGCCCTTGCCCTCGGCGATCTGCAGGTGCAGGCTCTCGGCCTCGGCACGCAGGTCGAACGCCGACAGGCGGCGCTGGATCGACTCGGCACCCATGTGCGCCTCGAAGTACTGCCCGAAGCGGTCCTGCAGCTCGTGGAAGATCTCGTCCTCGCCCTTGAGCGAGCCGACCTCCAGCGTGCGGAATTCCTCCCACACGCGCTCGAGCTTGGCGATGGAGTCGTCCGCGTTCTTGCGGATCGAGGTCATCTCCTTCTCGGCGGCGTCCTTGACCTTCTTCTTCTGGTCGGCCTTGGCGCCCTCCTCCTCGAGCGAGGCGAGCTCCTCCTCCAGCTTCTGCAGCCGGGTCGCGATGCGCGCATCCCGACGGTCGCCGAGGTTCTTCATCTCCAGGCGGAGGTTGTTCTCATGCGTGGGGAGGTCGCGGTGACGCGCCTCCTCGTCGACCGAGATCACCATGTAGGCGGCGAAGTAGATGACCTTCTCGAGGTCCTTCGGCGCCATGTCGAGCAGGTAGCCCAGGCGCGAGGGAACGCCCTTGAAGTACCAGATGTGAGTGACCGGGGCGGCCAGTTCGATGTGGCCCATCCGCTCGCGACGCACGGAGGACTTGGTGACCTCCACGCCGCAGCGCTCGCAGACGATGCCCTTGAAGCGGACGCGCTTGTACTTGCCGCACGAGCACTCCCAGTCGCGGCTGGGTCCGAAGATCTGCTCGCCGAACAGACCGTCCTTCTCGGGCTTCAGGGTGCGGTAGTTGATGGTCTCGGGCTTCTTGACCTCGCCGTAGGACCAGCGACGGATGTCGTCGGCGGTGGCCAGGCCGATGCGAAGCTCGTCAAAAGTTGTTGCGTCGAGCACGTGTGTTTACTCCTGTGAGATTCCGGTGATCGAGTAGCCGCGACGCGGCGTATCGAGATCAGTGGGTCGGATGCCGCGGGTCAGATCTCGTCGATCGACGAAGACTCGAACCGGGTGGAGATGTTGATGCCGAGCTCCTCCGCTGCGCGGAAGGCGTCGTCATCGGTGTCACGGAGGTTGACCGCCGTGCCGTCCGCCGAGAGCACCTCGACGTTCAGGCAGAGCGACTGCATCTCCTTCATGAGCACCTTGAAGGACTCGGGGATGCCGGGCTCCTGGATGTTCTCGCCCTTGACGATCGACTCGTACACCTTGACGCGGCCGAGGATGTCGTCGGACTTGATCGTGAGGAGCTCCTGCAGCGCGTACGCGGCGCCGTAGGCCTCGAGGGCCCACACCTCCATCTCACCGAAGCGCTGACCGCCGAACTGCGCCTTACCACCGAGCGGCTGCTGGGTGATCATCGAGTACGGACCCGTCGAACGCGCGTGGATCTTGTCGTCGACGAGGTGGTGCAGCTTCAGGATGTACATGTAGCCGACGGAGATCGGTGCCGGGAACGGCTCGCCCGAGCGACCGTCGAACAGCTGCGTCTTTCCGCTGGAGTCGATCATGCGGTCGCCGTCGCGGTTGGGCAGCGTCGAGTCGAGCAGACCGACGAGCTCCGACTCGAAGGCGCCGTCGAACACCGGGGTGGCGACCTTCGTGCCCGGGGCGGCCTCGCGGGCCTGCTCCGGCAGCCGGGCGGCCCACTCGGGGGTGCCCTCGACCTTCCAGCCCTGCTTGGCGATCCATCCGAGGTGCAGTTCCAGCACCTGGCCGAAGTTCATTCGACCGGGGATGCCGAGAGGGTTCAGCACGATGTCCACCGGGGTGCCGTCCGGCAGGAACGGCATGTCCTCGACGGGGAGGATCTTCGCGATGACGCCCTTGTTGCCGTGGCGGCCGGCGAGCTTGTCGCCCTCGGTGATCTTGCGCTTCTGGGCGATGTAGACCACGACGCGACGGTTGACGCCCGAGCCCAGCTCGTCGTCGCCCTCCTCGGCGTCGAACTCCTTGACAGCGATGATCGTGCCCTGCTCACCGTGAGGAACCTTCAGCGACGTGTCGCGCACCTCGCGGCTCTTCTCGTTGAAGATCGCGCGGAGCAGGCGCTCCTCGGCCGAGAGCTCCGTCTCACCCTTGGGCGTGACCTTGCCGACGAGGATGTCGCCGGGACGCACCTCGGCGCCGATGCGGATGATGCCGCGCTCGTCGAGGTCCTTCAGCAGGTCGGGGCTCACGTTGGGGAGGTCACGGGTGATCTCCTCCTTGCCGAGCTTGGTGTCGCGGGCGTCGACCTCGTACTCCTCGATGTGGATCGAGGAGAGGGTGTCTTCCTTCACCAGGTCCTGGCTGAGGATGATCGCATCCTCGAAGTTGTGACCCTCCCACGTCATGAACGCCACGAGGAGGTTCTTGCCGAGCGCCAGCTCGCCGTTCTCGGTCGCGGGGCCGTCGGCGATGACCTCGCCGGCCTCGATGCGGTCACCCGCGGAGACGACGACGCGCTGGTTGTAGCTGGTGCCCTGGTTGGAGCGGTCGAACTTGCGCAGGTAGTAGTCCTGCGTGCCGCCCTCGTCGAGCTGCACGGTCACGACGTCGGCCGAGACCTCCATGACCACACCCGGCTTCTGCGCGGTGATGACGTCTCCGGCGTCGACGGCGGCGTAGCCCTCCATGCCGGTGCCGACCAGGGGCGAGTCGCTGCGCAGCAGCGGCACGGCCTGGCGCTGCATGTTCGCACCCATCAGGGCGCGGTTGGCGTCGTCGTGCTCGAGGAACGGGATCAGCGAGGTCGCGACCGACACCATCTGGCGCGGCGAGACATCCATGTAGCCGATGTCCTCGGCGGGCACGAGCTCGACCTCGCCGCCCTTCGAGCGGGCGAGGACGCGGGTCTCCTCGAAGTGACCGTCGGACTTCAGCGGCGCGTTGGCCTGGGCGACGATGAAGTCGTCCTCCTCCGCGGCGGTGAGGTACTGAATCTCGTCGGTGACGCGGCCGTTCTCGACCTTGCGGTACGGCGTCTCGATGAAGCCGAACGCGTTGATGCGCGCGAACGAGGCGAGCGAGCCGATGAGGCCGATGTTCGGGCCTTCCGGCGTCTCGATCGGGCACATGCGGCCGTAGTGCGAGGGGTGCACGTCGCGCACCTCGACGCCGGCGCGCTCACGGGAGAGACCGCCGGGGCCGAGGGCCGACAGACGGCGCTTGTGGGTCAGGCCCGCGAGCGGGTTGTTCTGATCCATGAACTGCGACAGCTGCGAGGTGCCGAAGAACTCCTTGATCGCGGCGACGACGGGGCGCACGTTGATC
>CEQU01024875.1_pt1 | contig 21158 bp, 14 predicted proteins | sample 531031 | NCBI WGS metagenome assembly CEQU01 (sample SAMEA2621216, study PRJEB7988) | marine metagenome | isolation source: saline water (ENVO:00002010), including
TCTCCTGGTTCGAGCAGGTCAGTTGGTAACTCGTCCGGGTGGGTCTCACCAACAAATTGATTTATACGTACCAAGTACTTACCTGGCACAACATCTTCTAGAAGCACCTCGCCATCCGAGTAATGTGATGCACTTGTCTGCAATTTAAAAACCCCATCCTCGTCCGTTTTGCCGAACGCAAATGGTAGCCGAGTCCCTAAATCGGGTTGAAACACCACATGGGCGTTACTAAGTGTTTCTCCGTCAAACTTAAGGACACCAGAAACGTTCTTTCGGTTTAACACGGGGCGGTTGAATCCATTTTCAAATATGCCTTGAAAGGTACCGATAAAGATGTATTCGTCATCCAGCTTGACCACTCCATCAAACGCCAGCCCAACCGTACGTTTATTCACTGAGACCATTGCTAACACCGTCTCATCGATCAATTCCGCGCTACTGACTTCATACTTTGACCAATCAATCTGCCAAAGATCCTGCTGTTGTTCAAACACCTGTGCACAATCCTTGGGGATAAACTCTACCACCATCGCATGAAGTTTCTTTATTTCATCCTGATCGACCGGCTCCTCATCAGTCGCATCCATCGTATACGCTGCCTTAAACTGTTCTGCCGATCCGATCAGTTCCTTCCATTTCCCATCGCCATCGACCACCGCCTCCACCAGCTGTTTCGTAAACGTTTTCAATGCCTCCGTTTCGGCATCTGACTCAATTGCCTGGATCTTCGACTCGCTCGGAACATTGGGAGCAGACGCATCACTACAACCCGCAATGATGACCAAACACAGGAATTTCAGAATGTAATTGATATTCATGTAAATAGCCCCGTAACGCAGCTTTCTCTCAGTTATCTCAACTTGCTATCATATAACCGACAACTCTATTGTTACCTTAGCCTATATAACAGCCAATTCCGCAACCACCAATTCCTATGACACATCTATTTAGACTTGCGACAATCCTTTTCGCCTTATGCATCCTTACCACAGCGTATGGCAACTCACTAAACGCAGCTGAGCTATTCCCAGGCATTAATGCAAATGACTGGGCATGGTGGCGAGGTCCGAATCTAAATGGTCACGCGCCTGCAACGGCAAAGCCACCGACAAAGTGGAATAGCGACTCAAATATCAAATGGAAGACACCCATTGTTGGAAGAGGCCACTCGACACCGACAATTGTTGGTGACCGCATCTATCTTTCCACCACAGTGGAAGAAAAAGGAACACGACATGTGATTGCGATTGATCGCGCTAACGGAAAACAACTCTGGTCAACGGAGGTTTATCAGGGAAAGCTTGATCACAATCATCCCAAAAATTCTTACGCATCTCCTTCAATCGCTTGCGATGGTGAACGCCTTTTCTGTGCGTTTGATTATGAAAAAGCAGTTTGGCTCTGGGTTTTAGACCTCAAGGGAAACGTGCTGCGCCAACACCGTGTTGCACCGTTTACCGCCCATCAAGGCTACTCTGCTTCTCCACATCTGTATAAGTCTCTCGTCATAGTCGCTGCTGACAGCAAGGGCGAAGGTGAGGGATATCTGGTTGCCTACGACCGCGAGAGTGGGGATGAAGTCTGGCGGACCAAACGCCCATCTGCTCCAAGTTACGTATCACCAGTCGTACAACAGATCAATGGAAAAGATGTGTTGTTAATGGCAGGTTGCGACATGGTCGCTGCGTATGATGCAGCCTCCGGTAAAGTTGAATGGGAAGCAAAAGGCGCGGCCACGACCGAATGTGTCGGCACCCTTCTTACCGATGGAAAACTCGTGTTCTCAAGTGGTGGTTACCCTAAGCATGAAACGACAGCCGTTTTGGCCGACGGTTCCGGTAAGGTTGCTTGGCGAGTGCCTGTTCGAATCTATGTCCCATCAATGATCTTAATTGGGGACTACTTATACGCCGTCGCCGATCCCGGTATCGTCTACTGTTGGCATAAAGATACTGGAGAGGAGCAATGGAAACATCGCTTGGGTGGTACTTTCTCCACATCCCCTATACTGGCCAATGGACTGGTCTATGTCTCTGACGAACAGGCTAATACCTATGTACTTCGGCTATCCCCGGAGAAACTAGAAGTCGTCGCTAAAAACCAACTTGGAACACACCAAATCGCTGGGGCGAGCTTCTCGGGTAAACAGCTGTTCCTACGCTCGGCAACCGAAGCCGATGCGCGCCAGGAATACCTATACTGTGTTGAAGAATAATCTAGCAAGGGCTAGTCAATCGCCGGATGGTAACCAATGGTATTCATTCGGATGCGGTAAAACCCACCGCCCGCGGTAATGTATAGCCTTTTAGCCTCGTCGCCCTTGCCAAATGAGCAATTCGTTGGAAGGGTAGGTGTCTTTATCTTCGCGAGCACCTTGCCTTTGGGGCTAAAGATCCAAAGCCCGAAGTCCTCTGATGACCGTACGGCTGCATAAACCCGACCGTCTTTATCCACGGTCATGCCATCCACTCCTGTTTGATCTCCAAAATCGTGCAGCACACGCCGCCTGCTGAGTTCACCATCTTTCAACCTGAACATATTGAGCGTCATTCGCCCCGGCTTGAATCCTTCCTCTAGGTCTGCCTTGGCAGAGCCGTTATCCGTTTCCGCGATGTAAATACTACGTTGGTCGGGTGAAAGAACGATTCCATTCGGTTTATCAATCTCCGTCGTCGCGATTGATACTTTACCGTCCGTTGTCATCTTGTAGACATAAAAGCCGTCCAGCTCTAACTCTTCCGGACCTACATATTTTGGGTCTGTAAAAAAGACAGTCCCGTCTCGCGCGATCACAAGGTCGTTTGGTGAATTGAATCTTTTCCCGTTAAACCGTTCATGAATTGGTTTCACGTTCCCATCTGGCGTGATTTCAACCAATGCACGCGCACCGCCCAGTGGTGAGGCACAACAGGCTAGCAAACGTCCATCGCGCGTAAACATCAGTCCGTTGCCCATCTTGCTATCAGCACAATGAATCGTGGTGTTACCACTAGCAGGATCGAACTTCATGATCCGAGCCGGCCGTGCATCAAATGGCTGTGCAAAGTCAGAAAAATACATTGCTCCGTCTGGCCCTGCAGCAGCACCCTCGGTAAATCCCCCTTCTTCCCAAAGGACTTCCAGTGCGTCATCCGCAACCAGACCCTTCGGATCCCAGATCAACGATTCTTCACCGTAAGCCATCTCAATATCCATCATCGCGGTCAATACAACACCACATACAGCTAGCAATAAAACACGCATTTCAACTCATCCCGTTCTAATCACTTTCGAAAACCGCACCACCAGTCGTTCGCGGTAGATTACGCATTGATTCTATAAGACCGGCGCGCGGGATGCGAATTGAAGGATGGACTCCACTTCATGCGCAAAATCCAGTACAGCTCGGTCTGCATGGTAGCCGCCAACCAACTGAATTCCCACCGGAAGCCCATTTTCGGTAAAGCCGGCCGGCATACTTAATGCAGGCAGCCCCGTGACCGTGATTAAATAGCACGACTTCATCCAGTCTACGTATGTGTCAAATTTCACATCGTTGATACTTTCCAAATAAGGCACATCAATATCAAACGGTGGCGTCTGTACTGTCGGGCACAGCAGGTAGTCATAGAGGCCCATAAACTCGGTCATGCGTTCAAAGAGCTGGGTGCGCAATTCATTTGCACGAGCTAGATCCTTCGCCGACAGTTTTCGACCTTCATTAACGTTCCAGTGGATTGTGTCTTTAACTAGTTCTGGTGACCGCTCAATTAGCGGGCCGAATTTCATCGCGAAACGATAGGCACGCCAAGTTTTGAACACCTCATCTGCACCGTGCAAATCCGGATCGACCTCAACGACATCCATGCCATAATCCTGCAGCTTCAACACTGCCTGATCCAACACTTCAATCACTGCCGGATCAACTGGCAGTCCGCCAAGTGTCCGACTATACGCGATCCGCAGCCCTTTCATTTCGCAACCCAACGTACCTGCGAAATCCGCCGGTGTCGCATGCAACGACAATGGTACACGCCGGTCAAAGCCGACAGTCGCCTGCAGTTGTAAAGCAATGTCTTCAACCGTGCGAGCCATCGGGCCCTGGACACTATAACCAAACCATGCTTCATCCGTGGGCCACACCGGCACTAAACCGGTTGAACTGCGAAAACCTATTACATTGCAGAAACTTGCTGGGTTTCTAAGCGACCCCCCCATATCGCTGCCGTCTGCGATCGGAATCATCCGCGCTGCCAACGCCGCTGCCGCACCGCCGCTTGAGCCACCAACCGTCCTCGTTCGATCATAAGGGTTGCGAGTAGCCCCAAATACTTCGTTAAAAGTTTGGCTGCCGGCACCGAACTCCGGTGTATTTGTTTTTCCAATCGTGACGGCACCAGCCGACTTCAGTCGCTGTACGATCAGGTCATCGCTTGACGGAATAAAATCAGCATAGATACGTGATCCCCATGTTGTCCGAAGACCCTCAGTTTGGACCAGGTCTTTATGAGCAATTGGCAATCCACCGAGCACACCGATTTCTTCACCCTTGTCGAGCTTTTCATCTAGTTGTTTGGCAGTTTGACGAGCCTCATCCCGACATTCGCTCACAACCGCATTGATTACAGGATTCCACTTAACGACTTGCGCAAGAAACGCATCGAGTGTTTCCTCGCAACTAATCTTGCGATTGCGAATCATGTCCGCAAGTTCGGTAGCCGAACGTTCTATCAATTCCACCATTTCAGACCTTCAGGGCAAACTGTTCAATCATGCATAAATACGTTGTTCGAGAAATGAACATTATGTAGCCAAATAACACAGCCGTGGAAATCTGCCGTTGGAAATATTCAGAAATACACGACATAAATGCCTATTTTACACTGCCAAGCACTTTTGGCACGCTGATTGCATAACATCCTCGTAAAGCTGAAACCAAACACGGGACTTCAAGGACGCGGCAGACGGAGCACTAACATGTTAGATCTAAAAACTCGGTTTTTTGATGATGGTCGTATAGAAATCAAACGAGTGTTTGATCGCAATAATTTAGGCCATTGGGATCACCGGAATCCGCTCGCTTATGAACAGAGCATCATGTGGATGAAGAACATAGATACTTTCCCGTTTATCCGATCCACAATGGTTGGAAATGCGAAAAGTCGGCGTGGTCCGTTGCTATCAAGTGGCTCGCGGCAACTTGTACTGGGCTACGCCCGACTTACGGCAGATGCGCCACGCAAGGGCCATCTCGGCCAATACTACCTGCGTCGAGTCTTTTATTTAACCGCCCGAGATTTAACGAATCCGAACGAAGTCCGCCCGGATTCGTCTTGTTTGGATACTGCTTCGATAATTCCAACGGTACACGGCGACGTTTACCGTCTGGCTGATATTACTTCGATTGCTTCTTAGCTTGCCAAAGAGTCACACGCAGATCGTCGGCACGTGTTTCCGTATTATCTTCGTTAGAGAGGCCGCCGTCATCGTTTAGGTTTCGACCAAAGCTATACACGCGTACCACATCAGCGTTTTTTACATATGAGACAACACGTGGGCCAAAATCATCCCTGGGAATTTTGGGGAGATATTCTGGAACGATCGCTTCCAGCTTATCTGGGTATGCATCGTTGTCTCGCTTGTATCGTTCCACCGCGATGGCTACCTGTGACAGCCGCAACCGCATATGCATTTGATCCTCTGCTGAAACAGCCGCATTCATTGCCGGCAGTAAGAGAGCAATTAACGTTGTGCCAATTTGCTCCGTCGCAATGTCGCTCGGGGATTTACCGCCAAACAAAAGCGATGCAGCTAACCCCGTGGGGTCCTTTGCCTTTGCAATCGTCTTTTCCAAATCTGCATCTACCGCGGAAAAGGCAGCACGACGTGCAGCTGGCTCTTCAATCTGAGTAACACCGTAAATTCGATCGTACCAGCTATTAGCTCTGTTCAACACGTCATCCCATTTAATCAGTGAACCGGCCAGACCATAGACGATGTTTTCCAGCCCGTCGTTGCCGGTTGCCGCAGAACCAGTGAGCTCGTCCAGAACTGTAAGTGCATTTGGTCCTTTCTTGGCGATCGTAATGGTGGTGTCTAGAAACATAAATCTCTCGCATTGATTTATCTTTGCCCCGAGGCTTACGCCCTTTGGTAACTTGCCCAAACCAGTCGCTAGCGATTCCAGCTGTGAAGTCGTCGGCTTGCCATGCAATAGAATTGCCTGGTCCACACCGCATGCGATACTATCAACGGCGATCCCCACAAGGCCTTCAACAAGTGTACCGCCACGCATCGATATACGACCGATTCGATGAAGCGCGATCGAATGTGCAATAGCACCGTCCATATCACCAGTTCCAATGAGATAGTTCGCGCGGACGGCAAGCCCCCGAGCTAGCTCCCTCATTTTTTGAGCTCCTGGCAATAAGATAGATATCAATTCAGGAATGTCACTTTCATCGTCCGGTACAGTGATATAGGGCATGAAAAAGTGTGTGCGATTGCTCATTGCGATCACGTCATCCAACGGTCCTTCCATCTGCTTCAGCCACTTGGCCACCGACGGACACATCTGTTCATTCCAGACGCCATCCAAAGCAATATCGTATTCCTCCTGCACCTTCGTCCACGCGTTGATTTCAACTCCCGTGGGCGTACGCTCCCGCCGACGACCGTAGGGGCTGAGCAAATGATCGATGGACAAGTAAGAACCATATTCAGGGGGCACAGCCATGCCCATGCGGGCAAAATATGGCTTGCGAATGTCTTTGTGTACCTCATAGCAACCAACCAATCGAAACACCTCAGCACCTATGTTATTCTCAACCGTGGCGCCGGCGCCTAAAGTCGCATTAAGTGCTTCGATGTAATCCGGATATCCATCTGCCTTAAGTGGCTTCGTGATAAATGTAGTTTCTTTACTTACGGTTACCTTTAAGGGCTTTTCCTCCGCATGACATATCTCCAATTGGAGAACACTACTGCAAAACGACAACGCGATGATGGCCGTTAAATAGCGATTGATCATTTAAACACCTATTAATTCCATTGCGAGCTTTTGAACAAAACTCTTTGTATACTTTAGCACGCTCTTATCATTTTATTACTGGATCTGTTGTTCATTTTGAAGCCCATTTTCATACAATACGACCACAACAAAAGAATTGATCGTCAGATAATGAGATAAATACATGTCGTCAGAGCGCACTGCCATTGTGATGGCAGGAATTCCAAAAACAAACCTTTCCCTGTACCACCAAATTCGCTTCCAGGTTGGTGACCCCACGAGTTTTGTGCAAATCGATTCTTCAACCGGATCCGACCGCCATCTAATTCTACGTGACATTGAAATGGGCCGGGCAAAACGTCACGCCAAGGTCGATCACGTCCATTGCCCGGCTGACTTCGCACCGGGAACCGGCTTATCTGGCGATCGTGAGACAGCCACTGCCCAGGCTACCGCAGAACTTTTAAGGCAGAATCATGTTTCTTCTGTCCGCGTGGACCGCAGTCTTCCATTCAGTTTTGCTCATCAATTAATACTGGCAGACATCCACATCTCTTATGACGAAGAACTCGGCGTAATTGACCGACGGATGAAGGATTCAAATGAAGTAGAACATCTACAACACGCTCAAAGCACCACGGAATCCGTCATGCGACTTGCCTGCGAAACAATCGCCAAAGCATCCGTTGCTGATGACGGCACTCTCGTCAACGACGATGGGCCTGTTACCAGCGAATCTGTTCGCACATTAATTGACAATTGGCTGCTAGCCCATGACTTTGAAAACCCGCGTAGTATCGTTGCCTGCGGTCCCACAGGCGCCGACTGCCATGACTATGGCACCGGTCCAATCTGCTCGCAGCAACCGGTGATTGTAGATATTTTTCCCAAATCACGAATGAGTGGATACTATGGCGACTGCACACGCACTGTTGTCCACGGCACGATTTCTCAGCAATTACAACTAATGAACGACACGGTACGAATGGCAAAAGCCGCGGGGATCGACGCTACGCGAGCTGGAGTAACCGGTGAAGATGTGCACAAAGCGACGATCACAAAGATACACGACGGTGGATACTCAACCGGATTGCCGACCGATGAGGATCCGGATACTTACTGTGCTATGACACACGGGACGGGCCATGGCGTTGGGTTGGAAGTCCACGAACCGCCGCTGCTCGACTTTAACGGCCCGCCGCTCTTAGTAGGTGATTGCCTTACAATAGAACCCGGGCTTTACTGCCGCGCCGTTGGCGGCGTTCGCGTTGAAGACATGGTTATCGTCACCGATGACAGTTGCACGAATCTAAACTCCCTATACGAAGGTTTGGATTGGAACGAATAGCAATTTCGTCCAAATAACGCATGAGAGCCGTAGATATAATTGCCGCCAAACGTGACGGCACGGAATTAGCCAGCGACGATATTGAAGCCCTGATCGAGCAATTCGTTGATGGCACAGTCACCGACTATCAAATGTCGGCGTTTGCCATGGCCGTTTTGTTAAATGGTATGTCGTCAATCGAGACGGCAGCTTTAACCCGCGGAATGTTATATGGAAGCGTCCGACTTCAGTTTGACGCCCACGGTCCCGTGATCGATAAGCACTCTACCGGCGGCGTTGGCGACAAGGTGTCCTTAGTGCTTGCGCCACTACTCGCCTCCGCAGGTGCTGCTGTTCCTATGATTTCCGGTCGTGGACTTGGACTAACCGGAGGGACACTCGACAAGCTCGAGTCTATAACTGGGTTTAATGCATCACTTTCTGTTGAACAAATGCACAATTGCATAGCTTCGTGTGGGTGCTTCATTAGTGGGGCCACACCGAATATTGCCCCAGCAGATCACCAACTGTATCTACTTCGCGACGCCACCGCGACCGTGCCATCCGTACCACTAATTACCGCGAGCATCCTGAGCAAAAAGCTGGTGGAGGGCCTCGACCACCTGGTGCTGGATGTCAAGTGCGGCACCGGCGCCCATTGCAAAACACTCTCTGAGGCGCGATTGCTAGCTCAATCCCTCGTTGATACCGCAGCTGAATTAGGCTTGCCTTGCAATGCGGTGATTAGCAATATGGATCATCCACTCGGCACGACGATAGGCAACAGCCTTGAAGTGCTCGAAGCAATCGACGTATTGAAGGGAAACACATCCTGCAACGTGCGGGAGCTTGTCTTGCAATTGGCGCAATCAGTAAATGAAGCCATTCAATTCACCACCACCTCATTCCCACAGCTCCTAGATGAGGGTCGGGCACTCGATTGTTTCGAGAAATTGGTAAAACAGCAGGACGGTGTACTGGAAGACATCCAGGTGGCGGAGGCGACCACGATCCATGCCACAACCAGTGGATATGTTTCCGGAATCGATGCAAATCAAATCGCATGTGTGATTCCCGCTATCGGTGGCGCTCGGGCCACGGCGGAGGATAAGATTGACCATCAGGTCGGAATCCGGCTGCTCGCCAACGTTGGCGATTCGGTGGAAAACGGACAACCTATTGCAAGGTTGCACATTCACGAGGCGAACGAGGCGTCAGTCAAATTGATAAACATGGTAACGACGGCCTTCACTATTGAGCCGTCACCGCTGGATCAACAACCTCCTCTTGTTTTTGAAACGGTCCGCCCAACATGACACCCATCAATTCACCAACGGAATTACTTCAGCGCGCCTGTAATGCCCGCGAAAACGCATATGCCCCCTACTCAGGATTCAAGGTAGGTGCTGCTTTACAAACTGAAAGTGGCGCAGTCTATGTTGGGTGCAACGTTGAATCTTCAGTTTTTGGTCTGACACAATGTGCGGAACGTGCCGCAGTTACCGCCTTAATCGCCGGTGGTCACATATCCTTCACCGCAATCGCGGTCGTTACCAATACAGGCGATTTTCCCTGTGGCCCGTGTCGTCAGTTTCTAGCGGAATTTAATCTCGACGCTCAGGTATTTGTAGCACAAGACGCTGACCTGAAATCGTATCAATCTACCACCATTCGACACCTGCTTCCTGAACCATTCCGCCTAAACTCCTGACCTATAACGTCAGCGGAAGCGACTGACGTTTTACAGCAGCATTCCGGCGAAACACGCCGTCATGAATGCGGCCAGTGTCCCGCCAATCATCGCACGGATGGCTAATTGCGAAAGATCACTTCTACGACGTGGAGCTATTCCCCCAATACCCGCAATCTGGATTCCAATCGACCCGAAATTTGCGAAACCGCACAGAGCATAGGTCAAAATAATATGAGTACGGGGCGATAACTCCACCGCAGAACCACTGCTCATCCATTCGCCCAATCTTTGATATGCAACAAATTCCGTTGCCACAAGTTTTATACCCAGCAGTTCACCGGCATTGCTACAATCACTCGACTCTATACCCATGGCCCAAGCCAGCGGCGTGAAAAGTATCCCTAACAGTCGCTCTAGCGACCAATCCAAATTCACAGCATTCTTACCGAATACCCAATTAACACCGTCCTCGCAGTATTCACCAACTTCAGCCAAGACAAAGTTAAATAAGTACATAAGAGCAATGAATGCGAGTAACATGGCACCCACATTTAGAGCGAGCTTTAGGCCATCTGATGCACCTCTCGCCGCCGCATCGACGACATTGATCGGTCGGGATTCATCCTGATGTTCTATCGCTGCATTGTGCAAAGTCTCGGGTAATCCCGTTTCAGGTTCCATGATTTTTGCGATTACTAGTGCAGCCGGTGCAGAAATCACCGAAGCACTGATCAGGTGCGCTGCATCAATCCCCATTCCGATGTAGGCAGCCAGCACGCCTCCTGCAATCGTAGCAAAGCCACCCACCATCACCGCCATCAGCTCGGAACGGGTCATCGAATTAACGTAAGGCTTGATCACAAGAGGTGCTTCCGTTTGCCCAACGAATACATTCGCCGCAGCTGACAGTGTTTCAGCGCCGGAAGTTCTAAGAGTCTTACGCATCACCAAAGCTAATCCCTGCACGACCGGCTGGACAACTCGCAGATGGTAAAGCACAGCCATCAATGCGGAAAAGAAAATAATGGTTGGAAGCACCTTAAAAGCGAAGTAGAAATCAGCGTAATTTCCACCAAATACAACTTCGGCTCCCTTATCCACAAAACCTAGCATTCCGGTAAATAGGTCGCCCAACCACTTAAACACTCTTTGGCCAACATTGGTCCGCATCACAAATACCGCTAAGAGCATTTGCAGCATTATCCCCCCGACAATTACACGCCTTTGCAACACCTTTCGATGAGAACTCATGATCCACGCCAAAAGCAACATTACAATGATGCCGCCCGCACTTTGAATTCTCAGAATGGATTCTGTGTTCATGCGTCTACAGCCTTTATCCTATTGCGCTGTCCCGAAGTAACGATCACCTGCATCACCCAATCCGGGAACAATAAAAGCTGCATCATTTAAATGGCTATCAACTTCACACACATTGATTTCTACATCTGGATGGGCTCCAGTAACCGCATCAATCCCCTCTGGTGCGGCAATGATGCTTGCAACACGAATCCGCCCAGCACCTCTGCTTTTCAATTCGTCGATCGCTGTAATCAAACTTCCACCCGTAGCAAGCATAGGATCTAAAACGAATGCGGTTATATCCGTTAGATCTTCATCTAATTTGTTGTAATACCAGACCGGAGTTGCTGTTTTCTCATCCCGATACATTCCCAGATGAAGCACCGAAGCATGCGGAAGCATGCGGATAAACGGATCTACCAGTGCCAACCCTGCTCTAAGGATCGGTACGAGAGCCACTCGTTCGCATACGGAACGACCATCATGTGCCGCTAACGGTGTATGGATGGGTTCGGATTTGGTATCGAGCGTACGAAGCGTTTCGTATGCCAGTAATTCACCAATTACCTGTATCGATTGACGAAATACAAGGGTATCACTCTTCACATCACGAATTCGCGTCATGTGGTGGGAAAGCAATGAGTGCTCGATTTGGCTTACATTTGCCATAATTATCAGTAAATATCTTAGCTAATCTTTACGGATTATTCGGGTGATTCCATGGTCATTTGCTCGCAACTAGTCCACAACCGCAACTTATCGCTTGCTAGGTTGATCATCCTAAATACCATTGGACATAGACACCTATACGGCTCAGTTGTTGATAACGAACGAACAATGAGCCACAACTTACAGTAGAAGACATATTACTTCGCAACAGTAACTATCAGCAAATTAACTAATGACCATGTTTAGGCATCACTGTACCAAAACTACCATTATTCTGCTGTTCACATTCTGTGTGCATGCCGATGCACAGACCCCCCCTCTTCAGGTGACACCGCCGACGGTTAGCACTGCAGGTACCAACCACAGCATTTGGTACATTTCCACAAGACATCTTCCTCTTAATCCGGAAGAGAATACGAATGGTGGAGAACTTTACTACTACCGGCTTACAAATAACCAGTGGCAGCCGTCAACATTCAAAGATTACTCTGCAGACACACGCCCTACCTGCCTGATTGTTCATGGCTCTCCAGCATCGACAGAACTCGTGGCCAACGCATCTCTCGAAGTTTATGAGCATCTCGCTAGCCAGATAAAGCGTGAACAAAGCGTCCGCTTTGTGATTTGGAGTTGGCCGGCCCACAGACGTGTGACCGGACTGGTAAACGAGTTCAAGGACCAAGTCATAAGAGCGGAACAGCAGTCACGTTACCTTGCTCAGTTTATTGATGCCACACGCAACCAGTCACCAACTGCAGTGGTTGGATATAGCATGGGTGGGCGAGTGATGCTCGGGGCGTTAGAACTTCTTGCCGGTGGTAAACCGCCACATCAAACAAAATACAACCCGTCATCCATACGCGAGCAGCCGTTCAAGGTAATGTTACTCGTATCTGCGGTCGGCCACAGCAGTCTGCAAAAAGGTGCCCTATACAGTAGCGCACTGACCCAAGCGGACGAGTGCCTCGTCATCTACAACAACAAAGATCCCTTGTTAAAGCGTTACCGCAAACTCTTTGACTCAAAACGGGAAGACCGGCAATACGCGATCGGCCACATCGGCGCACAAAACCCTACTGAAATCGCGGCTACTGGTGTGCAATACCTTCAGTTAGATGTCACTGCTTCTATCGGTAATCACCACGACATTCGGGCATATACTCGCAACAAGACGGTGTTACGTCAAATTATTGAACACTCCCTGATGTCAATTATTGATTAACGTAATCGAACTATTGAGCCGCCTCGAAATCTTTTTTGGCTTTGGCTTCCTGTGCTTCTGATAATCCAGGATTCGGTTTGGACTCGCCCTCTTCCTGTCTGAGAATCCACTTAATGCCGCCGAGCAATGAGTTTTGATAAGTCTTATTCGTCCATACATCCTCACGATGCCCCAAGCTCATGTGCATGCAGCGACCTTCGCCATACGATTTCACCCAACAAATTGGAATGTGATAGGGTTTTTTTAGCTTTGTTTTCGCCATATTCAGGCTCATCAACACTCGAACTTTCTCGGGCTGCCAGTTTTTGAATTGGTAGATTTCATCCTGAATCGTGAATTCTTCTCCCCAGACACTTACTGCTGGATGATCTGGCTCATGCACGCTAATCGTAACCGTCGAACCTGATCCCCACGGATGTCCGTTGAAGGTGCCACCGATCATGTCCCAATACGGCTTGTAATCCTTAAATGTATCTGCTGCCGAATGCGCACCCAAGAAGCCGTGTCCTTTTTCCTTTAGCCATGTGTTGAAAAAGTAATCTAGTGTCTTTTCTTCGATCGGTAGCTTTCCAGTTGTATAGAACATTACGATATCGTAGTTCTTAAGCTTCTCGATTGTGAAATCTTTAGCAACGTCCTGAGTGCAATCCACCCGAAACAAGTTACTGGATATTCCCAACTCCGTCATAACACGTTCAGATACGCTCAGTTGATCATCTTTGCGTGTAACACTGCCATGCCGAAAGCCTGCACTTTGCGAAACGAATAAAATCCGAGCGGCACGCTTATCATCCGCACGACTATCCGTGGTAATGACACTAGCCAAAATCGCGAACGTCGCAGCTATCAGAGCAAGTCGATTTAAACGTCTCATTTCACTTTTCCTTTTTGGAACTTGAATTGATGTATCATTGGAACAGTTATCATTCGCTACCGGCATCCGTTTGTGAGTCTTCTCTGACTGCTATACCTGATGGTCTTACTACATTTAAGATCATAGGAATAGTACACTGATTTCCGTCAATCGTTGCTTCCGCGAAGAACGATCGCCGCTGGGCGGGCACCCAACTTTCGGAAGCTAGGAACACAGTTCGATCGTTAAGTTGCTCTGTGATAAGCACGCCATTTAATCCGATATCGTTAACGATGACGCCATGCGGTAGATTTTGAACATTAAATGACACACGATCGCCAAGATTCAGTCGTTCGATACTAATTCGGCACTTCGTTTCTTCACCTGCGACAATCGTAATCTCCTGCGGTTCCCCAAACGCTAAATCTGGGACAGGAATTGGTGAAGCCGTTGTTGTGATACGAAACCGCCCGGTGTTATGGTCTGCGTTTGCTGAGTGGCTAAGGGTTGCGGTGAGGATAGTGTCGTTACCAAACTCAACCGGCTGCTCAAGTTCAAATTCCAGCCAATGCCGTTTACCGCCATCACCGTCGGGAACGACATACTTTTCACCTTCCTTTTTGGCAATCGCCCACCCTTTCTCCGGCTTGCCATCCACCACCGCTTCCGCGGAAAATCCCTCTTGAGTGAAACTCGACCTCACAGCCTTAATCGCCAGGGGCTGTGTTTTTGACGGCGTTTGCGACTTGGCCAAGTCAAGTTTTAATTCGCTCAGTACAAGATTTCCATTTTCACTTCCGCGCCCCGGGCCTTTACCTGGAAGGCTCTCGTCTCCAATCACTTCTAGGCGAATAGCCTGCACCATGCGACCATCACCTTTGTATTTAACCAAATACCGGTCATTATCCGGATTTGGCCCGGATGCCAGCAACGACATGTCTTCTAACATAGACAGTTCACTTTCTCCGGACGTAAACCAGCCGATAGGCTTGATGGCCGTAAATTCTCTCGCTAGCTCGTTTAGTTTCGTGACCGGCAGTTCAGAACCATCGTCAGGAATCAAATGCGTTAGTAGACGCGCATGGCCGGCCACTGTAAGCTTCCCCAGCTGGCCGACCTCACGTTTAACTTCTTTTCCTGCGATAATCGCGGTAGCTGTGATTTTTCCCCACATTTTGTCAGCCGATGGAGTTTTTGCGTAACGGTGGGCATAAATTACTCCCTCAGTAGAAAGATGACCGTCCTGAATGATTAACGGTGTGGTCACCATGAATCCTGGCGGCACGTCTTCGATATCCAATCTAATTTCACCCGCGAAATCGTCTATGCGATTTGCGGTAAATGTAAACCGTTTTCCATTTCCAGCATTGATCGTCGGATTGCCACCGCCAACTGAGATACTAAAAGATGGCGAGCGCCGACGAACGATTAACTCGTATTTATAATCCTCGCCGTGTTGTTTCCGGACATCACTAACCCGGACGAAATATTTACCGTCAGCGGGTGCAACAAACGTGAGACGAGAGTCATTCCCCAGCTTTCGTTGACCGTCATCATCGTTTTCATAATTCAAGGTAAACACGGGCAATCCGTTATCGGGCATTTCTGTGCCCACGGGATACGGCACGACCACGTAAGCAGGTTGACCCACCGGATGTGCTCGTGGCGTTGTATCGAAATAGCCTCTACGGCTCCCTGTACCGGGATAAAACTGTGAATCAGAATCTGGTCCTCGCCGTGCACGAAAGTGTTTTACCACTTCTCCGTTAATGTAGATCCAGTCATTCAGCAACATCTCTTCATAGTTTTTAAGCCTCATTCCCAACTGAGTGGAATTCGCGGGACGGAATTCAATCTCCGAATCGTATACCGCCCTTAACAACAAACGCGGAACCGGTTCGCCGTCTGCTCCAAGCACTTCGATCTTTGAATCTAAAGGCGATTTGTTTCTAGCTGCATTAGTCTCCAGAACCCATTGCTCACCAGCTTTGGCATCAAATGAAAACAAATCATCATCCGCTGACACCTTTACATCTTTTTTATCAGCAGCAAAGATGACGCCTGTACCTACTGCCGGCGCGGTAAGATGTGTTGCTGTACTCACCGTGCTATTTGGTTCGAGTTCTGCTACTCTCAGCAACTCTTCTAATTTAGGTTGTTCGCCGTAATCAATATCACTTGGGACGTCCGCTATAACCTGCCCAATTGAGTCCAATCCGCCAACCTTCACGTTCACTGGTATTTCACCGAGGCTGCCATCAAGTCGACCGGCCACGAGTCGCTGGTCATTGGTAAAATCAACAGCTGCAATCCAATCCGACTGACCCTCTACCTTACGTAACATCCGCATCCCATCTGCCTGCCACACCTTGGCAAGACCATCTTCGGCGCTGCTCGCAATCATCTGGCCATCGTTTGAGTAGGCAATGGCAAGCACTGCTTGCTCATGTGCAAAGGTTGACGAGATAAGTGGATTCGTCCCTTCAATCGCTTCTCTACCAATCCGCCACACTCGAATACGATTATCCACACCGGCTGCCGCAATGTATTGACCGTCCGGACTAATCGCCAGACAGTACAGCTCCTTAAGCGACTGGCTTAGGGTGTCCAGCCGTTTAAATGATGAAAGGCTCCAAATCTTAACGGTACGATCTCCGCTTGCGGAAATTAACAGGGGTTTATTCGGATGATAGGCGAGAGAATAGACAGCCCCATTGTGCCCGTCCAATACTGCGGTGATAGACTGCTCCTCAGTTGACCACAGAATTATCTGTTTATCGTAACCGCCGCTGGCAATCTGTTTTTTGTCCGCGGAAATCGCTACCGAGTAAACTGCATCACGATGTCCTGTTATTTCTTTCAACAGAACGCCATCTGCAACGTTGTACACACGGACATTGCCACTTACGCCGGTTTCCCCTGCTCCTGTAACAAGCCACTGGCCATCAGTTGAGAACACGACGCTATTCACCGCACCTGGAATACCTCCCAAGCTTAATAACGGTTTCAGTTCGCTGCGATCGTATACTACCACTTCCCCGTAGGAACCTGCAGCAATCAGTTTGTTATCTGGTGATACGGCAACGGTGTTAATTGGTACTGTTGGTTCACCCTTCAATTCAATCTTTGGCGTTACGAGAGTGATAGGTGGCTCATTACCGTCAGGCCCTATCGCCCCCTGGCTTACCCACCGTGCCAGTAGTTCTTTTTCGGAGTCATTCGGTGCTGCATTGTCTTCCGGCGGCATGGCTGGTTTTGCATCACCGTTTAGGACCCGCACCAATCGACTGAGGTTGGCGTGTTTAGGTGTAATTACTGCACCATTTTTGCCACCTTGCAGCATTGCCTTATGACTCGACAAATCCAACCGACCTTGTTTGTCATCCGCATTATGGCAACCGACACAATATTTCCGCAGCAACGGCGCCACTGTGGATTCATACGAGACCAATTCTTGGCCGTCCGTTACATCATCCTCACTCAACGCGAACGCTGGATAGTACAGCAGAGTAAGGATTAGCGAAGCAATTTTAAGATATGTTTGCATGGCAAAAATGATCAATTACGACCACTTATCGGTTAAATAAAAATTCCCGTGATGTTAATACACTCCAATAGAGATCTTCCAGCACAATGCGACGATCTTCTTCCGGTGTTTCCGCATCAATAATCTCACTCAATCGCGCAACTTCCTCTTCCGTTGCATACCGCCCGATCGCGGACAAATAGAGTCGTTGGATAATATCTTTAGAACTCGCCATCTCCTTCATTGAGACGGCGATAACATTCTCGTTACTTTGCAATTTCGAGTTCAGCGTGTCGCCATTATAAAGATGAAGAACCTGGGTCATACTGGGCTCGTCACTACGTTCGCATTCGCAGGTGATGATGCGATCCGGTCGGCCAAACGTTGAGAGAAAGTAGTTCGCTACGTTGGAATCCGGTAACTGCAATGCCCGGGTACCTTTATCATGCCCGGCGAATTCCGTTGGTACACCTGTCACAGTACTCAGTGCATCAAGTAACACCTCGGCTTTCAGACGCTTCGGGTAATAGCGGGAATAGAAGCGTGTATCTGTTTCGTTCCCGTCGACGCGTTCACTCGATCGTTGATACGTCGTTGAAAGCATGATCGCACGCATTAAGGCGCGAAGATCATACTTATTTTCAGTCAGGTATTCGGCAATGGCGTTTAGAAGGTTTTCGTTTGATGCCGGGTTCGTGACCCGCAAATCATCCACGCGTTCAACGAGCCCCACACCCAAATAGTTCGCCCAAATGCGGTTCGCGATGGATCGTGCAAAGTACGGATTTTCAGGCGAAGTCAGCCACTGTGCAAGAACAATACGTCGATCGCCTGTCGCTGAGAATGGCACCGCCTCTGCATCAAGCGGTCTAGGCGATTGCGGCCTACCGGTGCTCGGTTGCAGAAGCTCACCCTGAGTATCGCTAAATATAACCCGTTTAGCATCGCCGGCGTTATTGCCTTCCCCCCAGCCTTTAGCCCGCACACGCGAGAACATATTGGCCATGCCGTAATACTGGTCGTTTGTCCACTTTTCCAGCGGGTGGTTGTGGCATTTCGCACAATTGATTGACAGACCCATGAACGCCTGTGATACCGTTTCTGCCATGTCTTCCGGAGACTGATGAAGCGAATAAAAGTTTGCCGCGCCATTAACGAGCGTCGAGCCACTCGCCGTGACAATTTGCCGCACAAATTCATCCCAGGGCAGATTACTATCAACACGTTCGCGTATCCACTTGTAATACGAATCCACGGCTGCTTTTGGAAGCACCGCACTGTTAACTAGGAGGAGATCTGACCATTTGTATGACCAGTAATCAACGAATTCACTTCGCTGCAGGAGCGCCTCGACCAGCCGTGCGCGCTTTTCGACCGAAGGTGTCTCATCCTCCAAAAATGCCGTCAGTTCTCCATGAGTGGGTAGGATACCGCTGGAATCGAGAAAGGTTCTTCGGACAAAGGTCGCATCGTCACACAGTGGTGACGGAGGCACTCGTAACTTTTTGAGCTTTTCATTTACTAGTTCGTCGATGAAATTTGCTGCAGGTTCATTTTCAAATGCATTTTTCGGCAAATTGTTTTCAAATGGGACGCTTACAAACGCCAATTGATTGATATTCAAATACCAAACTTTGATGGCGCCTTCACCCGGCCCCACAACGGACACCTCACCGTGATCCCCAACCAACGCCACATTTTGATTCACGGTTTTGTATTTTGCCCATCGCGTGACATCTTCTGTCGAGCCATCTGAGAAATGTGCTAACACTACAAGCTGTTGTGCATCACCTGGCTTTTGAGATGAGTAGCGTGGCAACACCTCAAGGTTGTCAATTACTGCATCGGAGTCGCTGGGCCCTACTGTGCCCTCTGCAATCCACTCTGCTAATACGCGGTATTCGATTTCATTTACATCCAGCCTCACACCTCCTTTGTGTGGCACGACGCCCGTCGGTTTCGTCAATAACAGGCTGCGCCCCGGGTCAGTTGGCACAATGCGACGACCTCGCGCCTGACGAGTCAAGTAGGAATAATCAGCCGCTAAGTCAAATCCAAACAAGGTCAGCCTGAAGCCGTTCTGGCCAGCACGCGCGCCGTGACAAGCACCTGAGTTACATCCAGCTTTACTTAGGACTGATTCAACGTGGTTACGAAAACTCCAGCGAAATTCCTTCTCTTGCCCGGTAACATGGACTTCCGCCTGCGATTCTCCAGCCTCGCTTTTAACGGTAACCATCGCGGTTCCGTTTCCAACTGGCACTGCACGACCGTCGATTACTTTTACGACCGATTCATCTGAGCTGCCAAACTCGAGACCTTCGGTCACTTGGCCGAGATATTCGCCGGACTCTTTCTCTTGGACAACCAGTTGTTGTCTGGCCTGAGTTGTGGATAACTTAACGACGCCCGGGATCAATTCTATCTCCGCCTGGGCGGCTACATTGCTAACTAACACTGCAATTACAGCGAGTAGCGGTCTGGCAATATTCCGCTTTGTCACGATTGCCCCCAAAATAATTCCAACACAGTAAAACATTATGCTGCTTTTACATACACGCCGCAGCATGTTTAGTCACACGTCTGACGTTCCCAAGTTATCCTGCAGCTATTTAGAACAAGTCTTCGATGGCTTCAGTACCAAAGTCCACAACCGGGAATGGGCGACCCGCAGGACCTGGCAGCGTTGTTTCCAAATCAACTCCGAGGCTACGGTAAATCGTCGCGACAATTTCCGATGGTTGTACAGCTTGCTCAGCTGGATAGCCACCAATTTCGTCACTAGACCCGACCACCCGGCCACCTTGTACTCCGCCACCGGCAAAATATGCACTAAAGCATTGTGGCCAATGGTCACGGCCGCCGGCAGGATTAATCCGTGGTGTACGGCCGAATTCAGCGAGATTGCATACGAGCGTGTTTTCCAGCAACCCTCGCTGATGTAGATCCTCGATCAACGCCGAATATGCCTGATCGTACATTGGAGCAACAATATCCTTCATGCCCTCAATAGACGTAAAGGGTTTGCTGCCATGGATGTCCCAGGTAATCTCGTTAAACACGGTTAAAAATGTATTAACGGTGATAAATCGCACTCCAGATTCGATCAGGCGTCTCGCTAGCAAACAGCATTGTCCAAATCGGTTTTCCCCATAACGCTCTCGAACTGCTTTCGGTTCACTCGCCAAATCAAATGCCTTACGCGCCTTCGCACTCGTCATTAATCGGAACGCAGCGTCAAAATTATTGTCCAGCAGCTTTGCATTTTCACTACTTTCAAACCCCTTCACGGTATCTTCCACGACCTCGCGAAGTTTCTTGCGACGTGATAACCGCGCGTCTCCTATTTCCTGAGGCGGCAATAGATCCGGAACTTTAAAGTCTGGCTTCGATGGGTCCGCCATCAGATTAAACGGATCGAATGCTTTTCCAAGAAACCCAGCATCCTGACCATGCGGGAGGTTTCCCCCCGTGGACCCCATCGGCTCGGGCAAGACTACGTGACCAGGCAGATCATCCCGACGACCTCGCAAATACTCCATGGCACAGCCCGCGTGTGGTGTATTGATACCGCCGGT
>CEQU01109732.1_pt1 | contig 21151 bp, 32 predicted proteins | sample 531031 | NCBI WGS metagenome assembly CEQU01 (sample SAMEA2621216, study PRJEB7988) | marine metagenome | isolation source: saline water (ENVO:00002010), including
TTACGCAACTAACTCAATTTGTCCCATGGTTGATGACGTTAGACATCTCCACTATCGGCTGTGGCCCTTTTGATGGTGGGTGTGTCGTTGTTGCAGAGGCCCTTCAAATGGCTCTCGGCGGCCAAGTCGTTGTACTCATCCGGAGCAACGATCTTGCCGATCATGCTGCCGTGCTGATCAATGGGCTTCTTGTCGATTATGACGGTCCGCTGCCTCCAGAAGCATTCATCAAACGGTTCTCGGAAAATGAGCGACCCGTTTTCCGAATCACAGGGTACCGCACCATGCGCGCGAGAGATCTTCCAAATGCCCCTCGTGACAAGGTGCTGGCGCGTCATTTGTCCACTCATCTGCACAATACAGGTATCTCCGCTCTGGACGGAGTGGGGTGAATTCGACTGTGTGCCGTTTTGCGGTCAGCAAGCCTTGCTCTCGCCCTGCTTGCAGACCGCCACCCTGAGTTGTACATTGCTTCCTTCTCATGTACGATGTCGCGGTATCGAGCGAGATTCTGAGTGGCTCGGCTAACTAGGGTCAATGCTGAGAAGGTTCTGTATGAAAAAGGCGCGTAACTTCTCGATGTTCATGTTGAAAGTCGCGGATAAAATACCCGATAAAGTCGTGGATATAATACTCGTTATCGGCACGGCATCCGGTAGCCTTCTTTTGGCTTCCAGTGTAAGTGGATATGTCCTGCCTGCTCTGGATAACTTCTCAAAATCGCTTGGACTACGTTCCTTTGGTGTAGCGTTATTGGCAGGTGCGCTCGGGATTATTTGGGCAGGCATTTATTTCATTGTCGAAGTACATCGCATGAAGGCATTTCGTCGAACTCGCGATACGCTGCAGACGGCATTGAATGAGACAGTAGAACAAGACAGCGGTATTGGATATGGAGAGATCGCCGAGTGGGTCCGCAACCGGAAAGAAGGCGACAAGACAGACGACGCCGTTATGGAAATCGATAAGTCTCTCCGAGTTGTGAAAGTCTCCAAAGACACCATTTTCACTACAACAGAAGCCATTTCCGCTGCAGTCGCGAACAGCAGCGAGCGCGCCATCACGGAAACAGCTGAAGAGCACACGAAGCGCCTGAGACAGTCAATTCGCACCCCTTTGTTTGCCACAGTAGTTAGCGGTATAGCTACCTCACGCTTGAGCATCGTTTGCCTGTCACTACTTGCATGCTTTGTTGCCGAATGGATGGCGTACACGATCGAGTTTGTTGAACTCACCAATAGCACCCGTTACTGGTTTTATGGCATAGCCGGTGTCGCTGCGTTGGACTATGTACTTGTCAAAGTACGTCATCTAACCCGGGCCTATGGCAACCACCCAGTCGAGCTCATGGAAGTAGCTGCCGAAGTTAGCAAGCATACTGATATGGACGGTGGGCCTGGCTCAGGGACACATTTTTACGTCGACGACCTTCCACACAAAAGCGTACCGCGTGAGACATCTCCAAATGTCCAGGGAGATGTTGTCTGATGACCCTCACTGACTTTAGCGGCTTTGCCCGCTCCATTCTTCCGACACGAATGCTCCCCAGCGTCCTAATTGGCGGGGCTGTCGGATACCCTTTGTACGTCCTCTTTGTGTATGTGATGACCAATCACTATCCGGATCGAGACATTACCTCAATCCCACCCCTTGCATTCATTTGCCCGTGTTTCCTAGTCACTTGGTATATCAGCGTACGCTTGGGCATATTCGGAATGCGCGATGAGCTTCAGTCGCACTTCGATGCACTCGGTTACCTAGCCAAGAAAGCTAACTTAACCGACGAAGAGTATGCAGCAGTCCATCGCAGGATGATGGATAAACTGGTCGATATGACAAGCCCTGCATACAAAGCATCGTTACAAAACCAAAGCGGCAAACCTGAAGGCGTCGATTAAGTTTCGGGTGGAGCGCGATTTCCTGTATTTATTCCCCCTGAGCTTCACTCAATGAAGCGGATCTCAGGATTTATTTTCAAGACATATCCCAACCAACCAAGGAAATGAGATATGTCTGCAAGCACAACACAAACCAACTATCGGCAGCCGGGCCACCGCAACGAACAGGTTTCCTATGCCAGTGCGCCATTCGTGATTGGAAAACACGAGTGGCAGATCACGGTCAGCCCCTGCACCCATGGTTTGTCCAACATCCTACCCAAAACCGACGCGAACCAATTTGAAACGAACTACTACTGGCGTCCAATCGGGCAGACAGTTTGGCAGCACATGCAACGATGGCCCACGTACAATCTCAATGATGGTATGTATGGCGGATGCCCGCGCGGTCTCGCGACACTTTTCGAGCGGGAGAAACCTGCTCTGGCCAAGTTCTTTCCGCGCGTACAGCGCGAGTATGAGGCCTCCGATAACGGACGCCAAATGGCATTGATCTGACGTTTCTCATCCCACCCGCTTTTGGACCGGCAACTCTCGTACCGGTCCTTTTCTGTTCCTGAGTTCCTCCTATTTGCTACGCTGGTGCTCTGATGGATTTGTGTACCCCCAGACGGCAAGCTCTCTCCAGCAAGCAAGGAGATACACTGCAATGAGCACAAGCCAGAACACACCGAAAGACGACAAACCCGTTGGGCCAGTTGTTGACCTGTTCCTTCAGAACGGTTTCGCACCGAGCTTCCCGGAACCGGGCATCGACACATGGACACGGACTATCGCTGGAACCGACGAATTCGTCTCGATCATGTATGACCGCGAGGAACCGGTCGGCACGGATTTGGATGAGGCCCGCTATTTGATCGGTCGCTACTCACATCGACATGATGGGTGGGTCGAAGTGGGTCAGCACTTCAGTCCAAAGCAAGCAATGGACATCGCAGCGCAGCTGGACGCTCTACCGGCCCTCGTCACTGACGAACAGTGCGACTATCCCAGCGCTTCAGATTTGAGCTTAGCTTTTCCAAACCCGTAACCGGTTGCCTCACTGATTTCTGCAGAAAAGGTCGGCTTTTGCCGGCCTTTTTTCATGGCCGATGGGCGTCACAGCGGTCGTAGTTACCAGTCTTTTTCGCGCGTGAGCTCAGCTCGATCTAGCGGCAGAAGGATGCAAGAAAGTGCATCGAAACAACCAACCCACAGAGGCAGATATGATCATCAAACCCGACATCCTCGAAGTGCTTTCGCAGTCCACCGCTAACGGCCATCTTTTGTCCCTGCCTGCCGATCTTGATCGCAATCTGTACCTTCGTGTCGATAAGGTGCTTAAGGCAGCTGGTGGCAAATGGCAGAGCAAGAAGCGTGCGCATGTCTTTAGTGGCGAAAGCGCCGACGCACTCGACCAAATGCTTGTGACAGGCGCTGTCACCGTTGCACAGGACTTGGGCTTCTTCCCGACACCGTTACCGGTTGCAACCGAAGCGGCGGAGCTTTTGGACCTGCGGGACGGGATGAAGGTGCTGGAGCCAAACGCTGGACGCGCAGATCTGGTGCAACCGATCATCAATAAAGCCGAGATCGATTGCATCGAACTCCACGAACCAAATGTTGAGTATCTCAAAACGGTTTCCGGTTTGAACACAGTGACACAGGGCGACTTTCTCGGAATGGACCCAAATGCGATCTACGATCGAGTGCTGATGAACCCGCCATTCCTGCGCTACAGCTATGCACGCCATATCCTCCACGCATACAAATGGCTGCGCCCGGGCGGTCTCCTCGTGGCCATCGCCTCCGGCAACCTCCTTTGGCAACATTGCAAGCCGCTTCAGGACGTCAAAGACCTGATTGCGGGTAACGGTGGTTCAATCAAAGAATTGCCGGTCGACGCTTTCAAACCGTCAGGCGTTATGGTCCCAACTGTTCTGATCACGATCCCCAAACCTTAGTCAGTTCCCGGAATCCCAGAGCGCTGGGCCGGGATGAGGGTTGTCTGTGTTTTTTTGACGGGAAGCTCGCTTTGATAACCGCGTCTTACTGCGCAATTCTCTCCCCGGTCGCAAACATCTCCACCACACGAGTGAACCTGATGACTTCACAAGACACCGAAAACAAGTCCAGTGAAAGCATGTTGATAGCAGCTGGCTATGTCCTCACCCCGCGCGGCGGTGGGCTCATGTCGTATTGCAAAGAGTGCCCTGATGGACAGGATTTCATTTCAATCGCTTATGAGGGCGATGAGAACTCCGCCGCAGGCAGTGATCCGAGCGCCAAAGATTATTCAATCAGCCGAGAGTCCCGAACCACCATGGGGTATCTACAATCCAGTGACGAAATGGATCTAAAGACTGCCTTGGATACCGCTTCAACGCTAATGCAGCGCGGCTCCATTGGATCAGCTGGCATCTGCAGCAATACAGTCGACGACTTACTCAACGTTTCAAGATATGTGGTCTATGACGGTCATACGCTGGGTTTCATCATCCCCCACGACGAGTTTCCGCGACTTGGCGTCTTAGCGTCCAAAATCACCGATGGCGGCACACACAACCCGAACAACGGTCCTATCCCCTTATCGCCTGACGCTTCGTTGCGGCAAGCGACCCCAAATGACTTCGAATATTTTCGGGTCCATTCCGGGGGGTATTTCGACAATTGTCGCTTTGAAGATTACAGCGACGAATAATCATTCCGCCTGATCCCTCTCCGACTTAAACCGGCTAGCTCACGCTCGCCGGTTTTCTTTTGCTCAACCGTGGTCCGTGCTGAAGGTGGAATGTGAACTTCACAGCCATGATGCAGATGCACCGTTGCGCGGGCTCATCATACGCTTGTCAGACATCGACCAATCGTATGAGGCACTCATGGAATTCACCACTGACCAGATCCGGACGGAGGCCAAGCGCGTCATCCGGCACTTTCAATCATACTCCAGTGACGCGCGCGCATTACATGCAAGCAGCCATCGGCTCGGCCACCGCAAACGTCAGTCCATCGGCGAGTATTTCTATACCCACCCGGAGATACCGGACATTGCCTTCGATCAGAAAAAGAAAGCCGCAATCGCCGCTTTGACCGCAAGAAGCGCCCACCCAGCTCTGAACCATGAACCAGCTGAGCAATTGACGTTGCAGATATGACTTCGCGGGGCAGGGCGTTCACAACATTTACTGCGTTTTTTCGCATGGTGCTCTGGTGGTTGATCGAACTTTCGATCAGTAGAGTTCACGACAACAACACTGAGGCAGAGGAACAAAATCGTGACGATGCCTTCGCCATTATTTCAGACAATGGAGCACTCAATCATGACCCTAGATACGCAACAGGCAAATGACATCATTCAGTCGCTTCTACTGCGTTTGGCGGAAGGTATGGCCGTCTACGGATACACGAGCGTCGATGTTATTAAATACTCGCCGTTGGCGAGCGGCAGTCTGGGGCGCTTCGGTACCCCTCGCGCAATGACCGCCAGCATTCTTGAACAAACGGGACCTGTAGACCTGGTCTTTTCCCGGGGCTATCTCCCCGATGACCAGACGGTAACAATTGACCCATCCGCTTCCCCTGATCAGTTGTTTGTTACTTTTAGTCCGTTCGCCGCACTTGAATTGACCATCAATTCACTCACGGAGACACACGGGCCCAATGAGGACCTCTCTCTTGCCTATCTTCGCGTTCTCTGTCTCGTGCACGAGGGAAAGATCACGTTGCACAACAACGGCTATGGGTTCGCACCCCGCGTGAGTGATGGTCTGGATCACCCCATAACGGAGTGCACAGTTGCCAGCTGTCTGCGCTATGGCTGGGTCCGGTGGGAAAACGGTCCTTTCAATGGCTCCAAGGCCGTACTTACGCAAGAAGGCCGTCAATACCTAATGGATAACGCCAAGAACGCAGCAACCAGTTAGCGCTCTCTCCCCTCCCCGTCAGAGAAACGAGAACACGCCGTGCAGGACAATCTAGCCAATATTTGCCACTCTTTTTTTAATCCAACTACGGTTTCGCAAATCATGACCGACAATGCCAAGTCAGACGAGGACCCAGCCCTCTGGGAAGATGACCTCGCCAACTATCCTATGCGTGACGTCGATACCCTCGGTCCCTTCGTTCTTGTTACTGTCCAAAAGGACGACGGATCGCGCCATGTCGTTGAAGGTTATTTTGATGGCGAGGATTGGTGGCTGTCCGGCATGTCCAAGAGTGATTATCACTCCGCGCCGATGGAGGATTGTGTTGGGCTCCCGATTGCTTATCGCGAACTCCCACCGCCGTTTGGTGGTCCCGTCAAGCAACCGTCTGCAGATCCAACCGTCATTCAGTTCCCATTGGTTTCGCGTCGACGGAACTAACCCAGAGATCCTCGCTTACTGTAAATGTACATAAAATATGAGACTGTAACGCAAAATATGAGACTGGATGAAAGTTTCAGTCTCATATTTTGCTTACATTTACAATTGCTCTTCACGCGCATAACAACTCTAGATAGCAGTTGCGAAACTCGATATCCAAGCTATCCTTCGCTACTTGCGGCTACCACAGATCGTATTGATCCGGCGGTGGCGAGTTTGTGGGGCGGGAGTGGTGCATGGAAGACTTGGAAGTCGTTCGAACAATCGATGTCGTTTATGAGTTTACCGAACCGCTATTGCCATACACTCTGGCGGGAACCTTTCTCCTGACTGTATTACTCGTCGGGTGCCCGCTTACCGCGCCATATTTTTCCGAGATGCGCCGCGCTACGTCAGATTTCCGATGGGTTGCAATGAGCCTGTTGTCGCTCGCTGTCGTTCTGTGGCATAGCGGCTACATTTCGCGAACCCAAAATGCATTTTGGGCACTCGAAACCCAGCGTAGCTTACTTCAAGAAACGAGTGACCTAGCAACGGTGTTTGACGCAGAGTGGTGCCATAAAACGACCGCCGCCCCTCTCCCACCAGAAACAGTCAACCTCGAACTATATTGTCAGGAAAACGCATTCATGCGCGTCCAGGTCATCAACATTGCAAGGGTTTTTAATAGTGGATCTTATGAATGGCACAACGCACCGCTGTTCAAGATCTTCCCAGACCTGTGGAACTTCGAGATTGACAACCACACCGATGCAACCCTTGTCCGGCAGTTTGTCTTTACTATTCTGAGAAAAGCAGACGAGTTTAATCGCCTGTCGCACAAGTTTCGAAACGAAGCCATTGCATTTCGCTCTTACGTGCAAATCACCCTCATCCGCTGGCTACTGCTGCACTTCACCGCCCTTTATGGCGCGATCCGCCTGATGCGAGCTTACTTCGACATCAAGAAAGCGCACGAGAACGCCACAGAGTGACGGAGAGAAGACCGACCCTCCTATGCAGCCCCATAGATCTCCAGCGCGCGAAGAACACGAAAGCTTGCATGGCCAAACAAACCATATCCAGTGAAGGCCAGTAACACCGTCACCAACAGGGAAATTTGCAAAGGGCCTTTGCCTATCCATGGGTTCGCTGGAGGCATGTCTGACGCTTCGCGAAGAGTATCCCAGTCGTTCCCTGTCACGAAACTCTGATAAAGGTAAGCCACACCAACCGCCAGAGCCGCGGCGAGGACGCCGCAAAGGTAGTAGCCGCCAGCTGCAAGTAGTTGTTCTGACGCGTTTGTGTTGCTGGTGAAACTGGGAAAAGCTCCAAGCAAGCCGAGGAGTGCTGCACCGTTCAAGATCAGAACCACCTTCAGCGCGAAGATTCCGATGTCCCCGGTAATCCGATCGCTGTGAAGCGCACCAGCATACAATGACTGATAATAGAGTTCTTTGTTTCGCTGCAGATGTTCACGGTATTGTGCGTCGTTTGACATGCGATCTCCAGGATTGACGGGAAGTAGATAGGGCTGCGCGCACAGTACACCAACTGCGCCCACCCAGAAAAGGTGGTAGAGTTCTCCTCAGCACACGTTTGGGATGCAATTTTCTGTAGGGGTGAATAATGAGCGACATGCAAGTTTCCACTGAAAACAACAAGGACGGTGAAACCAAGCAACAGACCTCGTTCAAGATTGTCTTTGTCACTGCTGCCGGTATCTCCGGTTTGGTTTCGGCTGGATTAACTGCCGCCACCAACTACTTCTCACAAGAAAATCTTGCCAAGAGCCAAGTTGAGGCTGCACTTGCAGGCGGAGAAGCGACAAAAGGCGCTGCCCAGATTACAGCTGATGCTATGAGGTTTGGCAGCGTTGGAAGTTGTCTGGATCTCCAGATGATCGCAGCACCTGCGTCAATGCAAGAAAAAGTGCCCAACCCAGATTTCGACCCAGAAGCCTCTGTGGAACACGCCTATCGGGTACTTGGCCCCAAGCACGCTGAAAAGACAATTATCAAGGTTCTAAGCCCAGACCCACACAAAATTGAGAAGATCAAGAAAGAGGTATCAGCAGAGACTTTCCAAATGTTGAGCAACCTTGGAACTCTCCCCGGCGACCGCAAAGAGGACGTAACAATCCCCGCTGTACGGTACAGCGTCGACGACATCGAAAAATTTTCTCTGGAGCATAAATACTATGCGGCCGGCAGCACGCTTAGCATCCATCAACCATGGACGTTCACTGACCCAACTAAAGAGCTCAATGCGCAGCGTATGGCGTTTTGCGAACTCGCTCTAAAGCAGGCCAAAAAATATCTCAATGACCAGGAGGCCGTAACGGACCAATAACCCACCTAACCCCGCCTATTTTGGCTACAAATCGACCGATATCGTTTACAAATCATTCGATTTCGATGACAGAAGTCGTGAAACTGGGGACAAAACAGCCAATTCTGGTGACAAATCTGCCGGCAAAAGGTTGGTGCTGTTTTTCTCACTCAAGCTGATGTCGAACCAAACGGCCATATTGGACACTCTCCTCCAGCAACCAATTCGCTCCAAGGAGAGACAGCGTGACAATACCGACCCACACCACCGTAAACGACGACATTAAGCCCGCGGATGCACCCTCCCGCGAAGACTATGGCTTCGACGTGTTCGAAACCGAGGGCATTCTCGAACTTCAGCGCGATGACGCCACCGCGCGTTTCGCCGACGACCGCAGTGCTGCCAAAGCATGTGCTCAATTGGCCCTCCAAGGCGACCCTTTTGCGCTCTCTTGCATCCAAAAGCTTCGCGAAGATGCAGATAAGAATGCCGGGGCTGGCCGCAACGGTGCCGTCCACGATTACCACTTCTACGAGCTCAATGCGGTCGGCTGACGATATCCGCCGCGCCTCACATTCCTGCCATTTGTCACCGCAGTGTTCGAATATCCACACGCGGTCGACTGGGCGACAATACAGCCATCGCAACCGACCAATACGGAGCTACCATGATCGTACTAAGTTACTCGCACGCTGACTTCGGCCCGACCAATAATGTCGACCAGTTTTCGATGTTCGATAGCTTCGATGCTGCTCAAGAGGGGTTCCGTCAGGCAATCGCGGACGGTGCAAGCTGTGCTGTGCTCTCGATCCCCTATGAAGGTACTGAGCCTCAGTGGACAGACGATGGAATCAATCTGGATAACCTCTTGGAAATCGCTCAGTGCCTTTGGGAATCTGCTGTAGAGGCATCAGCTGGGCCCCTCCAAGACTTTCGGTCTCGACGCGGCGCAGCTGAACTGCGTTCCTTCCTTCGTGACAGGAAAGTGCTTCTCGCCTGTGAAGAAGGCTGGAAGATCGCACAGCGTGACGCCGGTTTTTCTGACAGCTTCGATTGGGATTTTTGCCCGTGGTTCTCGCGCGAATGCTTTGAGTTTTCTGATGGGGTCGTCGCTCTTTGCAATGACTGGCGTGATCGATGCGCTGCTATGGCGGCATGATGTGCCGGTGCCGGGAAGATGCAGTCATCAAACCGGAATACAAACTAGGTTAAGGACGAAGAAAGGCCCGGCATGACCCGGGCCTTCTTCATAGGGTTAGTTCATGCAAAACGACCATTTCTATATCGGCGATATCCGCGTTGAGCGATCTTCGCGCGTTTGCGCCGGACGCATCCAGATCAAAACTCTCCATGGGAATGTTGAGACAATCGATATTGACCTCTCATCACTGACCGCCGCACGTCGCGATATTTGCCTCATTCAGCTGCACCCTGAGAGCTTCGAGCTCTACAGGCGGATGAAAGAGAAACAACTGCGAGCGCTAAATGAAGAATTTGGGAATTAGTTCTTTCCCAACCCATGCTCGATCGCGTTTCGCGCCCGGGCCTGAGAGTAACCGATAGGTACCATCGGATAGTTATACGGCAGGCCCCATTTCCGTCTGTATTCCGCAGGCGTGAGATTGTAATTCTTACGCAAGTAACGCTTCAGCAGCGTTACCTTCTCGCCATCTTCCAAACATACCAGATGATGTTTTGCGATCGACTGCTCGACTGGAACAGCAGGTTCTTGTTTTACCGACTGCGTCCGCAATCCAAGCAGTGCATCTGACACGTCACGAATGACGTCTTTTACTTCAGACACTGCTATCGCATTTCGCTGGCAATAAGCCGTCACGACTTGTGTAGTAAGCTCAACCAAAGTGGGCATCACGACCCCGCGCGCACTTCATTTGCTCCCCCTAATGTATTCGTTCCCTCAACGTTTTATTATCGTCATGTTCGATTTGGAACAAGTAGTAGGTTGTCTTTTTTTCGTAGGTGTTCATTTTGCAATAAACGGCATGGTTGCAGACAATAACAGGGCTGAAGGAAAAGGAATTTTCGCCCATGAAAACCAAACTTATTGCGAGCAACACCTTGTCTTGGACACCCGGCAGACTGGATAGCCAGCGCTTCAAAACGCCGAACCCAACGCGTTTGGCGCATAAGCTCCCGCGTTAACAACGAAGCCGGGTATCGCTCCGTTCTTGAACGCGGCTGATCCCTCTCAAGTCTCGATTTCTCTAACCCCATTCATGGCGCTCGAATTCGCGCTTACAGACGAGGTATGTCCAATGGCAACAGGTATTGGTTCCCATCAATCCGCAAAACCCGGCACCAATGTGTGGCTAACCCCCAAATTCATTATCGATGCACTTGGTCCGTTTGACCTCGACCCTTGCCCGGCGCCCGATCCCTCGGTGCTGCCCACGGCAAAGAACATCATCACGCTTCAGGAAGATGGATTGGCATCTGACTGGTACGGAAGGGTTTTCCTCAATCCGCCATATGAGCGCGATGTCATTGGCAAGTGGCTTGCCAAGCTGGATGGCCATGGGATCGGTACCGCGCTGATTTTTGCAAGAACGGAAACCGACGCCTTCTTCAACAATATCTGGCGTGGCGCAAATGCCAGCGCGGCCTTGTTCCTGCACGGCCGACTACATTTCCATTATCCGGACGGTACCCGCGCTCGCGCAAATGGCGGTGCTCCATCGGTTCTCATTTCCTATGGCGCAGACGATGCAGAAAAGCTGTTTGACTGCGGCTTGGACGGCAAGTTCGTTCCCATCAACTTCGCAGCCAATGCTTGGTTGTTCTTAAAACAACTTCCCCAGAAGGCTCCGAGCTGGATCGATCTCGTTGTTAAAATCATCGGTGAACTGGGCGGAACAGTGAAACTGGCAGACCTTTACGACCGTCTCGGCTGCCACCCAAAAGCCCAAGCCAATAAACACTGGGCACCAAAGGTGCGTCAGTCTTGCCGTCGGGCGGTGGATCGTGGGCTTCTAAGCGCTGACGGCAACGGCCAATACTCTCTCGCACTCGGTACCAGCTGATGCAGTGTTTCGCACCAGTAGAAGAGACATACTCCACCTTTGGCCTGTTTTGCGGCATTGGTGGTGGCCTGATCGGGATGAACCAATCCGGATTCTCATTTACTGCCAATCAGCGCACCTATCAAACGCGTCTGGAGTGCATCGGTGGGATTGATAACGTACCGGCATGTATTAAAGACTTTGATCGCTTTACCGGCGTGCGTGGCACGGTAATGGACCTGTTTTCCTATGAGCAGTATTGCGACTGGCATGGTCACCCACCACCGCGCGGTTGGCGCGAGGCCACACCAACGGACATTCAACGGGCTGCAGGCTGGAAATCCCCGGACGTTGTATTTTCCAGCCCGCCTTGCAAAGGTTTCTCCGGTTTGATGGGAGCCAAGAAGGCTCTGGCCGCGAAATACCAAGCCCTGAATGGCCTCACACTTCGTGGCATTATGCTCGCGCTTGAGGCTTTCAAAGACGACCTGCCGTCGTTCTTTATCATGGAAAACGTACCCCGCATTTCTTCGCGCGGTTCTCATTTCCTCGAACAGATCAAGCAGCTGTTGTTCTCTCACGGCTATGCTGTTTCGATTGCCAACCATGATTGCGGCTTGATTGGCGGGATGAGCACTTCACGCAAGCGAATGCTCCTGATCGCCCGCAACACCAACAAGGTCCCGGCCTTTCTGTATGAACCGGCACAACGACCACTGCGGTCTATTGGTGACCTATTTGAGCGCTTGCCCTTGCCGGGTGACCCGCGCGCTGGCGCTATGCATGTATTGCCAAACCTATCGCGTACGACGTCTCTGCGGCTTGCGATGGTTCAAGCAAGCAGCGACTGGCGTTCGCTGAACCGGCTCTCGGTCGAGAATGGCGTTCTGACCGATTACGCCCTGGCACCCCGCCAAAGCGGGTTAGCCAATGAGTATGAAGTGGTTCGGAAAAGTTCACGTCAAAATATACCAGACAGCTGGTGCGATATTCCCGACCCACGCATGTTCGGTGGCACCAAACGCAAAGCTTACCAAACCGGTGGCCACTATGGCGTTCGCGCGTGGCATGACACCGCTGGCGCCGTTACCAGTTCCGGCAAATACGACAGTGGGCCATGGTCGATTGCTGATCCGCGCCTTGCCGGCCGGATCAACCCGGGTACCGACCAGATCGTCACGCCAACTGGCGATGTTCATCGACCGATGACCCTCTATGAACTCGCCGCCCTTCAAAACCTGTTCGATCCAGAACAAGGGCTTCAGTTCGAGTTATCGGGAAGCTCCCAATCTGAATGGCGCGAAGCCATCGGCAATGCCGTGCCTCCGATCTCGGGTGAAGTGATTGGTAACGAGATTGCCCGTTCGCTCTGCATGTCTCGGCGCGGGATCACCTTCGAACTCCGCGATACTCCCATCTGGGTCCGGCCCGTCGCAGCCAGCATCGCGCTCGATACCACCGCCCACGATCAAATGATGTACCAAGGGAGTTGTTAGAATGGCCCTGCCTAAATACGAACAGCTTGTGCTTCCTCTGATCGAGCTCATTGATCAGCGCGGTGGCCAATTGAGCAGCACTGATGCCTATGACGCGCTCGCCCACGACCTTGGCCTTACAGAACAAGATGCGGAACGCACAGTTACTGGCGGCCGCGGTCAAAGGGTTTCGGCCTTCAAGCAGCGCGTTCGCTGGGCACGTCATGATGCGGTCAAACGTGGCCTGTTGCGATCTGCGAAACGCGGCGTTTGGCAGATTACTGACCATGGCCAAGAGAAACTGGCCAAAAATACGACAGGTATCGTCTTCACCATTTACGAAACAGAGCTCGGCACCGTGCTGTGGGGCTCTGCAGAACGAGCTGCCGGTGTGATCGAACCAGGTTCGATCGATCTGCTTTGGACCAGTCCCCCGTACCCACTCCTTCAGCAAAAAGAGTACGGGAACCTGGGCAGTGCAGACTGGCTGGAATGGATGCATGATCTATGTGGTCTGTGGCACCCACTTTTGGCCGACACCGGCAGTCTCGTTCTCAACTTGGGCAGTGTTCCTGTGCGAAATCGCCCGATACAAGACCCCTACATCGAACGCCTGGTACTCAAACTGATTGATGACCTCGACTACCGGCTGGTCGATCGGCATTTCTGGCATAACCCATGCAAACCGCCGACACCGGTCAAATGGGTCGCAGTCGAAAAAGTTCGCGTAAAAAATTCAATCGAACATTTGCTATGGCTGTCAAAAACCGACCATTTCAAAGCGAACAATGACAACGTTCGTGTTCCTGAATCACCCGCAACCCGCAAATGGCGGGAGCATGCACAGCGGACAGGAAAAGGACTTGGCAAGCGCCCGGGAGGATCGGTCGCCGGACCAGGCTTCCTAAAATCAAACGGAACAGCGATCCCAAGCGTATTGCACTCGATACCTCACGACGCCAACCGCGCATATCGCCAAGCTTGCAAGCAAGAAGGTCTCAAGCCACACCCAGCCATGGCGCCACAAGGTCTCATCGAGTTCTTTGTCAAATTAACAACGGAGACCAATGACTGTGTCTACGACCCGATGGCAGGCTCCCTGACAACCGGTGCCGTGGCTGAGCGCCTCGGGCGACGTTGGCTGTGCTCGGAGCTTCACGGCGATTATCTCAAGAGCGGCCTGCTGCGGTTTGAAAATTGTTAAACCAACGTCTTACCGGCACTTCACATCTTTCTGATTATTTTGGGTTGCGTTTTCCGCACACATTCCAAAGATACCCGCCTCATGTTTGATCCTTTCTATCTCATTCCACCCGCATCAAAGTTGCGTCGATTTTTTCCGCTGGTGATCTTCTCGGCACATCGTCCTGCACCCTCTACCGTGCAATCGGTTTTTACTGGAAGAGGTTGATATGTCTTCGATAGATCCTGAAGCCATTGACGGCATTATTGGCGGGAAGGTGCGTAGCCGACGCACGGCTCTCGGCCTTACTCTGGATGAAATGAGCGATCGGCTTGGCCCTGACATCGGCCTGAAGCGTGGTGCTATCAAGAAGCTCGAAAGCGGATCGACGCGTTGGCGATTTGGACTGCTGGTTCAATTCGCCGAAGCCCTCGACATCTCGTTCCTGGAACTCATTCCAGAGCACCTCGTTGACGCCGCGGTCACCTCGGACGGTCCGAGATCCGCCAGTCTTTCCCAAGCACAGCGCATTGCCACACGCATCGAGCAGCTTTCTCCCAACAGTGTGAAGGCAATCGTAATGCTGCTTGAACACTTTGAGACGGTAGAAGACGCTACTACCGATAACGAATAGCGAACGCGACAAAGAACACATAGGTTTTGAATGACTGATCGACTGGACGTGCCAAGCTCTTCCGACCCGTTTGGGGCACCGCTTGTTTTAACCGGCACAGCTATCAATTTTGATGGCCTGCGCAGCTATATTCTTGAAAACCACTCGACTATCGTCACCACTGTCCAGGTTATTGATCGTGATATTCTCGCGCTCTGCCACACCATCGTTGGCGACAAGATTTCTTATATCGATCCTCACCGGACCGATATCCGACGCCCAATCATCCTCATCGTGGATGATGAGGGACACCTTGTAGATATCGAAGGCCATCACGTCATCATTGCCCGGGCTGCTCAGAATTATCGGACAGTGGCAGTCCATCGCATTCGTGCGGACTTTGCCTATCAGCATTTCAGTAAAGTAGACGACTCCCTTGGCGACAACGCCGGCTTGTGTGACTGAACAGACCTCTTGATCGACCAACTCTCGCCTTGCACCGGCCATTTTACTCTCTCGCGCCTGACGTTAGTTCATATCAGCCTTTATTCATCTCCCCCTCTTTTCTTGCAAGAGGGGGTTTGTTTTTGCCCACACCTTCACAAAATGAAAAAAAATCCCTGAATTTTGGTCTTTCCTCTGAAAAGAAAATGGTTAATTTACTTTACGTGACCATATAGAGCATACGGTTACTTTTCGTACCTTCTAGATCAACGTGGGTTTTCGAGTGACAGCTTCCAACACGCGCGAGAATTATCGCTCCATGGACGTAGAGCAATTCAATGTCCGCTTTGAGCGTTATACTCTTAACGTAGACACAGTAACTCGGATGATGGAAATCGGTTTTCCCCATCCTTTGCTACAGTGGCGCGGTAAAGAAGTGTTCGCGTTCGACGAGGTTACCTTGCACGCTATTGCGTCCGCTTGGGCTGCTGGGGTAGGCCGACGATCCACTACCCACTAAAAAAAGTGTTTCGGACCCGACTTTTTACAAATTTCCGAACGAACCGACACAACCCACCCCTCTGACATTGCTAAAAGTTTCTCAGTTGCCAACCGAGAAGAAGACCAAAGCAATGCAAACTGCAACCAAATCCCAAAAAGATCGCCGTCTCGCGTCTGAAGACATCACTTCGCTCTCCACCCTGCATGTTGAGCGCGTTCGCGTTGAAACCCAGCAAGGCGAGATCGTTGATCGTCTTGTGCTTACAGACAAGGGAGCGGTTGACCCTACTGACGCGACACATCAGCTGCCATTGTCCAAACCCGATCCGGCGCAATGGGCTGCATTCGTTCAATACGTCTTTGCGATCGGCTATCGCAATGGCCTGGCTGAGACCAATCGCTTGTCCCTCAACTAACGCGTTGTCCGTTATGACGAACGAAGAACGCCGCCAGTTTCTGATCGATTTTATGCGACGACACAGCCTGAATGATAGCGCAATGGCTGACTTGCTCAGCCGGAACCGGTATTGGGTCTGTCGCGCGCGAAACAACTCCACCGGAAAGTCCAACGACAAGGGGGATTTCACAATCCCCCCACTCGTTGTCCGGTACATGCAGATGTTCGACCTTCTGCCCACCGGCATTCAGAAAAGCATTATTGCCGGCGACTTCCCACCAACCATGCCGGAGCTCTCTCTTGCACGGCTTCGTTCAGATGAAGTTGCGGACTATCAGGCCGTCCTCAATGCGACAAGCGGCGCGCTTTTAGAACGTTTTGCCACGATCCTTGATGGCTCCTCGGCTGACGTTCTGCGCCGTGCCACCAATCAATTGGTCGCACTGGAGATGGCCAAAAACCGCGCCAACCGAACCCTTACCCAACAACAAGCAGCTGACTTGCCATGAAAGTGTATATCAGCGCATTTCTCGGCCCGATCCATGCCGCACCAGGTGGGGATCTGTGTTTGCCGATCGTTGGGCTCGAACGAGCCCGCTTGGTACTAAAGGATCCTCATGGTCAGGTACTTCAAGAAATCCCGAACCACGGACAACCATGGGATTACGAACGACTGGTCGCCCTGGAACATACCCTCACTGTCCCCAAACAACGCAGTGCTGATCTGTTTCTGGGTGACCAGATGATTGGGTCAACAGACGTGACTACAGCCAGAATGAACATGCCGAAAGAAAGTGAAACTGGCCAGTAAGAAGAGGTTTGACGATCGCTTCACCGTCCGCTCCGCTTAGAGTTGCGCCTCTTTTCTTCTATCGTGCTTAGGTTGTCTCTCATCTGAAAGCGCGATATATTGCCCTTATCGAATTCAACAACACGAACAGCAAGGAGACAAGCGATGAACTCGACCGATCTTGGACTGCTGATCATGATAGGCGTGCTGCTTGTCCCGTCTGTTCTGATAGTTCGTGCCTTGATCAAAGGCGCTGGTTTCGAGCTACACGATGCACCTCGTACACGCCGAAACCCCTTTAGCCTTGATTACACTAGTGCCGATTTGGCCAATATCAACAAGCAGTCAATGCTCAATATAGAGAACCACGACAAGTATAACGGTTTGTGAGCGGCCCAATACAAGTGTTAGGAAAGCCAATGGACTTCATCCAACAATTTGTTCCGATGTCCGATGCTGAGATCATGGTCTCACTTGCCTTTGCTGTCGCACTCGGAATCATGATCGTCGGTGGAATTATGCACATGCGTTCGCCGCAAGCGCCGCGGGCACGCCGGGCATATGATCATGAAGAACTTTTCCCCGATAGCCCGACGAGCACCACTTTGGAGCCAACCAGTATCCACACGACCAATCCGCACAATGGTTCTCTGCTCTAAGAGGATAGTCCGGAAAACACTCCTTCTATTTGACGGATATATGAAACCAAGAAGGGCCGGATGCATTTTGCTCCGGCCCTTCTTGCATTTCGTCTTCCAGTGCCACTTAGATCCGCTTTGGCAGGTTTCGAACCATCGCCCAGATCGCCAACGCGACCAACAGCACCATCAACGGTGCTGAGTGCGGCGGTACTGGCAACGGCGAAATCAGGAGTAGTGGCAATATCGTAATCACCATGAATGCCACCGTCCTGATGCCAATTCTTTGCACCGTCGGTGACGCGTACTGGAAATTGTACTGCTTGCGCTTACGCGTGTAATGCGCATCTAGCAGCAGTGGCAAAAAGAATAGTGACAATACTGGAAGCCACGTAATTAATCCTGCCACCCGATAAAGCGCCAGATAGATCGCCAAATTCACGACCTTCAGGCGCCCTTCCACATAAGGAAAGAAGTCCTTTCGGCCAAAGTTATCCAGGATCTTGGTCGAATCCTCTGGCGGCGGCAACATGAACCTCTGAATACCCGGCCATATACCGGTTTCATACAGCACAGACCTGTGGATGCCCTCCGCTGTCTCACGCACCCACAAGCGCTGCTCGTCACCGGCCAGAACCGCTGTTGCCTGGTCTTCCTTCTCGATCAGTCGATAGACACTGTTGAAGTCGACAACCAAGAAGCAAAGCATCTCGCCAAGAAGAATAATTGCAAAGAGAGACAGACCGAGCATAAAGCCGCTCTTACTTTTCTCAGCCATTTATGACCCCCTCCAGTTTGTTACGGTCCAAGGGGTGCAGTTCCGTAATTAGCTGAGTTTCTTTGATACCCAACAGTTTCGCACCGTGATGTACCAAGTCTTTGAGTAAGTGCTCACCGGCACCTTCACCGCTCGGATACCGGCCTTTCGCATAACTCTCCAACATCTTCCCCCAGCTCGCTGCAAGGACCCGGTCCGGCACGTCTCTGGTGTGTGCCTCGCACCAGATCACCATGGCAATGTGCGTGAAGTGGCAGCTATGCATTGACATACTGCGGTATATTTTTAACGCGGCTTCCATCGCATGGTCGTGCAAAAGGTCGCTGATCTTTTTCCGGTGCGAACTTGATGCTCGGACGCGGCTACGCATTTCTTCTCGGGTTACCATCACCATCTGCTCAGGCTCCCGTCCCGGTGAGAATGGGGATTTTCACCTTCGTGACATGCCCTTCTGCTCCAATGTAAAGCATATGTAGGTCCGGCAACGACGCGAGGATCGATGCCGGTAGAAACGGCTGCTCCTCTTCCATCAGTCGCTCCCCTATGTTTCCGCCGAACTCTATGGTGGATACCTGCGAGTTATTGCCTTGCGTATGCATGATGTACTTGATTTTGGTCAGTGGAAGCTTTGCCGAAATGTAATCTATGGTCTCTTGATCCTTAACGCGCAGCGTCAGGATATTGTTGATATTGCCAAGGACCTGATAGGCGAGGCTCTGATCTCCGTAACCGGCGATGATATCCGGTATCGTTTGTGTGGCGATGTTGCACACAAACCCGGCGCCGCGCGTTTTGTTCAAAAGCTGGATCAGTGGCATGTTGATCACTTCACTCGTCTCATCGACATAGAGATGCTTCTTGCGCGCGTCCGGTTCTTCTTCGTGGTCATAAATTGCCCCGGCGACGGCCGCCAGATCCGAGAGCAACAGGCTACCAAGCGCCTGTCCGGCTTCAGTGTTGCCCAGCGTCGCTAGACCTACGTAGAAGACACCACCGTTTTGAATGATCTTTTCTGTGGTGATAATCTCGCGATCATCATCCAACTTGCTGGACTGTGGTGAGAGCAATGGTCCCGCTTGGTCTGACGTCAGTGTCGTCAGCAACGGTTTTAAACTGGCGATCATCTTCTGGAAGTGCGCATGATCGTGCTCGTGCTGCCCACAGAGGTTTTCAAGCTCAGTGTTTCCATGTTGCTCACGCAGGCGCTGTTTGTAAAAGTCCCAGAGTATCGGGTATTTTTTTGACGGTACTCCACCCGTTTTCTTCAGCGGCGCTTCCAGCGTAATGCGATAATCCGGGATTTTGCTGGCAATGTATGTTTCCAAGCACTTTACCGTCAGTACCGCGAGATCGTCACCGCTCAGATACTGTGCAATAAGCTTCAGCGTTACACGCTTCTCCGTGAGAACAATTCCCTGAATGACGTTATTCAACGCCATATGACAGAATGCCCGGAAAGAGTCGTTGCCACTTGATGGAATGAGCGCGGCGATCCGGGATGCCAAATCCGACGGATTCTGAAAGTTCGCCAACGGATCAATCCTCACCGAGGATTCTGGATGGGAGAAGTGGAAGTACCTGAAGTCTTCTTCCCGCCCGACCGCAGCACAAGCTTTGCGCATCGTCTCCGGCAGCTCACGATCCCCCTTTGGATCCACCACAATAACCGGTGCGAAGTTGCCGTTTGCGTCCTTGCGCACAATGTCCTGCGAGATCAACAATTCCATAAGGCGCGTCTTTCCTGCGCCCGTTGTTCCTGTGATCAGGGTATGCCCTTTTGCAAACGACATCTTCATGTAGCGCGCGGTTATACGCCGCTCTATACCCTGCAAATATGCGGTACTGATCTCATCTCCGTAGTCTACCGTTGATTTGCGCCGTCTACGCCGTGGCACATGCTGAAGCAGGTCCTTTCGGTTGATCTCATGTACCAATTGAGCGTGTTCCTGGCGCATTACGTACCCTTCGCCGAGATACCGCCCGTCTTGGTTCGTCTTTTTTTGCAATTTCGAGAGTGCCGTAAACGACAAAGTGTCGTCACAGAGTGCCATCAGGCGTCGATAGTGCCTCCATGCGCCGAGCCCGCGGCACATTGCGAGGCCTCCTTGTAACCCTGCCATTGTTAAAAATGCCGCTGACGGCATTTCTAGAAGTGTTGACGTCCAAAGCGTCGCCATGGCCCCCATCGCCCACCCGGACGCCTGCCTGGCCTCAAAATTTGGCCTTAACGGTACTTCGTATTCAAACTCTGACATCACGTGTCCGTTCTTTTTATCAATAGACTTCCGCTCGACATCCAGATCTGCAATGTGGCGAACTTCACCTCAACGAGATCCTCGATCTCTAATCCGAACTTGCTCAGTAGGTCTTTACCCGCTTCCACACGCAGGCGGATTTTTCCCCCAGCGCTCACTTCCCCCTCCACCATCTCCAGCGCTGTCTCACACAGTTGCGCTTCTTGCTCGATCGTCAGCGACTTTGTCGTCGCCTCTTCACTCTGCGTTCCTTTGTCAGCTGGCGTGTCATCGGCCTCATGTGCCCTGGCCTGCGTTTCTTTTGGCTTTTCTTGCAGCTGCGCCTGGACCGCTTGATAGAAGTCCTCCTGCAGCCAAATCGCGCGCACGGTATTTCCTTCCGCATTAACCCGGCGCACCCACACCGTCCCAAGCATCCCTGCGCCCAAATTCGCCACCTTCTCTTTTGCAAAGGCCTGACGAATGTGGACCAGGGCTGGTTCTTCTTCCTTTTTCGCTTGGGCAAG
>CEQU01009374.1_pt1 | contig 20976 bp, 19 predicted proteins | sample 531031 | NCBI WGS metagenome assembly CEQU01 (sample SAMEA2621216, study PRJEB7988) | marine metagenome | isolation source: saline water (ENVO:00002010), including
TGTGAATATATTATTATTTTTCAAATCTGTATTATAAGAAATCACTGCAGAAACAAGTCTGTCAATCTCATTCTCCGACAGAACTTTGGGCAATAACTTAGGTTTCTTCATTGGCACTCTTAAAGGAACAGGATCAATCTTTATATAATCTCTGGAGTGCAGCCACCTAAAAAAATTTCTTAATACAGACAATTTCCTAACAATACTGGAACGCGAATAATCAGAATTATCAAGCCAAGAAAGATATCTCCTTACTGACATCCTATTAAAATCAGAAAATTCATCTACAGAATCCTGAATTAAAAACTTAAATAAAGTATTGAGATCCTGTGAATACCCACGAATAGTCACCTCAGAAAGACCTCTAACATGAGTCATTTCATTTAAGTATTCCGATGAAATAGAGGTAAAATAATATTTATCCATTAAGTAAGAATATTAATGTTAAGCATTTATTTCTAGTATTGAGCAGGTCTTATTAGCAGTAAGTATTAAATTATCTTATGTATCAAAGTTTAATTGGATTAACTAACTGATCTTGAGACACACCCAAGTCTTTCAAGGAAGACCTAAACCCACACTCTTTTGAATCATAGCACCTTGCGTTAGTATCTCCTACAGGCAATAAAGGACCTAATTTACAATCAGGACAAAGTTTGTTAGAGATTGGAAGAGTATTTATAGCAAAGTCACATTCAGGAAAATTGACACATCCGTAAAATCTTCTAGCTGCTCTAGTTTTAGTTGCTTTCCTTAATTTTTCCTGTAACTCTCCCTGACATAATGGGCAAACAACTCCTTGCACTCCCAGGGTAGACAAAGTCAAGTTTTCTGAATGTTTACAATCAGGGAATCCCGAGCACGATACAAACCTACCGTTTCTACCCATTCTTATTACCATGGGCTTATCTTCGCATGTCGTACAAATTCTACCTGTGTCCTCTACTAATAACTTATTCTTAACTCTCTCAGATTCTTTAATTACATTTTCTATTTTTTTGTCAAATGGTCCATAAAATTCTAAAAGCATAGGGTTCCATTTAACTCTCCCCTCAGCTATATCATCTAACTTTTTTTCCATACCTGCCGTAAATCCAGGATCTAACACATCATCAAAATGTTCTGCCAAAAATAACGTGGTTGCTTTACCTAACTTAGTTGGGTGCAGTTTTCCTCTAACTGACCAAACGTAATCTCTAGCTTGAATAGTACTTAAAATAGAGGCATATGTACTTGGGCGTCCAATTCCTTCTTTTTCCAAATGATTTATTAAAGAAGCTTCTGTAAATCTTGGGGGAGGTTGTGTAAATTTTTGTTCGTCTTGAAGATTTTTACAGGATATATTTTGTCCTGACGACAGTACAGGAAGATCTTTTTCTTTTTCTTCATCTGAATTATCTTCATCTGAATTATTATTTGAATACACAATCCTGAAACCATCAAATTTCAGAACGTTTCCACTAGCCCTAAACCCATAAATATTATTAGAATCACTTGAAGTAGTATCTATATCAATTATAGTTCTGTCGTAGATCGAATCAACCATCTGGCTCGAAAGCATGCGTTTCCAAATAAGTGTATATAATCTTAATTCATCATTATCCAAAAAATCCCTCAAAGAATCTGGGGTTCTGAGAATAGAAGTTGGACGTATAGCCTCGTGAGCTTCTTGAGCCCCTTGAACCTTTTTTGAATATAACCTTGGTTTTTCTGGTAAGTAGTTAGGCCCATATTTATCTTTTATAAAAGAGGCGATTTCAGTAAGCGCAGCAGAAGAAACTTCTGTAGAATCTGTCCTCATATACGTAATAAGACCTACTACATCATCTGTCCCCCCAATAGCTTTTCCCTCATATAAACCCTGAGCGATATTCATAGTCCTTGTAGCAGACAACCTTAGCCTTCTAGATGATTCCTGTTGTAGGGTGCTTGTTATGAATGGAGCCGATGGTCTCCTTTTAGTTTCTTTAGTTTCAAATTTTGAAACCTGGAATTCTGAATTTGATAATTCTTTCAATATACTCTTAGATTCTTTTTCATTTTTAATTAGATGTTTTTTATCATTTCCTTTATTTCCGTTAATACTAACTAGGGATGCTTTAAATGAAGAGGAATTTCCGGTCTCCAAAATAGCATCTAAGGTCCAATACTCATCTTTCTCAAAAGAGTTTATTTCATCTTCTTTATCAACAATTATTCTCACTGCAACAGACTGAACTCTTCCAGCAGACAGATCTCGCTTAACTTTTCTCCACAATACAGGGCTTAATTTAAATCCTACTACCCTATCAAGAACTCGACGTGCCTGATATGCATCTACTAAATCAAGGTCCAATGATCTAGGATTAGCAAATGCCTCTTCAATTGCAGGCTTTGTAATTTCATGGAATACAACTCTTTTAACTTTATTCGGATCAATGGATGCCGCCTCCAATAAGTGCCAAGAAATTGCTTCTCCTTCTCTGTCAGGGTCTGTAGCTAAGTAAACATTCTCAGCATTTTTAGCAGCTTTCTTTAATGCAGTAACTACCTTATTTTTACCTCTTGTAATCTCATAATTAGGAATAAACTCTGTCCCTGCCTCATTTAAGTCCACTCCATTTACTACTTTCCCCGCAGCTTTAGCTAAATCCCTAACATGTCCTACAGAAGCTTGAACATCATAATCTTTACCAAGAAATCTTCCTATAGTCCTAGCTTTTGCCGGAGATTCTACTATTACAAGATTTTCAGTCATATATATTTTGATCCTTTTTATAAATTCTTATATTTATAGTGGCGGAGAGAGTGGGATTCGAACCCACGGTTCCCCTTGTGAGGGAACACGCGATTTCCAGTCGCGCCTATTCGGCCACTCTAGCATCTCTCCATTATCTGCGGAGAGAGTGGGATTCGAACCCACGATGAAAATAAATTCTCATACTGATTTTCGAGACCAGCGCCTTAATCCACTCGGCCATCTCTCCATTAGCAATTGGGATAAAAGTATACCAGTCTTAAATTCTAAATTGTATTTAAAATAAAAACCGTACTCTGAGAAATTATTGACGAGACTTAGGGGTAAATATAGAGTCCTTTTTAAAAACAGGGGGGCGACGACGTCTAACTGATTTCATCAAATTAGAACCTATAACACCTATACTTGCAACAGCCAGAATACCTAAAGGTAAGCCTTTTAAAAATGATCTTCGTGATAAATTTTTACTAGAATTATTTTTATTATTCAAGTTTTCCTCCGTCTCACAATTTACAATATCTAAAATAACATATTTTTAATATTTAAAAAATCATAATTTATGAGAAGTTAGAAATTTAGCCCCCAGAAGCAGATGTAAAATTCAATTTTCCATCTTTTACACCTACCGAAACAATAGAGTCGTTATCAAAATCTCCTCTTAGAATAGCTGTTGATAAAGGATTCTCAATAGTTCTTTGTATAGTTCTTCTTAATGGTCTAGCCCCATAAACACTATCAAAGCCTTCATCTGCTAACCATTGTTTAGCAGACTTAGTAAATTCAATACTAATATTATTATTTAGCATTCTTTCTTGAACTTTCAATAACATAATATCAACTATTTCTATCATCTGATCCTTTTTAATTTGATCAAAAATAACTACTTCATCTAATCGATTAAGTAATTCTGGTTTGAAAGATTTCTTAAGTGCATCTTCTATTGAAGCTCTAAGATTATCTACATTACTTTTTTCAGTAACTTCACGTAAAAACCCTAATGTTTCAGGTTCAAAGTGACTAGTTCCTAAATTACTAGTCATAATTATAATAGTATTCCTAAAGTCTACAGTTCTTCCTTGACCATCTGTCAGGCGGCCATCTTCTAAAAGTTGCAACAAAATGTTAAAAACGTCAGGATGAGCTTTTTCAATCTCGTCAAATAAAACAACCTTAAAAGGCCTTCGTCTAACCGATTCTGTAAGTTGCCCTCCATCTTGGAATCCAACATACCCAGGAGGGGCCCCAATTAGTCTTGAAACAGAATGCGGTTCCATGTACTCAGACATATCGATACGAACAATATTTTCTTCATCATCAAAAAGAAACCAAGCTAAAGATTTAGCAAGTTCAGTTTTCCCTACACCAGTTGGACCTAAAAACATAAAGTTTCCAATGGGTCTATTCGGGTCTCCCAACCCTGACCTAGACCTTCTAACAGCGTCAGCCACAGCTTTAACAGCATCATCTTGGCCTATGATCCTAGTATGAATACTTTCCTCCATATTCACAAGGCGATCAGTCTCTTTTTCAAGCAATCTGCTAACAGGAATACCAGTCCATTCTTTTATTAGAAATGCTATATGTTCAGAATCTACTAATAATTCTGAATCTTCATTTTTAATAAAAGAATCTTTTTCTATCTTTAGATCTTCATTGTATTGCAATTTTTCCGCTTTAAGTTCAGCTGATTTTTCAAAATCACCTCTTTCGGCAGCAGCAACCTCTTCAATATCCAATTGCCTAATAATGGTTTCCTTTTCTCGTAATGTTATAGGGGGCAACTGATTATCAATCCTCATCTTACTGGCAGCTTCATCAATGAGGTCAACCGCTTTATCTGGCAAAAGCCTTCCAGAGACATACCTTTGGCTCAATGATGCTGATGCCTCTATCGCAGCATCACTAATCTTTAATTTATGATGAGCTTCATATTTTGGGCGTAAAGCTTTCAACATTTTAATACTAGTGTCTATATCAGGTTCCTCAACCAACACAGGTTGAAATCGTCTTTCTAACGCTGCATCAGATTCGATATATTTCCTATATTCATCCTCAGTTGTTGCACCTAAGCATTGAAGATCTCCTCGTGCTAATGCCGGTTTCATCATATTGCTTGCATCAATACTTCCTTCAGACGCTCCTGCACCAACAACAGTATGGATTTCATCTATAAATAATATTATTTGACCTTCAGACTGTTTTACTTCATCCATAACAGACTTAAGGCGTTCCTCAAACTCTCCTCTAAATTTAGACCCTGCAAGAAGAGATCCCATGTCAAGAGCTAAAACTTTTTTGTTTAGCAGTTCAATAGGAACATCTTTAGAAACAATTCGTTGAGCTAGACCTTCTGCCATTGCAGTCTTGCCTACTCCTGCCCCTCCAATCAAAACAGGATTGTTCTTAGTACGTCTGATCAATGTTTGCATTACCCTAGCTACCTCAGAGTCCCTACCTACAATCGGATCCAGTTTGCCCGAAGATGCCAACATGGTTAAATCTGTAGCGTAACGTTCTAATGACCTATACCTACTTTCAGCTCTAGGATCTGTTATCCTATGGGCTCCCCGAATTTTTTGTAAAGCTTGATATAGGGACTCTGTTGTAATATCAAATTCAGATAACACCTCAGCGACTTCCCCATGTTCTTCTTGAGTTAAGGCAACTAGCAAATGCTCCGCACCTATAAAATCATCATTTAATCTATTTGCTTCAGAGTCAGCTCTAACAAGTAGGTCATCCAATCTTGGAGTCTGATAAATTTGATTTGAAAAACCTCCTGTTTTTTGAGATTTTTCAAGCTCTGCATGAAGTCGAGCATGCAGTAAATTAATATTCACCTCCAACTCGTTTAGTATCTCAGCAGGAACACCTTTTTCCTGTTCAATCAAAGCCATAAGAATATGTTCGCAATCCCATTGATTATGCCTGTATCTATTCAAGATGAGTTGTGAATTATTTAAAGCTTCTTGAGCTTGTTCCGTGAATTTCTCAGGACCTAAAACCATAATAAATCTCCTGATTATTATAAGTTATAAATAAATCTTCTTTATATAAGCCTATCAATAACCTTGATATGAGTCAACTCAAGTTGATGATTTTGATACCTACATGTACATTTATTAATATGCTAATCGATATACATACTCATACTTATCCAGTATCTGACGACAGTCTTTTAAGTCCTGAAGAATTAATTATGCAAGCAAAAAAAGTTGGGCTTGACGGAGTTTGCATAACAGACCATGACGGATTTTGGGACCCAAAAGACATAATAGCATTAAGCAAAAAAACAGATTTCCTTGTTATCCCTGGATGCGAAGTCACAACAGAAGAAGGGCATTTACTGGTTTACGGACTAAGGGAATATATATTTGGAATGCATAAATCGGCTTTCGTGAAAGATTTAGTGGCCGAACAAGGTGGTGCTATTGTTGTAGCTCATCCATATCGAAGAGTTTATACAGAGCCAACACCAGACAACTACCTACCTTATGCGAAAATGATTGAAAAGGGTCTTAGAAATAAAGCGTTAAAACTATCTAATGCCATTGAAATTAATAATGGTAGAGGCACTTTAAATGAAAATAGGTTCTCTGCAGACTTAGCAGAGAGATTGAAAATGCCCGGAACAGGAGCTAGTGACGCTCACAAAATATCTGACATAGGAACTTATGCAACAAATTTTTATGACACTATCACCAATGAAGCAGACCTCATAAACGCTTTAAAAGCAGGTCGATTTTACTCTACAAAAGTCAAGAAGACATCTCTGCAATAAGCAAGTCCAAAGCACTGGAGTCTGACATAAGCCCAGACCTCACTCTAATATCAGATTTTAGTATTAAGCCATAAATTTTTAATAGCCTAGAAAACTCAAATCGCTTCTCCATCTCTAAGGTTTTTTGCAAAGGATATCCCGATATAGCTAATCTCTGAGAAAATTCACTTACTTTGACATGCCTCTTCCTTAAATCAGAGGCAAGCAATAGTAATCTCAATTGACGTTGTATCATTCTGACAATCATATTAGGAGAAGAGCCGTAATCTAATAATATTTGACTGATTTTTAACGCTTCTTCATTTTTACCTTCAATAGCAAAATCTACCAACTTAAAAATACTTTGATCTTTAACGTACGCAACCATAATTTGGATATCATCAACTGTAATCACCCCATGTTCAGAGTATAAAGACAATTTTTTTAATTCCGAGTCAATAGTTCTTAAATCTGATCCTATAAAATCAACCATAAGATTAACAGCTCCTGACTCAATAGTCATACCCATGCCTGCTACTCTATCTTTTATCCATTCTTTTAATTCGTATGGACGTAAGAGTGGAAAATTTCGACTATCATGTGACTCAGATATCTTTTTAAATAAATAATTATTTTTATCCAAGTCAGCTTCCCTAAACAACAAATCTGTAGTTGGTGGTACCTCGTCTAACTTTTCTAACAAATCAACCCATTCAGAAGCGTCTAAGTTTTTTTTAGAATTTAATTTGGTTATAAAATTAGAAATTATTACAACCCTCTTATTAGACATAAAAGGGACGGTGAATACCGATGATAAAAAATCTGATTTTGTCATCGAATCTCCATTTAAGTGAACTGAATTAACATCTCTAACTTCTTCAGGAGCCACTGATAATCGAATTTTATTTATTTCCATATCTATGCCAAAATCATTTTTACCATAAAAGACACTTATCACTAAAATCTCCTTAATTATGTAAACTTATATAATACAACTATAAACATTAATTTACTTATCAGAGAGGGTAAATTTTGATAGGAAGAATATTAGCACTAATCATCAAATTGATGGTGGACAAGCGAGTGCCATGGAGATTAAAAATAATACCTATAGCTGGTATTATTTATGTATTATCTCCATGGGATTTTTTACCTGACCTAATCCCACTCTTAGGATGGATAGACGATATATTTATATTGATTGGTAGCCTACTATTATTCTTAGGATTAAGTCCTGCCGCAATACTAAGGAACATCTCTGGCCAAAAAGATAATCAAGACGATGCAGGTTACGAGAAAGATAACACAATCGACGGAGATTTCAGAATTGTAGACGACGAATCTGAAAAACAAGAAGAATAGAATTATCTATTTACGTGAACTTTATAGCTAATCTATAGCGTTGCAACAAAACAAAATGGTACAATTCCTTCTCGACTTATAAAAATTTAAATTAAGTGAGCTGATATGAAAGTAGTTTTTTTAGAAGATGTAGATGGGGTTGCTAAAGGTGGAGAAATAAAAGAAGTGAAAAATGGATTTGCCAGAAATTACCTCATACCTAAAAATCTAGCCGCTCCTGCAACGCATAATCAACTTCAAAGAATTTCAAAACTATCCAAGAAAGCAGATGAAGACCGTGTCAAAAAAATAAAACTCTTATCCGATTTGTCAGAAAGCCTGAATGGAATTGAAATTAAGATAGAAATGCGTGCTGCTAGCAATGATCGCCTCTACGGATCTGTAACTGGAACAATGATTGCGGATGCAATAAATGAACAGATAGAAGGTTCTATTGGAAGACAATTAGTTCAACTTGATAATCCAATACGAGAAGTGGGATCATATCCAATTACGGTGAGGTTACATGACGATATATCAGCAACAGTAACCGTAATTATCAGTGCTACAGGAAGTGATATATTAGACTTAGACGAAGAATCTGATGTAGAAAATGCTTCTAGTAGCGAGGATATTGACACCAACATTAATATTAATGAAGAATCTACATCAGATGAAGATATAGTTTCTGACAAAGTCGATAATATCTCTGAAACTGAATAATTTACAGTTTCTAAATTCTAAATTAATATCAGTCTAACGGCTGACCTGAAATTGTTTTACTGCTAGGAGGATTCAGTGTACTCTGAAAGGGTTACCCCACATGATAGCGATGCAGAAAATTCTGTAATAGGATCGCTATTATTAGACGGTGATTCCTTAACAAGAATTTCAGGGTTTCTTAAACCTGAAGATTTTTACTCAGAGAAAAATAAATTTTGTTATCAAGCATGTCTTAATTTAGCTTCAAGAAATGAACCTATTAACCAGATTACTGTTTCTCATGAATTGGCAATACACGAACAACTATCAGCTATTGGCGGGAATGAATACTTAAGCGACTTGGTCAATTTGATACCTAGTCCAACACATATATATCATTTTGGTCAATTAGTACGGAAAACTTCCATAATGCGGCAACTTATCGGAGCTTCTAACGAAATTGCTCAAATAGGGTATGACAATGAACCTGATACAGAAATTGCTCTTACAAGGGCAGAGGACTTATTGTTTTCAATAAGGTCAGACCGAGAAGTAAGAGATTTCACTCATATAAGAGAGGTATACGACCTCTACATGGAGGAATCTAATCAGGGACCAGACATGGCTAGGCTAGCTCCAGTCCCATCTGGTTTTACTGTATTTGACACTTTATTAGGAGGAGGTTTACAAAGATCAGATTTGATAATTGTAGCTGCCAGACCTAGTTTAGGAAAATCAACTTTGGTGTTCAACATGGCTCAGCATGCAGCAAAATCAGGTCATAATGTTGGAATTTTTAGCCTAGAAATGAGTTCTGAGCAAATTGGAATGAGACTACTATCCAGTGTAGCAGAAATACCAAGCACTCGACTGAGACTAGGGCTAACAACTCCAGCAGAAGAAGGCCGACTCATAGATGCTATAGGAAATGTTTCAGACCATCCAATATATATTGACGATACACCTATACAAACAATCGTAGAAATGCGTAGTAAAGCTCGCAGGCTACAAGCCGAACGTGGGTTAGATTTAATAATCGTTGACTACCTCCAACTCATAGGCGGAATCGGAGACAGGAGAAATGCAAATAGAGTACAAGAAATGGGTGAAATATCACGAGCTCTAAAAGGTGTAGCAAGAGATTTAAATGTACCAGTATTAGCTTGTTCACAATTAAGCAGAGCTATAGAACAACGTCCTGACCACAGACCACTATTGTCTGATTTACGTGAAAGCGGAAGTATAGAGCAAGACGCCGATATCGTAGCATTCATTCACAGAGAAGATAGATATATTACAGAGGAACAATGGAATCAAAAAAATCCAACAAGAGATTATCCAGAAAATGTTGCTGAAATCATAATAGCAAAACACAGAAATGGGCAAGTAGGTAGTGTAAAACTATTTTTTAAAGAAAATTTCGTTAAGTTTGAAAATCTCAGTCAAGCTCAAATTACGACCCAATAGTTTGATGAATTTCAAAGGATTCAAAAAGAACGTAAAATATATACCCATTCCTGCGCCTATATTTGATACTTTACTCGAGTCAATGTCTAACATATCTGAATTAAAATTAATGCTTAGAATAATGTGGCTTTTGCAAATATATAATCGGAAACCTCAATTCATAACTGAAAATGAGATTATTACCGACAAATTAACTTCTAAAATGCTAGGAGCCTCTGATAAGGTAATTGAATCACTATGCGCTCTAGAAAATTACGGAATAATAAAATCTTCAAAACAGAAATCTGATGGTAGTAAAATAATATTCTTAAACTCTGAAACAATAAAAGATAGAATAGAAAAATCCGATCTACTTATTGAAACCAACCAAACAGATCCTTGGGAAAAAGATAATGAAATCCCAAATATCTACTCAATTTACGAACAAAATATCGGTATGATAACACCACATATAGCAGAACTAATAAAAGAATCAGAAAATTTATATCCTGTAGAATGGGTTGAAGATGCAATAAAGCATGCTTCTAAACAAAATAAAAGAAGTTGGGCATATATTGAAAGTATCTTAAATCGATGGAAAATAGAAGGTAGGGACAATGGAGAATATTCGAGACATAATCGACAAACTAGATACCGTTGAAAAGACAACTCTATCAAACGCATCAATTCCTCCAAATTCAATTTCTGAATCTGGATCCATAAAATGTAAAATCTGCGGTGATTTAGGATGGATAACTCCAGACGTATCAATAGACCATCCTGATTTCGGATCACATTACCCTTGTGTTTGTCGTACCCAAAATTCTGCCTCAACTAATGAAAAAAGATTGAAAGAATACAGCAATCTATCAGATTTATCAGATTACACTTTTGACACTCTTGACCCTAAAGGAAAGCATCCTAAAATTAACTCTGAAGTATTTAAAAATGCATTTAAAGAATCTTTTGAATATTCAATCCATCCATCAAATTGGCTCTTAATCAGTGGTCCACACGCTAGTGGTAAAACTCACCTTGCAGCTGCAATTGCAAACCAATGTATGACATCTGGAGTACCTGTATTTTTTATACATAGCACAGACTTAGTAGAAGAATTAAGGCGAGCTAGCTTTAATGAAAGTAATACCTCTGAAACATTCGATATGACAAGCCATGTAAAGTTAGCACCTGTCTTAGTATTAGATGACTTTTCGTCATCAATGCAGTCAAATTGGGCTATGGACAAACTACTAGCAATATTAAATCATCGAGCAAATTTAAAATTACCAACTGTAATAACAACAGCAGAAAAAATCGAATCCCTACACCCTTTCATAAAAAGTAGAGTAAGCGATAACAATTTAGGAAAAACAATATACACAAATTCCAATTCTAGTGAAGGTTCCGATCTAACGATTGGCGAATTGCCGCCTGATATAAAACGAATGACTTTTGACTCATTCAATACAAAGGGATTACCAAATTCAACCAATGCCAATAAATCAAGTTTAGAAACAGCATTAAAAACAGCAAAGATATATGCTGATCATCCAGAGGGCTGGTTAACATTCTATAGCCCTAACACAGGCTGCGGAAAGACACACCTTGCTGCAGCTATATCAAATCAAATGTTAAATAATGGGCAAAAGGTATTTTTTGCTGTGGTACCAGAATTAATGAGTTATTTAGGAGCATCCATTTCACCTAACAGTTCACTAGACACTGAGTCCATATTTTTACAATTAAAACAATCCCCTTTTATGGTGTTAGACGAATTAGGTGAAGAAAGGCAAACAGCATGGTCACAAGACAAACTAGCACAGCTAATTGTACATAGACAAAATCATCACCTCCCAACAATAATTACAACAAGAATGGATATCATGGATATGGCAAAGAAAGGCTCATCAATAGCATCAAGATTACTAGATCCAAATATGGGACAAATAATCGAGATTGACTCTTCAGACTACAGACCTGGCCGATGAAAAACACTCTATGCACCTTCTGTAAGATAGTCGCAGAAGAGGAACCAGCAATATACATTCATAAAGAAAATGATTTTATAGTATTTGAGAATAATCTATATTGGTTTCCCACACAATTATTACTGGTTCCGACTACACATATGACTCAAAAAGAATTATGGAACAATAAGAATCTGATAGCTAAAATATCTCAATATGCAAATAAAACAGGTGAAAAGAAGTGCCCAGGTGGATATCGAATATTATCTAATTTTGGATATGACGGAATGCAAACTCAACCCCATGCTCATGTCCATCTCATTGGGGGTGTCAGTTTAGGTTTATATATGAACGGAAGTCCACCTAAAAAACAACAACCCTATAATAACTCTATCCTATAATAACTTCGCAATTACGATTTAAGTTGATCCGATGCCCATTCTAAAATCTCTTTTGTTTTATCCCACCCTACACAAGCATCTGTTATGGAAACTCCAAATTCTAATTTAGAGATATCGCTAGTAAGAGATTGATTTCCAGGATTAATATGAGACTCAAGCATGACCCCCGCAATCCCTTCATTCCCATTAATTATTTGAGTAATAACATCTTCAAAAACTATTGGCTGCCTATTGTGATCTTTATTTGAATTTGCATGACTACAATCAATCACCAGTCTCTTGTTAAGATTAGCTTTCCCAAGTAACTCTAATGCTTCATTAACAGAAGAAGAGTCATAATTAGGTCCATCTTTTCCTCCCCTTAAAACCATGTGTCCATCAGGATTTCCATCCGTTCTTAAAACACAAACATGTCCATCTGGACCTGTTCCAACATATGAATGTTCTTGTTTCGAAGCTCCAATTGCATCCACAGCTGTCTGAAAAGTACCATCAGTTCCATTTTTAAATCCAACTGGAATACCAATAGCACTAGCCATTTGCCTGTGCGTCTGGCTTTCTGTTGTTCTAGCCCCGATAGCGACCCACGAAACTAGATCTTCTATATAATGAGGTACCACAGGATCCAAGAATTCACTTGCAACTGGAATACCAAGCTCATTAATTTTGAGTAAAAGTTCTCTACTTCTTTCCAATCCAGACGGGATATCAAATGTTTCATCTAGATCAGGATCATTAATAAAACCTTTCCAGCCAACGGTCGTGCGGGGTTTCTCAAAATATGCTCTCATAACCAAAAAAATCTTCTCACTAATGGTATCTTTAATACCTTTGAGCATTTCAGCATACTGTAAAGCAGCCTTATCATCATGAATTGAGCAAGGGCCAACAATAATCATCAATCTATCATCTTGCCCCTCTAATATTTCATGTATTATCCGCCTAGCATTTTCGACAGTTTTCTCTGCGTTAGCGGACCTAGGAATTCTACCAACTAACTCTAGAGGGCTAAAAAGCCTCTGAGCAGAGAATCCTAACCCATCGACATGGCTCTTATGCGAGATATCCATCAATCAACTCCTTTCACTTCGACACATCTTATATTTTCACCACTCCAAAAAAAAAAGGTCTCGAACACAAGTGCCGAGACCTTTTCTTAACTTCCAAACATCTATAGAAGTAAGTAACGCTTCGGCAACTTAAAATTGCTACCAAAGTAATAATATGTAAAATAGTTATAACACACAGCTAACAAATGGTACGGTTTTTAAAAATAAGTGTCAACAGTTTGTGTAAAATAGCTAAAAAGCAAATATTTAAATAAATTACTAGGAATAAAGTACTGACATATAGGATGTCGCCTGTTACATTTTTTATCATGAAAGAATCTAATATAGAAAATTGCTGTACCGCCTCAAGAGAATCATCGGAATCTCAAATATTAAGTGCCGCCGACAATAATTCATTTGACACTAAAAATGTAGATGTCAAAAAAATGGCCCTTATCCCTGGTGGGCATTTCTTAATGGGAACTGATTACGAATTCGCTTTCAAACAAGATGGAGAAGGCCCTATTAGAAAAATAACTATAGACCCATTCTATATGGATAAAACGGCTGTAACAAATTCTCAATTTGCAAAATTTATAAATGAAACAAAATACCGCACTGAGGCAGAAAAATTTGGATGGTCTTTTGTATTTCATCTTTTAATACCAAATAACATTTTAGATATATCACCTGAACACCCTCAAAATACTCCTTGGTGGCGAAAGGTAGACGGAGCTTCTTGGCGGCATCCAGAGGGGCCCAACACACATATTAAATCTCGCATGAACCATCCGGTGACGCATGTATCATGGAATGATGCTATTGAATACTGTAGGTGGTCAGGCAAAAGGTTGCCAACTGAAGCAGAATGGGAATTTGCTGCACGTGGAGGACTAGAACAAAAAATATTCCCTTGGGGTGATAATTTAATAACAGAAAACCAAGAACATCAATGTAATATATGGCAAGGAGAATTCCCTGATCAAAATACAAAAGAAGATGGGTTCCTCGGGACTGCTCCAGCAAAATATTACACAGAAAACGGCTACGGACTATATAATATGTCTGGAAATATTTGGGAGTGGCAATCTGACTGGTTTAGCACATCATTTCATATTAATTCATCATCTAATAATCCAAGAGGACCAGAAACAGGAAATTCTAAGACTATAAAAGGTGGATCATATCTATGCCATGATTCTTATTGCAATAGGTATAGGGTAGCTGCAAGAACATCTAATACTCCTGACAGTTCAACAGGAAACTTAGGATTTAGGTGCGTTGTAAGTGCATAAAAATAAAATTATTTAAAGGTAGATTTATTATCAAGTGATACTATGATGACTAGCTCAGAAATACGAGAATCTTTTCTTTCATTTTTTGAAAGTAAGGGCCATCTAAGAATGCAAAGCTCTTCGCTGATACCTGTTGGCGACCCAACCCTCCTTTTAACAATAGCAGGAATGAATCAATTTAAACCTTTTTTTTCCGGTCAACAAACCCCTCCTAACAAACGGTTAACTTCAGCACAAAAATGTTTTAGAACTCCTGACATAGATGTTGTAGGAGATGCAACACACAACACTTTATTTGAAATGCTAGGAAATTTTAGTATAGGGGATTATTTCAAAAAAGATGCAATTGGATTCGCTTTAGAATTCTTAACACAATCCCTAAAAATACCTGTTGAGAAATTTAATATCACAATTCACGACACTGACGATGAAGCATTTGAATTATGGAAAAATGTAGGTATCCCAGAAGAAAAAATACATAGATTCGGAGACAGTGATAATTGGTGGGGTCCACCGATTCATGGAGAAGAAGGGCCTTGCGGCCCCTGTAGCGAACTCCATTATGACTTTGGGGAATCACGAGGATGTCTAAAATCCTCTTGTGGCCCCAATTGTGAAAACATCATGACTTCAGGAGAAACTTGCACTAGATATGTCGAACTTTGGAATCTTGTATTTATGCAATATTATCATTCTCCGGACGGGTCAAGAGTGGCTCTGCCTGCTCCTAGTATTGATACTGGTATGGGTCTAGAAAGGGCTACCATAGTAATGCAAGATTCTCCAACAATGTACGAAACTGACATTTTTCAACCATTGATAAAAGAAGTTCTACAAAAAACGCATTTTAAGTATGGCGATAATCTTGAAATAGACTATGCAATACGAGCTGTAGCAGAGCATTCAAGAAGTGCAACATTCCTTACAGCTGATGGGGTTGTTCCTAGTAATGAAGGTAGAGGATATGTACTCCGAAGAGTTATACGTCGAGCAATAAGGCTAGCAATGAAAATAGGAATTAAAGAATCTTTTATGCAAAATACGGCTAACGTAGTCATATCTCAAATGAAAGATGCCTATCCAGAACTAATCAATAACAAAGATTTCATACTGTCCGTTCTTGAATTGGAAGAGGAGAGATTTAAACAAACATACGAAAACGGTTATATGGTTTTAGAACAATCATTAACTACAAATAAAACACTGTCCGGTCAGATTTTATTTCAACTTTGGGACACCTATGGATTTCCCGTAGAAGTAACTGAAGAAATAGCATCAGAGAAAAACATATCAATTGATATTGATGGATTCAAAGATGAAATGGAAAAGCAACGAAATAGGGCAAGAGAAAATTCTAATTTCAGTGGCGATTTTGGAAAAGTAAAGATATATGAAGACTTAAATGCAAACCCAACCACATTTGTAGGGTACGATTCATTAAATGCCACTTCCGAAATAGTTGGAATAGTCAGAAACTCAACTATACAAAATACAGCTCAGAAAGATGATGAAGTCGAAATAATATTAGACCTAACTCCATTTTATTCTGAAGGAGGTGGACAGGTTGGAGACAAAGGAAAAATTTTTGGCGAAACCAGCATAATAGAAATTTATGACACAAAAGAAATTATCCCAGAAATTATTGTCCATTATGGCAAAGTAATAAAAGGGTCAATTAAGCTAAATGATATGGTATCTGCTGAAGTAGACCCCTTTAACAGACAAGATACCGCAAGAAATCATACTGCAACTCATATGTTACATGCTGCACTTAGGGAAGTTTTAGGGCCCCACGTACGTCAAGCTGGATCATTAGTTACTGCAGATAGATTAAGATTTGATTTTAGTCATATGAAACCTATATCTAACGATGAAATGACAAAAATCCAATCAATTGTAAATAAAATAATCAGAGAAAACATGTCTATTACTCGGAGTGAGAATACATATGCAGGAGCCTTAGACGAAGGAGCATTAGCCTTTTTTGGAGATAAATACGGAGAAAAAGTAAGATTAATTGAAATATCAAATGGAAGCCGTTTTAGCTTTGAAGTATGTGGAGGAACCCATGCTCATTCAACAGGAGAATTAGGAGCTATCTATATCATAGGAGAATCTAGTATAGGTGCAGGAATGAGACGTATCGAAGCTGTTAGCGGCAGAGAAGCTGAGAATTTAGTACAAGGAAATTTCAAACTATTATCAAAAATATCAAATTCTTTAAATGTCCCACTTGATCAAATTGAAGAAAAAATAGACTCACTTTTAAATCAATTTGAAGAAAATTCAAAACAAATCGATATTCTTGAAGAAAAACTTATAGTCCAAGAAGCTAAATCTCTGTTAAAAAGTGCTGATAATATTAATGGAATAAATGTTATATCGGCTACTTTAAATGCCTCTTCAGCTAATCTGTTACGAAAAACTGGTGACTGGATCAAGAATCAAATTACCAGTGGAGTTATTGCTATTGGTGCAATAATAAACGACAATCCCATGATAATAATAATGGTAACAAAAGATCTTTTAGATACAGGAATAAATGCATCAGAAATAGCAAAAAAAGTTGCTAAAGAGATGGATGGTGGTGGTGGTGGAAAAGCAGAAATGGCCCAAGCAGGTGGAAAATCTCCTTCTAAATTAAATACCGCATTATCTATGGTGCCGACATTAATAAAAGGATATCAGAGTAACTCTTGAATCAAATGTCAAAATCCATAATAGCATTAGATGTTGGGACAAAACGTATCGGCATTGCCATAAGTGATACCTCTCAAAATTTCGCTTTCCCCAGAGGCTCTATAGAAAGAAAAAATTGTATTAACAGTATTATCTCTCTTGCCAATACAGAAGATGTAGAAATGATACTCGTTGGCATGCCCTATTTACCCTCTGGTGAAATAGGAACACAAGCTAAAGATATAGAACAATTTACGCAGGAATTATCAGAAAATATAAATATACAAATCAAAACTGTAGATGAAAGAATGTCTACCAAAGAAGCTATTAAAAAATCTGAAGAATTACCTCATGTATCAAAAAAAATTAGACGTGATAAAGGGGCTTTAGATTCATACGCCGCTACCGTAATACTGCAAAATTATCTAGACCACATTAAATCCTAGTAAATTTTTATTATAGTATTTAGTTCATTCGGTTTAATTAAACTTTCGAATGCTTCTTGTATATCATCAAGATTAATTAAATCTGTTTTAGAAAGCATAGGATCTAGATTAATATCTCCTTTTGAGATAAGTTCTGAGGCTATTTTCCAATCTTTTGCTTCAGTCCCAAATGTAGTAAGCATAGAGATTTCTTTCGCTGCCCATTTAACAGGTACTATCGGAACGTCTCTCCAAGCTAGTGCAACTAAAGTTACATTTCCATCACGCCGAACAACATCTAATGCTAAATCAAGTGTAGAAGGAGCTGCGGCACATTCAAAAACAACATCTGGACCTGCATTGTCTGTTGCAGAAATAATAGTTTTGGAAATATCAGGATCTGAAGAATCAATAACTACATCAGCACCTAAAGATAAAGCCGCTTCTCTCCGAACAGAAGAAGGCTCCGAAACAACAACCTTAGATGCCCCAGCTGCCTTGGCAACCTGCAGACATAATAATCCTATAGGGCCTGCTCCCAAAACTAACACATTATCACCCAATTTTTGATTAGAAACCCGAACTGCTCTTACCGCAACAGCACACGGTTCAATTAAGGCACCTTGAAGATCAGATATTTGATCAGTAAGTTTAATAGGTTCCCATTCTTTAAGAATCGAATATTCAGCAAATCCTCTAGTACGTGTCACATCTCTATATATTCCATCATGAATGAAATTAAATTGATCTCTAATTCTCATAGGATTCTCATAACCGGGTGGAGGGGTTCCTCCTCCACCTGCGACCCTATCCCCTTTTTTAAAACGTTTTATCGAAGACCCTACTAATTCCACAACGCCGCTATATTCATGTCCCGGAACATGTCCAACATCAATCAAATCATATAAAAATGCATGGACATCACTGCCGCATATTGCACTATATTTAATTTTTACTAATATTTCATCATGTTTTAAATCTGCTACGGGAATATCTTCTATCACCAAAGTCTGATTACCCTTATATACAGCAGCTTTCATAATCACCTCATATATACAAACTTTTCTTAAATAACCACCAACTAAATATTATTCAAATTCAACAATAGCTTGGAATCCTCCTGGTTTAAGAGCATTGTCAAAAGCTTCTTGTATATTCTCAATCTTAATAAATTCTGTATCCTCTAAGATTGTAGAGCAATCTATCTTACCTTCAGCCATAAGTGAAGCTGATATTTGCCAATCTCTAGGTTCACCTGCATATGTTAACGCCATAACAGGTTCTTTTGTAACCCATTTAATTGGAACTAAAGGAACCGCCTCCCAAGATAAAGCAACAAGCATAATATTCCCTTTTTTTCTGACAACATCAAATGCAAGATCTAATGTTGGAAGAGCTGCTGCACATTCAAATACGACATCCGGACCCATGTTGTCGGTTGAAGAAATAATGGTTTGAGAAATGTCAGGATCTGAAGAATCAATAACCACATCTGCTCCCAATGATTTTGCAACCTCTCTACGTCTTAATGATGGTTCTGAAACAACAATTTTAGAGGCTCCAGCTGCTTTGGCAGCTTGGATACATAGCATACCTATATGTCCAGCACCTATAACTAGAACATTATCTCCAATCTTAATATTAGATAAACGAACTGCCCTTACAGCAGTAGAACATGGTTCAAGCATAGCCGATTGCAGATGAGATATTTTATCAGAAATTTTTAGGGGTTCCCATTCTTTTGAAATTGTATACTCTGCCAACCCACGTGTTTTATTTATATCTGTATAAACGCCATCTTCTTTAAAATTAAACTGATTAAGATTTCTTGCAGGTGACCCTAAACCAGGGGGAGGGGTTCCCCCACCACCTGTGACACGATCCCCAACTTTTAAAAGTTTTACAGAAGACCCAACTTGTTCTACAATCCCACTGTACTCATGTCCCGGAACATGTCCAACAGAAATCAAGTCATATTGAAATGCATGTATGTCAGTTCCGCAGATAGCACTGTATCTAATTTTTATTAGAACTTCATCTTTTTCAAGTTCTCTTAAAGGCAAGTCTTCCACTGAAAACTTCTGCTTACCTTTATATACAGCTGCTTTCATAAACACCTCCGACAATATATTCTGAATATATCATATTTGGAGATGTTTATTTAATACGATCTAAGCATCAACACCTTGATCAGCAAGATAATCAATAGCCGCTTGCACAGTAGTAATTCCCTCTGCATCTTCATCGGAAATTTCTATCTCCACGTCATCGGACGAAAACTCCTCCTCAAAAGCCATAATAAGTTCGACCAAATCAAGTGAATCTGCATTTAAATCTTCGGTAAAAGAAGCTGTGGGGACAACCTCTTCTTCGTCTACACTTAATTTTTCAGCAACTATTTTCTGTACCCTATCTAAAAGACTCATATATTCTCCTTATTTATATACAACTCTACTATCTATCTAGTAATGAACCAAGCACTCCATTAATAAATCCTGGAGAGGATTCAGAACCAAAAATTTTTGCAATCTCAACAACTTCATTCACAACTGCTCCTTGAGGAGAGTCAAGACCAAATTGCATCTCAGCAATAGCCATACGCAATAAATTCTTATCCACTATCGGCATCTGAGATATAGGCCAAGTTGTAGCATAAGCTTCGATTATATTATCTAGTTCATGGATATTTTCAAGTACATTATGTACTAACTGATGAGCAAAGTTGGAAGAATCTGTAACGATAGATTCTTCTTTTAGTATTCTGGACAAAACATCTTTAGGCTCATGGTCTACGGTATCCGATTCACATAAAACCTGTAGAACGATTATTCGTATTTCTCGCCTAGTTTTAGACAACCTAAACACTTTTTAATTTCTACTTAAATTTAAAATAGATTCCACATCTGAAATATTTTTGATTTCGGTAGATCTGTCGATTCTTTTTACCATGCCACTCAAAGCTCTTCCAGGTCCAATCTCTAAAAAGCTACTAGTACCCGATTTAATCATAAAATCAACTGATTTTTTCCAATTAACACATCCTGTAATCTGAGTAATGAGCTCAGATTTTATTTCAGCAGAATCTGATAAAGATTCTGCCGTACAATTAGCAATAATTGGTACAGTAGGGTCATTAAAATCTAAGCTTTCAATGGTATCTATCAAGCCATTAAT
>CEQU01043099.1_pt1 | contig 20955 bp, 43 predicted proteins | sample 531031 | NCBI WGS metagenome assembly CEQU01 (sample SAMEA2621216, study PRJEB7988) | marine metagenome | isolation source: saline water (ENVO:00002010), including
GTGCCTATTAGTTATTTTTGCCTTTATGCTCTTTTTTGTTGCACCTGCCCAAAAGGCTTAGTAAAAGATCCTTACACCCTAAAAAAACGGAGATCAAAATGAAATACGATGACCAAACACCCAAAGAATTAGCCCGAGCAATAGCCCTTGGGGCCCTGGAGAGAGCATATCATGAAATTGAAAATGACTTTGCTTTTGGCGCTAGTAACGCTCGGAAAAAATCAAAAACACCGCCGCCCCATTTTAGAATTGCTGTTCATCAAGCCTTTGCCAAGCTCCACAATAGCCTTGGGGAGAAGTGGGGGCATGATATGAGTAGCGGTTGGCTGCCCGAGGGGAAAAACGAGCAACCAGTTGATTAACAGACCGACAACCCCCCTCTTTTAAGAGTTTTTTCAACGGAGAAAAACACCATGATCAAAGCATTGAAAAACGTATTAAGCAAAAACACATCAATCAAAACAACGTGGCGCAAAGCCTATCTTGACCAGGGAAAAATTGTGGCACAAGCCCAGACCAATGAACAAACAAGGTCTTCGGAGGTAACGGCAAAAAAAGCTAGGCAATCTTCATGGCTGGCGAGATCTATTTTCGACGCCAGCGAAAACCATGTGGAATTTTTTCAAGAAATTGGAGACAGGGATTTTAACGGGATCAAAGTCAAATATGTTTGGCTCACTAAATATGAAGCCTTGAGCGAGTAAAATTTTTTCAAAAGGGAGAAAAATACAATGCTAAATAAACGTCAAAAATACCTACTAGAAAGCATGCAAGCCAGCCCAGAAATTCCGCTGCCATTAAAACAGCTAAGTCGGCTTTTTGGCCCAAGGCGTTGGGATGACGCCAATGTGCTTGGCGCAATGGGGCTTGTAAGATGGAATAGCAGAGCAATGCTCGAATTGACCAAAGCGGGCAAATCTTTTCGCGCAATTGGGCCATCAAATGCATAAACTTTTCATCGAAATCAAAAACACACTGGCCGCATTAGTGGCCGATATCGGCACCGCTATTCAAGCATTAGTGCAAAGGGGTTAGTTATGATCAGCATCAAATATTCAAAAGTAAATCAAGCCTATTTTATTATGTGGAATGAATCTGTTTTGACCGTGCAGCAAACTCGCGCCGATGTGGAGTCCTGGTTGAGCGATCACGATTTAGCGGTAAAGGGGTAGCGTCATGCCAACATTCTCGAAATTAGTAACTCAAGACCCTAAAAAAATCGAAAGCCTTCAAAGGTTTGCCGAAAAGTGGATTAATGACCCGACGTTTTTTTGGGGTTTGAAGGCATTTCATTTGCGTGATGATAATTTGGGTGTTGCACAAGTTTGGTGCCACGATGGAATTGTTGAATTGTTTTTTAGTCTGAGCGCCGACAAATGGTCTTTTGAGAAAATCGAAGGGCCGGAATTTTCATCAAACGTCATAATGCAAAAACACCTGGGGAATGGATTGCCGATTGGGGTAGTATCATGAAAAAAGAGAATAAAGAACTGAGAGAAGCCCTCCGAACTGCGTTAATGCTATGGGAGCAGGGCGGCCAAGAACTGTTAGAGCGAGTTATCAACGGCGAAAAAAACGCGAAGAAAAAAGGAGCCAAATGTGAATAAACTAAAAGCAAAAAACGAAGTTCTTGGACGGATCTATAAAATGGCTGGATTTGATGTGCGCACCAAAGTCGAGGGGTCTGCCGTTAGCATTCGGATAGTTATTAAAAACGAAAGCCGCGATGAACAGCTAACACTGCGCGGTAAAATACCGTTCGGCCACGATCACAAAAAAACAGCCTATAAAGAAATGATAAGAGGAGCCCGCACCTATGTGGGCGATCTTGCCCCAGTTATCGAATCGGCAAAGCCCTCCGACCTACTAGGCCCGTTTAAAAGTGGGGTGTATTGGGAAGGTGTTGCAACCGACGCCCTTGCCGCCATCAAAAATGATATTTTGCACAACCCCCTCTTTTAAAAGTTTTTTCAAAGGGAGAAAAACACCATGAACAAAGATCGATGGAACAAAAACTATGACTATCTTAATGGCGGCGACGAAGAAGACCCCTCGAAGGATATTGAATCCCGAAACACAAAAAAAGCGCTATTGCCCTATGTTGTTGAATATAGCGAGCCAGGCTTGCCACACCATGTTTTTCATTGCCAAGCCGAAGATATAGAGCACGCAAAAGAGCAATGCATCAACGCTTATCCAGATTCAAAAATACTCAGAGTTACCCATAAAGTCACCCAGTAAAAGGAGAAAAACACCATGCAACAATACCATACTTTTTATGAAATCAGCGGAATCACCTATGTGCACGTCAAGACCGCCTCCAGCAAAAAAGAGGCCCAGCGCCATTTGAAATCATGCTCTCGTGGCGCAAAAATTATTGGGACCTGGGAGCGCGACAAACAACCACCATCAACATGGGGGCCCAATGGCTGGGTGATCTGTGAGACCGGAGAGGTGATGCCATGACCTACAAAAACCTCCAATTCAAACTTGATAACGATGCCGATATTGATCACACCAGTTTCGCAGGGCTCTTAGATGAGAACCTGGACCTTGTGATTCAAACATTTGATGCTGGCCCTGGGTTCCCCATGGAAATCGATAGCGGATACGAAAATGAAAGTTGGACGTTCGTTTTAGCGGATAACGAATCCATGGTCTTCAATTGCTATCGTCGATGGGGCCAGATGCGCGTATCTTGCCGTCAAAACGCTCGCCACCTTGTGGACGACTTCAAGGCTTGGTTGCTTGTCGCTGGCATAGAAAAAGTTTTGAAAAAAAGCTTGATTGAATCAAAAAAAGAGGTTCTGGCATGAACAAATTCATCGAACGTATTCACCCGATTCCAGGAACCATTGCAGGACGAATTTCTGGGCGATATTCAAATTCACAACTTCAAACAATGTTTTTAATCACCATAATCAAATCAAACGGCTGGGATTGGGGGGAGCAAGGATCGGTCATTCTTGTTAAGTCTGAGGATTGCATTTTTGTCGAAGAACATGGATCCCACGAAGATGAAATTGGCGAATTTGTTTTTGTGCCCGCTAACAAAATTTTAGGCGTAAGCAGAAAACTTTAAGACCCCCTCTTTTAAAAGTTTTTTTTGTTGATATTGCCTTTACATGCATGGCGCAACGTGCAAGCGTGATCCTTAACAAGCAAAGGGAGTTAGTTATGATTTTAAAGATCTTAGAGAAAGTTGACGCAGAAGAAGTTTTTGGCCCATTTTTCAAACTTTACGAAAGTTTGCCCGAAGAAGAAAAAGAGGGCTACCTTAAAGAAAGTTTTGATTCAGCCGTGGAACTTTTTCATCTTTGCAAGATGAACGATGAAGGGCTGTTCAATGAAGTTGTTGTCTTTTCCCATGACGACAAAGATTCGGGAGCCGAAAAAGAGTTTGATAAACGACTGGGATTTGCCACAAAGAAGCTTGGGATTGACGAAGTTTTTGCGGTTGATGCCCTTGAAGAATATATGGTGATAAGTTGAAAAATCCAGATTTTATGATCGCGGCATCGCCCTACGATGAACGCGATCTTCTTTTTGATCAAGCAGTGGCAACAAGGCCCCCCCTTCCTGAAAGTTTTTCTTTAAGGGAGGATATGTTTGGAATCCGCAACCAGGGGCCACAAGGGTCATGCGTGGCCCAGTCCCTTGCGGCGATGCAAGAGCGAAACAACCTTAAACATTTGCTGGATAAAGGTTATCTGAGCCCACAGTTTATTTACGACTGCCGCCCAAAAAACCGATCTGGGCGTGGCATGAATGTTCGCAATGCCCTGAAATTTTTGCGTGTACATGGCGCACCGCTGGAAAAGTCGTATCCTTACCGTCAAGGGAAAGACACACCGCCCATCGGGCTAAAAAAGATGGCTTCGGAGCTAAAAAAAGAAGCCGAGTTTTATCGCATTCAAGGCTTCGCGAAGTGTACGACTGTTCAGGATACCAAACGCGCAATTTACCTTAATGGCCCATGTGTTATCGTGGTGCCGGTTTATGCAAAACCGTGGACCGGATCGTCAACCGTAGAGCACCAAAAATATATCATACCTTCACGCATGTGGATCAAAGAGCAGGGTTACAAAAAGATGGGCGGCCATGCCATGGCCGTTGTTGGCTGGGATCTTCACGGCTTTCAGATACGAAATTCATGGGGGTACAATTGGGGCTCGCGTGGCCATTGCACTTTCCCTTACGGCGATTGGGGTCGACAGTATGAGGTTTGGAGCGCCATCGATCACGAGCCTGACGTTTGCGCCAAGCCGGACACTGTTATTCAAAAAATAAAAAAATGCATGGACAAGAGCCGATGGGGTTAGAGTTTGCAGAATGGACGGGCCTTCGGTGGCGCACGCCAAACATGGACTCGGTTGAGGTCGATGACTTGGGCTGGGTTATCGTGCGCGGCTGTGTGGGCATACCAGACTTTGCCTTTGAGCCCTGCGACGATGAAGAATTGGTAGCCCATCTTCGGGCATGGCGTGACACTTCCGGTCTGGGCGTGCGAAGCGTCACCTATGGCCTTTTCAAGCATAAAGATGGGTTCTGCATGACCCCCCTTTATGAAAAATTTTCAATCGCAGACCTTAAAAAATACGATGACGTGAAGACCGATGAAGATCTTTTTAATGCCATATGCGCATCCGAGGCCGCTGAGGCATTGGGCCTGGTGGCGATTATATGATCAAATACGAAACCCGCCATAAAAACGATCACGACACAAGCTTTGGGCCTGGTGGGTATACGGTTTATAAGATTCTAACCGATACCGCAGGCGATAGATACTACGCACCAGTGGCCGATTTTAAATATAAAACCGATGCTGAAATCTTTAAAAAAGCTAAGGGTAAAAATGAAAAAAATTAACCGCCCAGAAACCCAGGACCGTGCAAAAGAATTCCAGCAGTGGCACCGCACCCTCGGTCGCCGCTTGCTGGCGTCTGACGTTGATTTAGTGGAATGGCGATTGATTGATGGAGAGCTGGTTCCGGTAGGGGTGCTAGAAATCACCCTGGCAGACTGGCCGCCGACAGAGCCCTATCTGGATGCCATCATCCACCGATACGAAAAAAAAGACGTACAAGGCCGCACAGCGCGTCATGTGGCCGACGCCCTAGGGTGTAAAGCATGGATCGTTTGCTACACACAGGGCTGCAAGAAATTTTGGGTCTGGAACCTAACCGAATCAAAAGGTTGGTTTAAATTTAACACCGAACAAATGGAGCTTTTCTTGGAGGGCCTTGAGCGCGGCATAAGGCCCCCTCTTTTAAAAGTTTCCTAAAAAAAAGGGACAGGAAATGTTTGCAGTTTACGACACGAGAGATATGAACGTCTGGGGGGCTGGGGCAACCATTGACGAGGCCTGGGGCAGAGCAAAAGAAGAAGTTTCAGCCTATATTGCTTTCTTAAAACACCACAACCAAAAACCCGACCTGTCGATGGACGATCTAATGCTTCATTTTTTATGTGCGAAATGCACGATTGAAACATGGCAGGAGCATGTTACGCAAGATTTTCCACCGACTCAAAAAGTAAAAATTTCTGGCGGCATCCTGGAGACACAATGAAAAAAAATGACGTAATGAATTTGATTGATCGAGTCGAGCGCTATCCTGGGTTCCCATGCGAAGACAAAAACGTACAAATGGCGTTTGTAAACTTTCAGGAAATAATGGCCAGTGCGCTTCGCAAGCTGCTCGCAAAAGCAGAGTCCCAGCAAGATGAGCGGATGCGTTCCATATACATACAAGAAATCCGGTACCTGGTTGAAAACATTAAGCACTGGGCAAATTTTATAGACTGACCCCCCTTTTTAAAAGTTTTTTTAAAACTTAGTTTATTGTCTTTATTGATCAAACATGCAAAGAGTACAAAATGACCTTAACAGCGTGGCAAAACATAAAAACAGATAAGGGCTGTGCGGCGGCATCGATCATGGGCTGTCAGTATAGAATTTATGAAGCGACGGCCAAGAGTTTCTGGGTTTATCGCAACAGCGGGCGCGGATGGGATTATCTTTGCTGTCATCATTCGCTGGCCTTGGCGAAATGTTTCGCGGAAAGGCATGCGCTGTTATGATGATGAGGCTTATAAGGGCAACCGTTGCGAGAATGAGATTGCCGCACAACAAAAGAGATCTGTATGGCTACGGGTGGATCGGATATCAAAAAGCCGTTGAAACTTATTCTCCAGAAAACAGCAACATAAGCTTTGAGAGCTACGCTCAGTGGAAAATTAAATACGCCATTATAGATGGTATCCGTCGAGAAGACCCAAAAAAAGATCGTATAGTGCGAAAGGCCAAGAAAATTATTGGCCACCGCAAAGATCTTTATCTTGGGGATGTCATCAGGGATCTTGACCCTATGACCGAAAGCCTTTGCGTTGAAAACACAGAAATCCCCACCAGGGAACGAGGTTTTGATATCGTGGACACAAGGCTTTTACTGGCGTTTGGTTTTTCTAGGTTAAGCGCCAGAGAAATCTCTATAATATGGCTGAGCTTTTACAGGGGAGACACCCTTAAAAAGATTGGCGAAAGCATGAATCTTACAGAGTCAGGCGTTTCAATGATAAGAAAAGAAGCACTGGATAAAATGAAACAAGCAATGACCTATGATGAGGTCTAAAAAGGGGTTTTTATGGAATGGTATTTTTATTTTTCAGCGGTCATGTTTGTCGTAGCGTTAATTGCTCACAGTATGCACATTAAAGAAATTGAGCGCATTGAAAAAATAAAGAAAAAGTTTGCAGGCGATATAGGTGAGCGGCGAATCGTTCCATACAAGGACGCCGTTGTTGAAGTGTATCCAGATGGAAATTTTATTGTAAATGGCCGCAACGACGCCCACTGTCAAGCCATTCACGATGAAGTCATGGAGTCATTCAGGAGAAACTATGGCAATCTTGGTAGATAAAAATACGCCGCTGTGCCGTGGCGAAAATTGCAACCTACGCGACGACTGCTACCGGTACAAGACCGAGCCGAGGCACCTGCAAGAATATTTGACGCCTAGCCCCATAAGGGATGGCAGTTGTGATTATTTTATTGGCGCTAAAGATGCGGTGGTGACGCATTTTGATGATACTCTTTTCTTGAGAAGGGGCGATTTTAATGATTAATATGACCGACCCTTATGAGCTTCGCATTCCACAGTTCGGTCTTGAAGTAAAAGAAGTACGCATGAGAAAAGGAAAAAGAACAATGCTGTTGCGGCCTGTTCGCTCAGAGATTCGCTGGAGCAGGGGCGAGCTTAAACTCATGACGCTGTATGAAACTTTTAATTTTGCCCAGGGTGAGGTTGGCTACTGGGCTGGGTGGATTCCAAATGAGTAGCATGATTGAAAATGTAATGGAGTTTACCGAGCGCTACGGCGACTTCCCTCAAGAGGTCATAAGCAGGGCCCTGCGCACCAATGTGGACTTCGAGGAAGGAAGCATTATCATTAAATCCTTTAAAATACCCAAGCGGGTAACCGGCACCAAGCTGAAACAGGAATCGTGGTGGTGGCGGTGCAGCGCATATTCACCAGATATTTTTCAAGACGAAGAAAGCAAAACATACGGTGCTTCAATATTTTTCTGGCGCGAAAAAGACCGCATAATGAAAACAGAAAAATTTGCCAAGAAATACGTTCAAGATGACAAGCTAGTCACCCATCGAGAGCTTTGCGCGGCATATCAGCACCCCCCCATTCTGAAGACCTCATTCGGTGTCAATTTGAAGGTAGCGCTATCGCCAGAGCAGCATGTGTTGATGATGTGGGTTTACGGGAAATAATATGGACGCAGAGATTTTTTGTTACATGAACCCCAAGGCCGCCAATCTTCAAGACAGGTATCCTGTGTCATTTTTTCAGTCGGCTGATAGGTGCGACTTGGTTTCTTTTTCTGTTGATGACAGCAGTCGATATGCTTTTGTTTTTGAGGTTGCCGATTTGTGCAAAGAGAGTTTTGTAGACCGTGGCGTGTTGCTAAAAATACCAGGCAACCAATTCGTTCTACATTCAAACGAGCTGGGTGTTTTCAATGTCCAGTGGCGCTCGGTAGATATATCCCAGGAGGGTTCTGGGGTTGTTGCCGAGTGGCTTTTTCAAGGGGAGAGAATAGATGTTATTTTTAACTGATTCGTTTCGGATGGATATGCTGCCAAGGCAAGAGACTCAAGTGCAGGCGATGCCAATTCATTCTTCAAATGTAAGAGATATAATTTCCAGGCACAACGGCTTTATGTGTTGCTTCAGGAAAGAGTCTGTTGCTAAAAAATTCATAGAGGAAACCGGTCTCGACGCGACCATAAACGGCGGGCGCATAAATGTGTCCTCTGGGGACAAGCTCATAAACGTAAGCATAAACGATGAGGGCGAACTGGCCCTGTGGTGGATAAATCCCCTTTATTTTGAGGAGTGTTAATATGTCAAAAAATGAAAAGATTGAGTTTTTAAGAGAAATTGAAGAGAACGGCCTGTCCACATCGGATATTGAAAAAGAATATTCTTTTCTTAATAAGCGCCAGGTAATAACAGCCATAAAAGCAGGGAAGCTTAGGGCCATCCGGCTTGGTCACGGGCGTGGCGCTGCACCATACATGACAACAAAAGAAGAGGTTGAGAAATGGATAGACCAGAGTTTCGAGATGAATATCTGAGCATGGTGTTTTTTTTCACAAAAGATACTTGTGAAGAACTTGGAATACCGTTTAGTGGAAAAAGCGAGACTGCGTACAAAATTAATGTTTCAGATCTTATTAAGAAGATTAAAGACTCTTGTTCGCGCCACATCCTGGAGCCATTTAAGGGGTGTGTTGTTACGATTGCTCGTTTTTCTTACGTATCAGAAGGCGGATATCAAATCATCGGGTTTTACGATCCGGCCTCCGAAACATTCTCATAGGGCAATGGCTATGATAAGAAAAGAAATGGGGAGTCCAGCAGAGGCAGATTTGAAACCTAAGAAAATGTCCAACGGTGTTGACCGGTGCTTTACATGCAGCCTGTTTGGTGGCGCACCAGAGCTAAATTGCCAACGATGCGGCATAAAACTAAAATGTGAACACTGCGGGCTTGCAGACGTAAAAATACATTCTTGCGCCGAAAGGCCGGAGGGGGAGCAATGACCGCACGCCAGGCCTTGGCCAAGAAAATTTTAAACGCAATTTTATTGTCCGAAAAAAACCAAAAAGAAACTCCAGCAATTGCCAGGGAGTTTGCCTCTTACAATATTCAAATGAAGAGAGGATACAAAAAAGATCCTGACGTAACGGCCCGAGAAGAGGCGGTGGAGCGCATCGGCATCGCGGCGGGCGAAGAGGTCTTATCCCTAGATCGGGTCATGGCCTTGCTGCACCCATTCAGGGTTCAAGAAATTAAAAAAAAATACCCAAGAAAAGCCGAGGAGACACCACGAAAAAAAAGCAATATTGTATGCATAAAAACATATAAGGATGAAAAATCAATAAGCTATGGACACGTCGCTGGCGGGCCGGTTTCAAGATCTGGATCTAAGAAAATATGCCCCAAGTGCAATTCAATGGGTTTGCACTTGGCAGTGGGGTATAAAGAAAAATACTACAGTTGCGTATACTGTGGGTTTCATAAAGATCTTGAAACAAAAACTTTAAATTATTGAGGCACGCATGACCCATCAGGAAATTGAGGCAAGGCTTAGAAAAGTTGAAAAAAAAGCCGAAAAAGCCCATACGGAAGCAATTTTATGCAAAGAAGTAATGAGAACCATTATGCAGCAAAACGCACAATACAAAGAAAAGCTCATAGAATGCGGCTATCTAATTTAGGAACTTTATAAATGCGGCAGCGCCCATCGCAATCGCTTCGGCCTCATCATGAGCCGCGCCACCTCTCGGGCCTTCAATCTTCCGCCCGACGTGTTCTTCGGCCCAGGCCAGAACGACCTCTTTTGCCTCATCTCTGTTCTTTGGGCGTAGGCCTAATGCTGCACGCCATTGTGTGGGCAGAGGCCGCCATACGAGCGCGTCACGCCAGTAAGAATAGCAATACCCCTCAATAAATCCGGCTGTTTTGCAAAGCTTTAGGATCCCGCTTATATAACCCGCCGACTGCATGGGTACATAGGCCCCCTCAATGACTACGATGTCAACAGCGGCAGGCTCGATGTAATTTCTGACGATTTGGACTGCTTTTTCACGGCCCTCGGTGCCGGAAATTAAAACATCTTTATCCTCGCGAACGCAGAATCCTGTTTTTGCGCCAGGATCGAAGCTTGCAATAATCATGCGGCTTCGGGCTCAACCGTAACAGCCGAAAGTCGCTCCAGGGCTTTTTGATAAATTTCCTCCCTCATTTCACAGCCTATGGATTTTCGTCCAAGCATGGTTGCGGCGGCAAGCGTTGTGGCACCGCCCGCAAAGGGATCGCACACGGTGTCGCCAGGCTTCGTGTAGTCCTCTACAAGCTTTTTCATCAACCAGATGGGCTTGCCCCCTACCGCGATCTTTTTACGCTCGTAGTGGCCTTTCTCAAGCACGTACGCACCAGGCCTGCATCCCCATCTGCTGTAGTTAATGTTTCTTGGTCGCGCCGCCATAATGTAATCAGCCCATGACGCAGGGCCGTCGCCCAAAAGCCTCGGCACTTTGCGAATAAACGGCAGCGGAGCGAACGAGTACAGTCCGATTTCTCTGAAGGCCTGCTCCCAAACGGGAATTAAATCATGCGAAGTGATGCAAATCCACCAGCCCTTGTTTCTATTTTGCCATGCGTAAACAAATTCAAAAACATCTGCTGGGTGAAAATGCTTATACGATATAGGCCTGCGCATATCTTGGCCCGTTGCCGATTTTTGCTGCACCGCAGCAGCCACATCGCCCTTGTGGGTGCGGGCTCCAAATGGTGGATCTGTGATAATTGCGTCAACTTCTTCAACGTCAGAGAGCTGGTCGCGCCAGTCTCCGTGTTTCAGTGTCCAGGTCATGCTTTCTCCTTAATATTCAATAGGAATGCAGTGACCCAGTGTGGCTAAGAAAGTTAAAATTCCAGCAAGCCATTTTAACGCCGTAAGACCCCCATCGATCCGGCCTTCAAATTCCTTATAGGCTGCTAGTTTTTCAAGTATTGGTTGCTGTTGTTCTTCGAGACTCTCGGCCCGTATCGTTAGGTGCTCTAGGTCTCTTTCAATGGACTCGTTTTTTTCTTCTAATTCGTCCACTCGTTCTTTTAGGGTTTGCGCCACGACCTACTCCTGCGGGCCGTGGCACATGCAACGGGCCGCCTAAAAAGGGATATCATTACTGTTGCTTGAGCTGCCAGAGTCCTGGCCTTTAGGGGATAAAAGCTGCACGCTGTTCGCCAATACCTCAGTAGTGTATATGGTCTGGCCGTCTTTTTCATAGGAACGCTGGCTTAACCGCCCAATAATTCCAAGCTTTGTGCCTTTTTTTGCGTAAGCCTCTAAAATCTCAGCGGTTTTCCCGAAGGCAACGATCTTGTGCCATTCGGTGGTCTTTTCTTTCTTTACAAATTCATTGGTGGCGATACTAAAATTAGCAATCTTGATCGCGCCATCATGGATCTTCGGGTCTTGCCCTAGATTCCCAACAAGCACTACATTATTAACACTAGACATATTCTCTCTCCTTTAGTTGACATGTTCTTCTTTTTCGTTGTTTGCGCCAGAAATTCGCTCCTGGGCATCAAACAACATTTCCCAAAAATCGGAATCCAAAGCGCATGCATCATTAACAAAAGACATAAGCATATGGACGGCCATTTCTCGGCCATATATATCTTTAATCATCTCAATGTGCTTTGAAAAACCACACCCCACGGCCTCGGTAAAATCGCTTAAAAATTGAATCAATTCACCATCCCCACTGCATCGGGCCTGCCCATTGTGCAGCAGCAAGTGAAAAAACGTAAGAACTTCGTGTTTTGCATTGTCATTCGGCATAAATATCTCCCTCAACCTTTGTTATGGTTATTTTTTCATCCTTATAGGAGACCTTAAAAAATCCCCCTCCCTCATCTGAATAAAGATTTACAGGAATTCTCAAGTATACATACTTCGAGTCCTTTTTTCTTGTGGACTTGTAGTATCGGTTTTCTCCGATCTTGGGAAGCCTTTTTGGTCTATCATGCAATATTTGTTTCTTCTCGTACCAGACATCTAAATTGTGCAGCTCGCGCTTGGCCGCAAAATCCATTGTTTCCGTAATTACAGCATCAACAATTTTTTTCTGCTTTGGCCAGGGCCACTCTTTTATTTTTTTAATCAATCCCGCTGAGCCAAAAGATAAAAATGCACCAACAAAGTCCTCCATGAAGTGGTATCGCCCACCATGCTTTATTCTCTTAACCATTAGTAGTACCCGAGCGTTTCTTCGTTCTCTTCTTCGGTCACAGAGCCCAGGTCTAAGCGCCTGCGGGCATCAGAAAAATGATCTTGCTGTGATTTTTGAGAGTATAGGCGTTCGCGCTCTTGCTTGTCTGCATCGCCATAAATATCAATAAGCTCGCATGCCTCTTTATTTATGACCACGCAATGCGGGCGGTGATGCTTGCTTAAAAATGTTGGTTTCGTAAGTCTTCCCTTGGGGGCATCGATCCATCCACGGTCCCGCCACTGCTTCTTTATTTGACTGGAGACATACTTATGGCTTGCCAGGTGCTTGTCGAAAGCACCGCCCTCGATGGATATTTTAATGACTTCGCCTTTCTTGATATCAATTCTTGCGATCTTCTTGCCTGGGCGGGTGTACATGCCAACCTGCCCGTCTGGGTCGGCAAGGGTGGCATCCCATTTTCCTTCCCTGTCAACATCCTTAATTAATACCTGGTCGGGCCATGCGGCAAGGAATTGGGTTGCACAACGCAAAGCAGAGATATCCATTTCGGTGCGATCTTTGTTTTCGATGCAGACATTCCAAATGCCAAGGATGGCATCTTCAATTTGTTTTTCTGTGACATCAAGAATGCCAGCCTCTCTGATGATTTCCCCACCAGCCCAGACAACGGACATGTTTTTCGCAAGCCGGTTCAGCACGTTGTCCTGACGGGTTTTTAGTTTCGTGGCGATTTTTTTTCTAAGCTCTCGCCACTCAGACCACCTATCTTTGTTCGAGAGAAGATAAGACAAAAGTGCAGGGCCGCCCCAGCCGTAATTTTCCATTATTTGCTGCTTGTTTTCCTCGATCTCATGAGCAAAAGCATTTGATTCCTCGGTAAACATGGGCCCTGATATTTCAAGGTTTCGCGCATCCAGGCCGCCATAGGGGGCTGATTCTGAAATGGGATCTTCACCAGTGGAAATAGTTATATTTAAAAAGCTTATTTCTCTCGCCAGTCCGGTTATGGTGGCGCGGCCACGGCCATGGCCATTGGCCAGCTTAAACACCGTTCGTGCGACATCTTCAGGGCTTCGCGCCGTTTTTGTGTCATCCATAAACATTGGCAAATCGGTTCTGCATGCCGCAACGCGCTCGACACTGTTGGTGGTGCTGTCCCATCCCTTTATTAAAGACCCGCTCGCGTTTGTGTCTGGGTTCCCCCATACCGATGCCGCAAAATTCAATCCAGTGGTTTTCCCAGTTGAAGTTTTATTGCAAAAATCCAACGTAAAACCGCTTTGGTTAAAAACCCGCAACAAGGGAGAGGAGAAAGACGCAAGAATCATTATGAGAAGATTGGGGTGCTTTACTGCCCAGCTCATCGCATCGGCCCAAGCGGCGCTGTTTCCCATAGACCTTATCGACTCGGCCTGCTGCTTGTCGCCAGCATCACTCGGCATGTATGACACACAGTTCTTTGGCCAGTCCTTTGCGGGAACACTTGACAGGTCGGCGGCTTGAGACTCGGAGTCTTCGGAAATATATCGACCACCAAGCAAAAAGCCCTTTTTTTCGTCAATGGTTTTCCACCCCATTTTTCGGCTTGTGGTGCCAAACTTTAAATTTCCTTCGTTTTGCTCCTCAAACCTTCTAAAATAGTGCGTTAGCATCGTAGCATTGTCGGAGCCCGCGCCGAGCCCCATAGAGGAAAGCCCGACGAGCTTGGCCCTGTTCATAAGGTCTTCGCGAGCGACAACGCGCATGTTCCAGCGACGACGCTTATACCAGCAAAGCTGCACATTTTCGGTGCCAAGCTCAATATCCTCCAGTATGGCACCAAAGTACATGGGCTGGCGTGTGATTTCTTTAACCTGGCGACCATCCATAACCTTCAGGCCGCCATCCTCCCACACATAGCCATCAGGGAGCCGCAGGCCGAACTGGCCATTGTATTTGCTGCCAGACCACACTCGCGACAACATATCATCGCTCTCGCCCTTCGGTGGGCTTTCATGGCTCATTTTAATGCCGTATTTTTTAGCAAACTTAGAAGTGCTGACATTGCAAGTATTATGAAAACACTTATAAGCAAAGCCCGCATCGGTCATTCTTATGTATCCAGAGACATCCGTGTTGTCGCACTCTGGGCATGCAAACTTATAAACCAAATCACCGCCACTAACCGCTGGGTGAGCCTTGTTTGTTATTCTGATGTTGGATTTTTCTTCTATCTCATCTATCGTTGCAGAGCTTTTATTGATAACTTTTGGCGTATGAAATTCTTTTATTTGTGGGAGCATGTTCGCAATTTTTTCCACCATCGGCGCTGTAACGCGCTGAGGGGACTCATTGTAAACAAGATTTTTACATACCCGATGAGGCCTATCAGGGGTGTTGTCGCCCTTGGCATTTACGGTGCCAGGAATCCTAACGATCCGGCCAGGGTTGAATACGGACTTGTCTATTTTTGCGTCAGCAGTTTCAAGCTTGTAGGACAAAACAGTAAGCAAGTCCTGAATGGTATGGGAAAAGCCAATAGGAAATTTACAAGCGTAAAAAATATGATAGCCGTTTCCAGAATCATTTAAGCATGCTGGCTCTGGCCAGCCCTGTTGATCTAAATATTCGATCACCGCATAGGCCACTTTGTTTGCTGATTTTTTCTCTTCCTCGGTTGAGCAATGTTTCTTTTTTCCTGCCGCCCGCTCTGGATCTATATCTATAAAAATAAAGCTTATTTGATCGATATCATCATCTTCAATGCTCACGCCACGGGCAGAACGACCAAGGGACCGCTTTTCAATGCCCTTTTTTACCGCATTAATTGTTATGTAAGATCCAGAAGCAGCATCCAGCCGATTTATTTCATGAAATAGCAAATCGTGATTTGAATGATTGTAATATCCACTGGGCCTTCTCTCTTTTTTGGCCCCCAAAAACCTGACCTCATGATAATTCCCCCCATCCAAAGACTTTAAAAAACCTAAAAATTTTGCAATCTCTTTTTTGGCTTTTTGGTCAAGATTTTGCCCCATTGCCACTCCTTTTTTTTCTTAGACGCCAATACTCAAAGGTTTCGCCACCGCTGAGAATACCATCTTCGTGTGGATATTTCCCATATAAATGTTTATATTTGTAGCAGGAAACCCATTTGCTTCTGCCAGTTTTTTTGTCCCGCTCCTCAAGCTCAAAGAACTTCATCCTTCTCTTAATTATCTCGCCTTGTGTCAAGGGTATTCTTGCTTGGTCTTCTCGTAGTCTTTTTAAACTATATTCTTTTTTTCTCGCTTTGGTTTCTTTTTCTTCTTTTTTAAAACCACATTTACATTTCACGGACTCGATCGGCACCGCCGCAAGACACCTTGGGCAAACCCACGCACCGTTTTCGCCATCTTTTCTGTTCTTCATCAAAGGCTTGCTTGAGAGGCCAGCGGACAAGTCCGCAGCAGGATCGTTTGTGGGCCATGTGTGACGGGTTACGTTTTTACCGTAATCCAGCATCACTGCACGCTCTTTTCCGGCGTTTATTCGTAGTCCTCGCCCCACCATTTGCTTGTATAGCGCCATTGACATCGTGGGCCGCGCCAAAATGAGAGCAGAAACAGCAGGGCAATCGAAGCCCTCCGTTAGCACGCCGAAGTTCGAAACCACCCGCACGCTCCCGTTCCCTAGTTTTTGAAGAATTTTTTCTCTTTCTGCCTTGGGCGTGGTGCCATCAATATGGGCGGCGGAAATGCCTTTTTCGTTAAAAACCGCACACAAAGAAATGCTGTGCTGCACCGAAGACGCAAAAACAAGAGTCTGCATACCATTACAATATTTTTTCCAGTCTCGGGCTACGTTCTCCATGAGATCGCGGTCTACAAAAATTTGTTCAAGTTCTTTTTTGGCAAAATCACCTTTTTCGATCTTGATCTTGGAAAAGTTTATCATCTGAGGAACCCAGACCTCGCATGGCGACAAGTACCCCTGTTCGACCAGCGAGCCCGTGGTCTCAACCGCAACGAGACCCTTAAAGAGAGTATAGTCATCAATCGACCCCAGGCCTTTACCGTCTGCGCGATATGGCGTGGCCGACAAGCCCATTACTACGGCGTCTGGGTACATTTTTAATATGATGACATAGCTGTTGGCCACTGCGTGGTGGGCCTCATCAACAATTATGAGATCGGGCGACAGGGATGCCATGTATTTTTTTCGTCGCACGCAAGTCTGAACAGACCCTACCTGGACTGGCTTTTCGGATATGCATCTTTTGTCGCCAGCTAAAACGATAGAGCAATCAAGCCCGAAGCCGCTAAAGCGATCATAGGCCTGAAATATAAGCTCGCGCCGGTGAGCCAGAAATAACACTGTTTTTCCCTTTGAAACGGCAAGGAATATAATTTCAGCAGCGATAGTGGTTTTGCCACCGCCAGTCGGAAGCTGCAACAGCACTCTTTTGTGCTTTGCTGCGGCCTCTCTGCACCTATCAACTGCCTCCTGCTGGTAGGGACGTAGTGATTGTTTCATCTGTCATTTTTTTCTTCTTTTGGTTTGGTTTTTTTTATTTTAAGGCCCAGTTCGCGATTTAGAAATTTTTCCTTTTGCGCCGTCGTCGCAAACTGTCTAAGCTCTGAGGGGTTGCCGTTTTTTGTCTCGCGCCATCGCCTAACCTTCCACCCAAAAGTGGGATTGTCGGGAATGTAGCAGTCTGGACAAATCGGATCCTCGCCGCCCTGCGTAAAGCACTCAATGCCGCACGCAGAGCAACGCCCTGCATGGCTAGGCATTTTTAAGTGCGTCCTTAATGGCCTTTGCACCTTTTAACTTTTTAGGGTTTACCTTTTTTACAGGCTGTTTTTCCTCAACAACTTCGGGCTCAGCCGCTTCATGGGCTGACTCCTGGGGCACGGGCGCGGGATCGGTCTGGACGATGCTAATATCATCCTGAATTTCCTCAGTAGTGTAAATGGCCCCAGTAAAAATATCAGCACAGTACCATCTAGCGCCATTGCTAATCGCACGCGCAAAAAGCATGTTTTTAGGATAGCGCTTCCAGTTTGGTCGGCCACCAATGCCAGCCTTTGATGCGTCGGCCATCGTAAACGCAGACACGCCAACGGTTTCCCATGCGCCGTCAAGTTTTTCTTTAAACTCAAGCTCGCACTCGGTTTCAGTGTGCTTTTTGACGACAAATCGATACTTGCCACTCGCCTTGATGCGCGACGCAATAAGGCCTGAGGACAACGTGGGCTTTCCCTCCACGATGTGAATACCTGCCATGCTCGCAATCGGCGGAACGCCAAGCTCCATGCCTGCCTGCACTTTTACAATGGCCTTTGCCACGTCTTGTGCGTCCTTAAAATATCCCGATGCTGTGGTTGCGCTGCAAAACCGTTTTAAGTCTTCAAACGAATGCAACACAATGCCACGCGCACCAACTTCTTCTTGTTTATGTAGAACCATAGCTACTCCCTTTTGCTGTTCTTTTTTCTTATTTTCTGTCATTTTTCACCATAAAACGGCGGTAACCTTTTTTCACCACCGTGTTTTGAGACAGAATTTTTTCTGCCTCGTTTTCTTTCGCGTTTAACTTTTCACACAATGCGTGAAAGGCCGCCTCAAAATCTGTTTTTTGACCATCTTTAATGGCCTTCCAGGAAACATACCCCCAGTCGCCCTTGAGTCCGCTATCGCCACCAATCATCTGTTTTAATTTGTTTTCTGCTTCCTGCGCAATGGCCTTGCCTTCGTCCATCATGGCTTTTCCGCGAGCACGCTCCTGGACTAGCGCATAAGCAGAGCCATCATCGGATTTTAATTTTTTATTGTTCTGAGGGAAGCGCTCGGCCAGATAGTCTTTGTAGCCATCGCTGCCATCTACGGGCGGCGCAACTTCTTTCAGCACGTACTCGTTCCAAAACTCATGGGCCTTTGTTGCAAGGATCTCTATAAGTTCGTCATCACGCTTAATGGTATATGTATAAAAAAGCTTATCGCCAAACCCTGGCACCATCACATGCAGATCAACTTCTTTTACTTGCGGGCCAACGATATACATCTGCCACTGAACCTGGGCAAAGTACCATGATGGCACTTCATCGGTGTGCTCAGACCCCCAAACCTCGCCTGCGCCACGACCGCCGCTAAGAAGTCCAAATGTTTTAATTTCCAAGATCTTGACTATATCGCCTTTTTCGTTGGGGATCAGAAAATCAGGGGTGCAGTGAAAATACGCTACGTCGGGATGGTAAATTTTGTCCCCTGGTTGAAGCGCAATTTTTCCATCTGGAGAAAATAGCTCTTTATGGCCAACATAAGAATTGTTCCCAAGGCCATCATAAACATAATCATCTACGTTGAACGCATAGCCATTTTTCATGGCATAGTCTTTTGCGACAGTGGGCTCTAATTGCAACCCTAGCCTCGATGCCTCATTGCCTGAAAAGCCATCACTGATGCCCATTATTTCAGACCATACTGTTATTGGCTTTGCATACGGATTAATTCCCGCGATAGCGGTGATCCTTGTCGCCCCTATGGATTGGCCTTGTAAATCAACCATTTAGCTCTCCTTTTTTGTTGGTTGCTTATATTTTACTCTTTGTCGATCTCTGCGTCAAGCTGCATTTTGTTTTTTAATGCTGTTTCTGACCATTTCTTGATCCGCTCAAAAGGGAAGTTCCGCCCTGGGCAGCCCTTGATACGTTGGTTGTTGGCGCGGCGCAAGTCGTCATGTCTTTTTATGCGAACAGTGTCCCCATATTTAAACAAAAGATCCCTGCAAAGAACCATTGAGGCATACATTTGTGCGTCGGTGGCCTTTTCAATCCGAAAATCGCCAATGCACGCAACGCCAACGCTGTGACTGTTGAACCCGTAGCAGTGAGCACCGCGAGCGTCATGATCAAGAAACTGCGTGATCTGGCCATTTAACCCAATGACAAAATGATAAGGAACAAACGCCCGTGCTTTGTAGCGCTCCGGTATGCCGTTTAGCTTCCATTTTTTTATGGTTTCAGCAATGCGCTGGGGGCGCACCGTAACCGTGGCTACGCCTTCCGGTGTTTCGGTAAAAAAACGCTCAACATCAATAGCGCATCGACCCACGCCGATTCGGTGCAAGACAACGTACTTGGTGCTTTGCCGCACAGGCCGAAGAGAGTTTATGTTTACGCGATAATCAGATTCCAGCACACGGCGCTGTATGTCGTCGTCGATTGGAGTATTATCCCCCACTTTTCGAGACTCCCTTTTGGGTCTCGTATGTGCCCACGGCACCGCCGAGCGCGGCCAGGGCAGCAAGCAGTGCGCTAGAGACAGGCATGCCGGACAGAAAAGAGTCACAAAGCGCAAGGGCCGCTGCGAACACCATCAAAATAGCAGGCCGCAGCCACTTGGGGGATCTTTGCCAGACCTCGCCAAATCTCTTGCTCTTTAAAACGGGCACAAAAGCCCTGATAAACGCCGCAATTGCACCAGCGGCTAAAAGTGAATGGGTTGCTGGTTCCATCTCTACTCCTATCCCCTTAATGCTTTTATGTCTTCTTTTACTTCCTTGAGGTTTTCATCCACGGCAGTGATCCTATCCACAAGCCGTTCCTCAATTCCGACTAATCTTTCTAACACATTTTCAACTTTTTCGAGCGAAGCTTTTTCTTTTTTTATCTCTTCCACGCGAGAAGTAAGAGCCTGGATTTTTGACTGAGAATGACCCCATGCCGCCCCAATCCCAGCGCCGCTAGTCAAAATCGAAATTAAAAATTTTATATCCAGATCCATATTTTTCTTTTCCTACGCAAAGCTGTGTTTTTCGGCAAAAATGATTAAAAACCTCCTTTTTTAGCTTTAAAAAAAAGGGGTGGTCGGGCGGCATGCTATGCGGACCATCCTCCAGGAAATACTGAGTCAGCTTAAATTCCATTGGGTGCTTTTTGTGAATATATCTCGCCCAAAAAACAGCCGGAGGAGCTTCGCAAAGGTCGCCTATTTCTTTTTCGCATGGCACATAAAAAATTTCAAAATTTACACGAGGATCAAAGAATAAAACATCGCTGATGGCCCCAACCCATATTCCCGTTGCCGAGTTGTAGAGATCTATATCATATCTGATCTCTGAGCCAGAAAGCTCAGCGTAGGAAATGTCCTCAATCATGACCGCCCTGACGGGTGCTCGAAAGATCGCTACATATACGCAACACAACATCGCACCTAAAACGAAAAGCGCGATGCTTTTAATCATCTTTTCTCTCCGTTTAAAAGGGTTACGGTTAGAAATGTCGAATTCGGGTTTACGGAAAATGCGGCACCGGTTTCGCTAAAATATATAAGCCCTGCGTAGCCCATGTCTATCGTGTCGCCTTTGTTCATTTTCAGCTTTGTGGTGACGCTGCTGGTGGCCGAATAGGAGTAGTCCGTTCCATCAAGATCGTACCTTAAAGGCGCTCCCACTTGCCCAACGGCATAGCGATCTGAGTTATGCCTAACAATGCACGATATGCCGTGGCCGCCTCTGCTGAAAGAATAAGTTGTTCCAGTGATTGAAAAACTTGGGTCGGAGTCGGCCACCAGGGTCAAGTCAACACATGCCGATACTTCATACAGGCCGTCTTCTGGCGCGACGTATTGATGTGCGGGACCGCCGGTGAAGTTGTCTCCAATGTCTAGG
>CEQU01032871.1_pt1 | contig 20857 bp, 23 predicted proteins | sample 531031 | NCBI WGS metagenome assembly CEQU01 (sample SAMEA2621216, study PRJEB7988) | marine metagenome | isolation source: saline water (ENVO:00002010), including
GGATACTCCTACCTTGTAATTATGATTTTAGTTTAACATTGTTTATAGGGGATCTGGGGTGCGACTTGTCCATTTATTACTAGCAGCTTGCCCTCTTGGACTAATGACATTTTGGATTTCTACATTAAGTAATGTTGGCTTATTAAGTTTAAATCCTCTTTCAATAGCCTCGGATAAGTCTGCTGGATATTCAATTAATTCACCGTGCCCACCCAATGCTTTTACTATTTGGTCATATCTTGATGGTAGTAAATCTGTTGCAACTGCTTTTCCAAATACATTGACTTGAATATGTTTATCTATACCCCAGGTAGCGTCATTTCCCATTATGCCCATAATAGGTAAATTATGCCTTACCGCTGTGTCATATTCCATTCCATTAAATCCAAAGGAACCGTCCCCAGTAAACATAATTACTCTGCGATCAGGAAATGCAATTTTCGCAGCCATTGCAGTAGGTAAAGCTTGGCCTAGCATTCCGGAAGGTGGAAGATACCAATAGGATTTAGCAGCGTTAGCTTCATAATATGCTCTTCCATAATGGCAAAAATCGCCTCCGTCAAATACTAAAATATCATCAGGGTTTAAATGTTGAGCCACTGTTTTGTGAACATATGAGGCATGCATTGGTGCAGACTCTTTAGCCAATTCTTCAATAGAGTCTTTTTGTTTAATCTGTTCGTTAGATAAAATGTCTAACCATTCTGAATTATCCCAAGAATGTTTGGTTGCTTCATTTGTTAATTGTTTAGCTATTTCAGATATATCTCCTATAATTCCTATATCTACTCCACGGTTCCTTCCTATTACTGATCCTTCGGGGTCTATTTGAATCAATTTTGAATTTTTAGATATAGTAGGTTCTAGTGCGTACCCTATAATCACATCTTGACGTCTTCCCATTAATATAACTAAGTCAGCTTCTTTAATTTTTCTGGCAGCCATATTTAATGCGCTATCGAAAAACCCTCTAGAGTAAGGATGGTTATCAGCAATGAATCCTCTAGCGTCTCCTTCTGTCATAACCGGAAATTTGATTGTTTCTACAAGTTTTTCTATTTCTGTTCCAGAATCAGAATACGTTGCGGCACTGCCTAAGATTATTAAGGGCCGCTTTGAATTTTTCATTATATCGATAGTTTTTTCAATCTGTTGTTTTGATGCTAATGTCGTTTTAGGCGCACGATACTGTGCAGGAGTATAAAAATTAATTTCATCTTTTGGGATTGACATTTGTTGTATGTCTACAGGAATTGTTAAATGAACAGGCCCTCTTCGACCATCAAATGCTACTCTAATCGCATGTGAAATCATGTCCGGAATTCTATGGGGATCTGTTACCATCCAGCTTCCTTTAGTTATGGGCTGAGCCATTTCTACCTGATTTATTTCCTGCATTGCTCCTCGGCCTAATTCGTCGAGTTCAGCAGAACCACTTATAGATAGTAAAGGGCTTTCAGAATGCAGAGCATTTGCAATTCCCGGTATAGCATTTGCAAACCCAGGGGTTGTGTAAATTGATACACCTAAATTGCCTGTTATCCTTCCCCAGGCATCGGCCATATGGGTAGCGGCTTGTTCGTGTCGTGTGTCGTATATGTTAAATCCTTGGTCATGCATTACGTCTAAAGCGGGGAGAATATGGTCTCCTGCCAGTGTGAAAATATTTTCTACTCCCTCTATTTTTAAAGATTGAGATATTAGCTCAGCACCCGTTATTGTTTTTGAATCTTTCATTTTTTTTCCTTGATAATGCACTAAAGATTATTTGACTCTGTTTATAAACGATATTCTTTGCGTGTTCTTCCAATATGTCAATACTTATTTCTAGATGTAGCTATTTGTTGTTTGAATCTTGCTAGGCGTGATATACTGCAATGCGGTCAAATTTAAGTTGATAGGAGCTTATTAATTGTCTGAGAGAATAAGGAATTATGAATTAATCATGGCATTATCCCCTGTTGCCAATGATGATGAAGCATCTAATATTTTAGAAGGTATATCTGGATATATTAAAGAACAAGGCGGGGATATAGAAGAACAAGAAATATGGGGAATTCGAAGACTTTCATTTCCTGTTGATGATTTTCATGAAGGCAATTATGTTAGAACACTTCTTAAAATGAATTCTTTAAAAACTCAGGAATTCAATAAAATATTAGAAGCCAATCAAGAAGTTTTGGTACATATGATTACAAAAGTTTCATAGGATAAAAGGTTATATTGTGACGTTAAACAAGCTACTTATAATAGGTAATTTAGGATCTGATCCTGAAATGAGATATACCCCAAACGGTAATCCGGTTACTTCTTTTACTGTTGCTACTAATAGAAGGTATAAAACTTCTGAAGGTGAAGATCGAGAAGAAACCGAATGGTTTAGAGTTAGTGCTTGGAATAGATTGGCAGAGAACTGTAATCAATTTTTACAACGTGGAAGCAAAGTTTATGTTGAAGGAAGGTTGAGCAGTAGAACCTATGTGTCTAATGATGGTGAGACAAGAGTGTCTTTGGATGTTAATGCCTCTGAAGTAAGGTTTTTGGATAGTCGTAATTCTGCTCCTCCTGCAGGCTCCAATGCACAACCTCCGGCGTCTGAAGATTCGGAAAACTTTGATGAATTGCCTTGGTGATTTATAATTATAGACTGACAACTGACAATGGAGATATAAATTGACGACAAATAAAGTAATTGTTAAAGATGAAAAATCTACTTATCAAAAGAAATCTCGTTCGCGTTATTTTACAAGAAGAAAAGCTTGTCAATTTTGCATTGACAAGACTAATTACGAGGGCGCAGGTGGAATTGATTACAAAGATATCGATAAATTAAAGAAATATCTTTCTGATAGATTTATGATTGAATCAAGACGTAAAACTGGTGTTTGTGCGAAATGTCAGAGAATGTTAGCAAGGGCAGTAAAAAGAGCTAGGCAACTTTCTTTGATTCCGTATACTTCCTCTCATAAAGGTTCGTTTGCTATTAACTACAAACCAAGGAGTTAAGAATAGTAATAAGTCTTTTTAGATGAATCTTGTTGATTGGAAAAGATTTTAATTTGTTCTTTGATTTTGAGCGTGCCAGATAATAAAACTTTTGATAAAAATGCTGATATTAAAGATAAGCGTTATGCAGAATTGCATAGATCTGGAATAAAGAAACGTCAAAAAATAGTTATATCAGCCATACTCTTTGTAATAGGGATTGTTATTTCCGTCTTTATTGTTGGATATATCATCGCATTTGTTATGCCTCCTCGAGAATTAATAGTTAGAGTGAATGATGTTGAATATACCCGAGGTGATTTATTAGAGCTCGTTCGTATAGAACAAAAAACTATAGAATTTATGGGAGGGAAGTTTAATGCGTCATCCGGTGTTTTTGAGTCTTTACAGCAAACAGTAGAGAATGAAATTATAAGCCAAATTGCTCCTTCTTATGGGATCACATTATCAGAAGAAGAAGTTGATTCTATAATAGATGATATGATGCGTCCTTCTGATAGTGCTTCTTTAGGTAAATCTGAAGAACAAATAGTAAGAGAGACAGATGAAAGATATTTATCATACTTAAATACATTACAAATAAGTGAAGAAAAACACCGTAATATTGTCAGGAACGAAGCGATTAGAGAACGATTTAGGCAATATATAGGCGATTCAGTTCCATATGTTGCAGAACAGGTCCATGTCTATAGGGTTATTACTCCAATAACTAGTGAGATGGAAATTATGGTAATTAAATTTGAAGATTTAACAAGGGGAGTTACAGATCCTGTACAGTTAAAAGATGCATATAAATCGATAGTGCGAGAGTTCTCTAGAGATAATTCGGAAATTATCAGATTAGGCGGAGAGATTGGTTGGGTTCCTAGAAATGTTTTGTTAGATTATGAAGATTTATTTTTTGATTTAATACCAGGTCAACTTAGTGAACCAGTTCCAAATCCTAACAATGATACTCAATTAATATTTTTTATGATATCAGACCGTGAAGAAGCTAAAGAATTATCTTCCGATACAAGAGATGAGTTAAAGACTAAGGCATTACAAGATTGGATAAATATAGAAAGAAAATCTCATGATATATACGCTGTATTCAATTCAGAAATATATAATTGGATATTTCAACAGCTTAGATTAACTACTATAGAGGCTACTCCAACTCCTGATCCTTATGGTGGGTTATTGCAAGATGCAGGATTTTAATTAAATGAATAAACAAATTAAGGTAGCTTTATTAGGCCTTGGGGTTGTAGGTTCCGGTGTTGCTAATGCCATTATTACTAAATCTGAGTATATTAAAAAACATTTAGGGGTTTCGATATTTATAGAATCTGTATTAGTTAGAGATAGACGCAAATCTAGAAATGTGCTTCTTCCAAATAGCGTATACGTCGATTCTATTGATGACATTTTAGATAATCCAGAAATAGATGTTGTAATTGAAGTTATGGGAGGAGAGAACCCTGCATTAGATTATATTTTGCAATCTATTAAAAAAGGTAAGAATGTTGTAACCGCCAATAAAGAAGTGATTGCTAAACATGGGCCTGAGATTTTTGCTACTGCTAATAGTAATGGAGTAAGAGTTCTTTTTGAAGCCAGTGTTGCTGGCGGAACCCCAATAGTCTCCCCATTGATGAGAGATTTAGTAGCCAATGACATCATATCTATAAGAGCGATTATTAATGGGACTACTAATTATATCCTTACTAAGATGGCCAAAGAAGGATTAAATTACAAACAAGTTTTAAGTGAAGCTCAATCGCTTGGATATGCTGAATCGGACCCTACAAATGATGTAGAGGGTATCGATGCAGCATACAAGCTAGCTATTTTATCTATGATAGGGTTCCGATCTACAATAAATGTTGATGATATTTATACTGAAGGTATTACAGCATTAGAATCTAATGACTTTAAATATGCATCAGAACTTGGGTATGATATTAAGCTATTAGCTATGTCCGAATTGAATAATGCAGGCATAACAGCTAGAGTTCATCCTGTTTTTATAGAACAAAATGAAATGTTAGCTAATGTAGATGGGGTCTTAAATGCGGTAGAAATTGAAACAGATTTGACTGATAAAGTGTTATTTCATGGACCTGGGGCAGGTTCTAATCCGACGACTAGTGCTATTATGGCGGATATATTTACCATTTCTAGGAATTTAATTGATAACATCCCAATGATTGATCCTTTGAGATTTATAGAAACAAGAAAGCTTGTTTCTATAAATGAATTAATTAGCAAGTATTATCTACGAATTGAAGCTAAAAATCAGCCAGGAGTACTTGGAATTATTGCATCAATATTGGGTAAATACGAGATCAGTATTTCATCTTTTATTCAAAAAGAAGCTATAGATGGCGACAAATATGCAGAACTTGTAATTATGACGCACGAAGCAAAAGAAGAATTCATTAATAAAGCAACGTTAGATATTAAAGATTTAGATACGGTTAAAGATGTCAACAATATAATTCGAGTTATCGGCTAATAGGTAAATTATTATTAAAGAAGTCACATTTTATTATTGGAAAAAATGAACTACTTGTAGTAAAGTACGAGATGTTCTTGTACCAGTAGTTGATTCATTAGTTGAGCGGGATTTTTTTAACGATCCTTTCTCATTAGAAGAGATTACTGAGCTATTTAAAAATGTTGTTATTAAAGATTATATTTCTGTTAGAAGCCCTGCATTTAAAAAGTTAAATGTTGATTTGCACCTATTGCATGATAAAGAAATACTGAATATGATGTTGGAAGAGCCTAGATTGATCCGGAGACCTCTTATTCTGATTGATAATAAATTGATTATTGGTACGGACAAATCGGCAATGTCAAATATTATTTAATTTTTGGGGAAATGGATTATGATAGACCTTAAAGGTAAAATTGCAATTGTAACTGGAGGAGCAAGAGGCATTGGGAAAGGTATATGTGAATCTTTATCAATAGCTGGTGCCAACGTTATAGTTGCTGATGTGAATTTGGATGATGCTTCAAAAACTGCAGGATCTCTTGAATCTGTGGGTTCAGGTGATAAATTTGCTATGTTTTTGGATGTAATGGATGACGCTTCCATTACTGATATGGTTGAAAAATGTATCAATGAATTTGGCCGGATAGATATTTTAGTTAACAATGCCGGAATCATCGGATCAGGAAAATGGTGGGAGAGAGATATTCCTAATGACGACGACTGGGTTCTTGTTCATGCTGTAAATGTAATGGGAATATCGAAAGTTACAGGAGCTGTTTCCACCTACATGAAAGATAGAAAATATGGAAAGATTATTAATATAGCATCTGTAGCTGGAAGGCAAGGGAGTCCTGATATGCCCCACTACAGTACTTCTAAAGCTGCTGCTATTAGTTTGACTCAATCAATAGCGTTGTCACTAGGACCTGACGATATTAATGTGAATGCTATCTGCCCAGGCTTATTATGGACACCTATGTGGGAAGCTATATCAAAGAAAAGATTATTTTGGGATAAAGTGCAATATGGAGTGTCTGATAGAACTTTTTCTGATATAGAAGATCTTAGTACTCGTGAATTTTTTGAACAGACTGTTGAAAAATGGATACCAATGAAGAAAGAACAAACACCTGAAGATATAGGGAATTTGGCAGCATTTTTGGCGTCTGATTTGGCTAGTAATATAAATGGACAAGCTATTAATGTGGATGGAGGATTCAGAACTAATTAGATTTCGAATCCTTTATGAACAAACATGGTATGATTGCGATTAAGCATATTATGCTACTTGCGATGTAAAAGTTGCTAAACAGAGAAAGGCCTACTTCTACTAACAAATTTTCATATTCATTCATTTGGACTATAGTCATTCCTTGAATCAGGTTGGATTCAGGGATACTTATTCCGGAAATTAAGTTTTGGAATTTGCCTGCTCCCCATACTGATAAAGCAGCTATCCCAAGTGCCATTCCTAAGAACCTACTTGCAATAATTAAACCAGATACGGTTCCTTCCAATGTTTTTGGAGCATTGTTAATAGCACCCAGAGTTATTGGTGCTATTAGTAGTCCGAAACCTAATCCAGCTAATCCTAAATGTATACTCATAAACGGATCTGAAATATCTTGAGTCCATGTACTCATTAGCCAGGCAGAAATAGAGCACAGAAGCAAAGACGGAACCATTATGTAAGATAATTTGTATCGTCGAGATAAGATTCCGCCTAAAACTGCTCCAATAGCTATCATGAGGGTCATCCGAGATAACATTAAACCTCCGTCTAAATATGTTCCCATTAGTACAGTATTCGTCATTAGAGGTACTGTAACCATTATTATTATTAAACTAGATCCATAAAATACATTTACTATCGAGGCTGCAGATAAAGATGTGTTCTTAAATATATTTATTGGTATTACAGGATGAGAACTATTTTTAGAGATTAAATAATACATAGTAATAGCTAATCCACTTATGATCATAAATGTCGCCATAAATAAATTCAGGTTACTGATTTCAGAGAAACCTATAATTAATGATGAAATAAATATTATTATTAATAAAGATCCTTTGTAGTCGATCTTTGATTTTATGGTTGAAGTTGAACGAGTTGATATTAGAACAAGTGCCAATACTATCAAACTTATTGGAACATTAAGCCAAAATACCCATTGCCATGATAAGAATTCAGTTATTAATCCACCATACAGAGGCCCTATAACGGCTCCAGCTTCTGCTGCCCCTCCTGCTAATCCAATTGGTATACCTCTTTTTGATGCACTGAATATGTCGCTAATTATGGCAATAGATACAGGTAGCAAGGCTCCAGCTCCTATTGCTTGTAGTATTCTTGTGGCTATAACCCACTCGATAGTATTTATTCTTTCAATTAATAGGTTGTCATTGTAATTATCAAATGACCCCGTTAAAGCAGTTCCAACTGATCCAACAATAAATATTGTCATTGCTAATGCGTAAATTTTTTTACGCCCAAAAATATCCGAAAAACGACCCATTATTGGCATTACAGCTACATACCCTATGAGGTATCCAGTTATGGTCCAGGCGGCTTTTTCTAATTCGCCTATTCCTATTCTCAAATCTAGCATGATCTTAGGCAGTATAGTTACTACTACAGTTTGATCATCTGATGCAAAAAATAAACCTATGAGTATAGGTATTAGTTGTACGTAAGGTTTATTAGTGAAGTTAAGCATTTTATTTTAATGAAGGTACTGAAATATCAAAAAGTTTATCAAAGTTGGATATTGTTAGTTTACGGATTATCTTAGGGTCATCATATTTAGATGCTTGTCCTGAAATTTCTATTTTATTGATTTGATACAAATTTTTGTCTATGGTTATTTTTGTTTCTAAAGATTTTTCTAACGTTTCTCCTAATAAAGTATCGAATATACTTGGAGAAATCTCTCCTCGTATTATGTAACTATTTGCATTGGAACTATCGATCGTAGGAGATTCTATTTGGTCAATTGTTGAAAACAGAATCTCATTTAATCCATTTACAGCTAATGAAAGTGGATTTGAATTATCTTCGATGGATTCCCATTTCTGAGTAATAGGGTTTATATAATATGAATCCGATTTTTTCTTGATATATTTAGTTTTCAAGACAATATTTCCAAATAATAAATTGCCTTCAATATATATATCGTCAGGTAAATTGATTTTTGCCGATGCCTCCGACAGTGTTAATCCTGTATTGCCTACAGGAGTTCCTGGTCCTGGCGAATGTTTTAAATCTAACTGATAAGAATTTAGATTTCTCATAGTGATTTTTGTTTTTTTAAGTATTTGGTCGATAGACATGGTTTTTAATGCCATATCTGATTCAGTATTTTCTGAACAGGATATAGAAAATAATACTAGTACAATCAGTAAACCAGCACAGGCAAAACGTATTTTTTTGAATAACATTTTATTATTATATCGTTAGAACTAGATATAAGAAAAAGGACATGCTATTAATTTAATAGCATGTCCTTTTTAATAGTTAAAGGTTTGTAATATAACCTAACTTCTATTTCTTGCGTACATAAATCCACCTAAACCTATCATCAAGAGTGATAATACGAATCCTATCTGAATCATCAGAGTGAATGCTGTGTCTCCAACTTTAGGGAGACCTAGATTTAAGATGTGATTTGATATTTCCAGAGCAGGTGCATCTGCCCCTGAGGTTATATACATCGTTGCCATTGACTGTCCTGCAGAATAAGCTTGAGCAGAACCACCTTCGTTTGCTGAAGCTGATATTACACCACTATTATCTGCATCCCAACCATTTCTAGCTGCGGAGAGTTCACTCACAATCTGGTTTACGTGAATCTTTGCTATCGCTACTTCTGATTGATTAATAACATTATCACTTGCATTTGCTGAAGCAGAATTGACCCATTTGTTTATGTTTGCAGATACTGCTATAACAGCCGTTGAAGAAGCCGTTACTCCTAGATCGTCAGCTGCAACTGAAGCAGCTGTAGCATGAGCGTCAATTTTAGCTGTATGATCTGCTATAGATGAAAGAGCTCCAATCATAGAATTCATATTAGTGTTTATGGTTGAAGAATCTGAAGCAGATTGCGCTGACTTAGCTGATGCTAGAGCGGAATCTAATGAAGCACTTACTGAGTTGATATCATCTAACATTCCATTTATTTCAACAATAGCTGTTGAATTTACGTGTCCTGCGAATGCAACTTCACTGCCTTGAGTTATTGTCACTCGGCTATAAGTCGATATTAAATTTGCCCCACTGTAACCAGATGAGGAACTGTCGAATATCAACGACCCCGATCCGGTTGATTGCGTAACTCCGTGAACGATATCAGCTGTAACATCAATCGAACCGATGCTTAAAACTTGTCGCCCATCATTTGACTTTAAAGTAACTTGATAAGTCGATCCTTCCGGAGCTGGAGCAACACCCGACAAATTAATGACGGCAGAATCACTCTTCGATATATCCGTTTCTATAAGTACTTTTCCTACGACAGGTGATGCAGCTTCAACCTGCATAGCCATACTAGGTGCCGCAAGAGTTAGCAGCACAATGGCCATAATTGCTATTATTTTGGTCCTGAACATGGCTTGTTCACCGCCTCCTTAAGACCAGTAACTGTGACTGGCATTAAATTTTAAATAAACATATGCAAACTAAAGACTACCACATTCATGTACTATATAACACTATATATGGCACAATTTCAGTAGCAAAAATAGTTTTCAGTGAAATTAGCTATAAGTTTAGTATTCAAAATACTTAACTATTAGTAAAATTTCATAGGTATTATACAATTTTTAGTCAAATTAATAAATAATGATATATATATAATGAAAATTACAGATCCTTCGATGCTTCATTTTAATGAATCTCTTAAGCTTATGGGGTTTGGTGATGTTTCAAACATTAGTAAGAGTTTTTTGGATTATCACAATTTGATTTTAGAATGGAATTCGAAAATTAATCTTATATCCTCTAACACCGTTGACAGCATTTTAGAAAGACATTTTCTTGATTCAATGTCAGTCCACTTAGTTGATTCTTTGTTAAATTTTGATTTAATGGAAGATGCCATAGACGTTCTTGATCTAGGGACAGGAGCAGGATTACCTGGAGTACCCTTGAAAATAAGTCACCCTAATTGGAAATTGACATTATTGGATTCAACTTCAAAAAAAATTGATTTTTTACAAGAACTTTGTTCTAAATTAACTTTAAAACATGTGAATTTTATATCTGACAGGGCTGAAAATACGGCCCATCTCCAAGCCTATAGAGAAAAATTTGATTTAGTTATTTCGAGAGCAGTTGCTGATTTGAAAGTTCTAGTCGAATTAATGCTTCCATTTTGTAAGATGGGAGGGGCTGTCGTGGCTATGAAAGGTGGCAAGGCAGAGCAAGAGATAAAAATGGCTTTAAATGCTATCAATGTATTAGGAGGTGGAGATGTGCAATTAGTACAAACTTCGGATTATCAAACTTTTTTTAAGGGATCCTTGGTTGTTATTCGTAAAATTGCAGTTACGCCCGAAAATTATCCTAGAAGAGTCGGAATTCCACATAAAAGACCTATAACTGACTTGAGTTGATAATGTGCTAAAGGTATCTTTGTGGACTCAAAGCTAGAATTAAAGATGATGAATTATAGGATTATCTATGATTGAGATTAAAAATAGAGTTTTTTCTTTTCCTACACTTTTATCTTTTGTAGGAGCAGTAGCGATAATTTATTTTTTAGCAGAAGGGTTTGAATTAGACTGGAAATTAACCTTAGAAAATGTCTCTAACATGAATATATTCTTTTATATTCTAGCTTTAATTGTCTATTACATCAGTTTCATTTTTAGAGGGTACAGGTGGAAAATTCTTGCAACAAATGCTCTTTTAGGTGATAACGAAAAATCATCAGATCAAGATGAAAATATTATTCCTAGTGCTCTATCATGTAGCTTATTGATACTGAGTGGATGGTTTTTGAATGCAATAGCTTGGCTAAGAATGGGTGACGCTTATAGGGCTTGGGCATTTGGAAACGACACTGGGAAGGGATTTTCTTGGGGCATTGGTACTTTACTGGCCGAACGAACCTTGGACATGATGGTTGTTGCTGTGTGTCTGGTTTTTGCAATTGTTGGAATATCGCTAAATCATTATAACGAAACATTTATGTATATATTATTTGCAGCTATTTTGATGGGGTTTTTCTTGGTGGCAGCAATGCTTCTAGTGTTTTTTTATGGTGGGCAACTTGCCAATAAATTGCCTTCTAGGCTTAAAGAAGGATTTATTAATTTCAAAAGAGGGACAAGCGGAGGATATCACCGTATTGTCACGCTAACTGTTTTGGGGTTATTGGGATGGATCATGGAAATGATAAGATTTTGGCTAATTATACAAGCACTTAACCTTGAGCTAAGTATTCCAATGGTTGTTGCTGTTTCTTTGGGTAATGCAATTTTATCGACAGTGCCAACTCCTGGAGGTTTAGGGATTGTAGAGCCGGGAATAACAGGTATGCTAATGTTTGAGATGTCTGCAACGAATGCTGCATCCGTTGCATTATCAGATAGATCTATAACTTATTTAAGTGTTATTTTTCTTGGAGGCATAACTTTTGCCTTGAGGCGGTTTGTTCGGTAATAATAGATGGTGAGATTGATGAATTATTCAGTGTTGATTTAAATTAAGAGGATAAATATGACAATAAATTCTAAAGATATTTCCTTATTAAAGCATAAGTCTGCTGCTATCAGTTTAGGTCCTGATAGGGCTCCGGCTAGATCTATGTTGAGAGCTGTTGGGTTAGGGGATGATGATATGGAAAAACCATTTGTCGCAATTGCTAATTTGGCTAGTGACGTGACTCCTTGTAATGTACATTTAACTCGAATAGCTGATAAAGCTAAACAGGGTTTATGGGATGCCAATGCTGTGCCATTTATGTTTGGAACTATTACTATAAGTGACGGTATCTCTATGGGGACAGAGGGTATGAAAGGGTCCTTAGTCAGCAGAGAAGTTATTGCGGATTCGATTGAAACGGTATGTTTTACTGAGGGAATGGATGGATTATTAATCGTAGCAGCCTGTGATAAAAATATGCCTGGTGCAATGATGTCGATGGCTCGTTTAAATATCCCTTCAGTTTTTGTTTATGGAGGAGCTATATTGCCTGGATCGTACAAAGGTGAGGATATTAACATACAAGATATGTTTGAAGCAGTAGGAGCCTATTCTAAATGCCAGATGTCTTTAGAAGAATTGATTGATATGGAGCGTGTGGCATGCCCTGGAGAAGGAGCTTGTTCAGGCATGTTTACTGCTAATACTATGGCTTCAGCGATAGAAGCGATGGGGATGTCTGTACCGGGAGCAGCTTCTATACCAGCTGTAGATGATAGGAATTTAAGTGTTGCTGAACAGGCAGGTAAACATATTTACACAATGCTTGAAAAGGGTGTTAAGCCTAGAGATATTATGACTCGAAATGCCTTTGAAAATGCTATACGTTTGGTATTGTCTATGGGAGGGTCTACTAATTCAGTATTACATTTATTGGCAATAGCTCATGAAGCAGAAGTCAATCTAACTATCGATGATTTTGATATGTTAAGTCGCGATACGCCTTATCTTACTGATTTAAAACCAGGTGGCAAATATGTTATGTCAGATATGGATAGGTCAGGCGGAGTTCAAGTTGTTTTAAAAGAATTGCTTGATGCAGGGTTGATTCATGGTAACGAAATGACTATAAACGGTAAAACAATAGGAGAGAATCTCGAAAATGTTAAGACTAGGCCTGACAATAAAGTCATATTTTCGGTGCCAAATGCGAAAAGCTCAACAGGTGGGCTAGCAATATTGAAAGGAAATCTAGCTCCTGAAGGCGCCGTTATGAAAGTTTCAGGAACTTCTCATCATAAACATGAAGGACCTGCTAAAGTTTATGATGGAGAAAGAGCTGCTTTTGAAGCTGTAACAAATGGAGATGTAGTTGATGGAGATGTAGTTATTATCCGTTATGAAGGTCCTAAGGGTGGGCCGGGTATGCAAGAAATGTTGGCTGTTACTGGGGCCGTTATGGGTGCTGGGTTGGGTGAATCTACTTTATTGATTACTGATGGAAGGTTTTCGGGCGCTACCAGAGGGCCTATGATTGGACATGTTGCTCCAGAAGCGGCTGTTGGAGGTCCGATTGCTTTAGTGCAGGAAGGCGACATCATATCTATGGATGTTAATTCTAGGCAGCTAGATGTTAAAATATCTAAAGAAGAACTTGAGTCTAGAGAAAAAGCTTGGAAACCTAGAGAACCAAATTATAAAAAAGGTGTTTTGGCAAAATATTCTAAACTTGTTTCTTCTGCATCAATTGGTGCTGTGACTAATTAAACTGAATTCTACGGAGAGTGGATTGTTTAAACAGATATTTTTATTAATGTCTTTGATCTTGTTGTTGATTACAACATATATGATTTTCATGTGGGTTCCTACAGAATTAAATTTAGGAATATCCCAAAGGATATTTTACTATCATGTTCCATTAGCTTGGATCGGAATGATATCGATATTTATAGTTGGTATAGCAAGTGTTATTCATCTTATTACCAAAGATGATAAATGGGATGCTATTGCACATTCTTCAGCTGAGATTGGAGTTGTTTTTGCGACGTTGATACTAGTTACTGGAGCTCTTTGGGCCAAGCCTGCATGGGGTGTTTGGTGGTCTTGGGATCCCAAACTAACTACGACATTAATACTTTGGTTTATCTATGTTGCATATCTTATGATCAGATCGTATTCTACGAATCAGATTCTTGCACGTAGATATGCTTCTGTTGTGGCTGTACTAGGTGCAATAGATGCACCGTTAATATATTTGGCGTCTATATGGTGGCGAAATCTTCATCCGCGTTTAAATATAGGCCCTTTGGCAGAATCGGATTCTAGTTTAGATTCAAGGATGTTACTTACATTATTAGTTTCGACTATATCCTTTACTGTTTTTTACATTTATATGTTGATTGAGAGAATAAAAATTAGAAGAATAGAAGATGATCTTGATGAGGTACATAAATATGCATCAAATGAAATTTAAAATTTATATCTTGCCAGTATTAATAGGTATGCTAGGATTTTTATTATTTTCAGTATATTTTGGAGATTCAGTTTATGCAGAGACACCTGCAAATACTACTGAAATAGATTTGGGCCCTGAGGCTAATTTAGATTATTTATTTGCGGTATTTTTTCTTACTTGGGTAGCTTTCTTTACCTATCTATTCTTTTTATCAAGAAGATTGAAATCAATAAACAAAGAAGTTTTATTATTAAAAGAATTTATTAAGAATAAGAAATCTTGATATTTACTTGAAATAATTAATTAAGAGGTTTTATTTGTTAGCTAATAAAGGTAAATTTATAATTGGTGCTGTAGTTATTGGTGCTGCGTTTGGGTATTTTATTTTTATGGCATTTCAAAGCGCAACCATTTATTATTTTACTGTTTCTGAGATTAGTGAAGAACCCCAGACGCCACAAGGTAAAACCGTAAGAGTGAGCGGCAAGCTAGTTCCCGAGTCTTTCTATAGGCCCGAAAATTCCACGGAAGCCTATTTTTCTATTACAGATGGGACTAATTCCATGTCTGCAATACATGATGGTATTTTACCTGACCTTTTTTTTAACAAAAACTCTGAAATTATATTAGAAGGAGTTCATTCTCCTGGGGATTCTTTTGAGAGCTATAATGTTATTGTTAAATGTCCTTCAAAATATGTTGCTATGGAAGAGGAGCAAAAGCTAGAAGAATCTTATTAACAAGGGAAGAGATTGTATGCCTAAATTATCCGAAGATGAAATCCAACACTTTTTAACGAATTGTGATTATGTTATGAAATTGGCAACGATTTCATCTGATGGCTATCCGAATGTTGTTCCAATATGGTACTCATATGAAGACGGGGCGTTTTCTGTATTGGGTCGACCTAACAATAAATGGGTATCAAACATATATGAAAATCCCAAAATTTCGGCCTGTATAGATTCCCCTTCACCTCCATATGTTAGAGTTACTTTTAAAGCTGATGCTATGGTTATTGATAAGGAATGGTTTGGAGAGTGGAAGCATTTAGCTTTACGGTATTTGGGTGAAGAAGCAGGCAATTCATATTATGAAGAAACCAAAAATGTGCCGAGAGTGCTGATTCAATTTAAACCTGAGAAATTAATTACTTGGGGCGGCGGCGGTTGGCATCCGAGATATAAATAATGCATTTACTGCAGTACTAGTTGCAGTACTAGTTGAGGAGATAACATGATAATAGGATTGAATCATACTGGTTTCGTGGTTTCTAATCTCGAAGAGTCAGCTAAATTTTATCAAGATGTGATTGGATTAGATTTAGCAGATTCTTTTGAAAGGCAAGGCCCCAAAATGTCTCAAGTAATAGGTTATCCAAATGCGCATTTGAAGATAAACATGTTTGATTTAGGTTCTAACCATATGCTTGAACTTATTGAATATGTTTATCCGGAACCATATCAAAGACCTACTGAGCATAGATCAGTTATTGGAGGTTCACATATTGCGTTTACCGTTGAAGATATATATGAAACTTGGTCAGATTTAAAACTTAAGGGAGTTAAGCCTTTAAATCCCCCTGTTGAGGTTGTCGATGGTAAATTTGCTTGTTATGTTCAGGATCCAGATGGAAACTGGGTGGAACTTATTGAATACAAATAGATTTATTTTAATAAATCTGATGGGTTTAATTTTACAAGTTTTGCAATTTGAGCTGCAGGGACTTCTTCTTCTAGAAGAGCTGATATTGCCATTCTGATCCCTTCAGCAGGTGATGGATTGAACCATTGTCCAAAATTGCTTGTCATGATACATCTTTCATATCCAATTAATTTTATTTTTTCTATCATTGTTTCAATAGGTATCGAGTGGCCCGAGGGCATGCATGAAGAGAACCTAAACTCAATGAATGCTCCAAGATCACTTAAAGTTTTATAAATATTGTCATCAGAGATCATATGGTCAAAGGCACTAATGATTTTCAATATCCCATACTTTTTAGCTTCTTCTAAAATTGCAATAGAATTTGGGGGAGAGAGTTGATCTAAAGCCAGGGTCAAATTTTTCCCATAAACTATTTTTAATATTTCTTGCATTTGTGAACTTAAAGAGCCTTTTTCTAATATTTCATGTTCTTCTGATTTTGGTATCCATATTACTTTTGTATTTAGTCCAGCTGCTGATTCTACTATCTCTGGATTTAAGCCTCCAACTGATCGTGTGAGAGTAACGGACCCTACAGTCGATAGCCCTGGATACATTTGATTCAGGATATATGTAATGGGTGTAGTGAGGTACAAAGAAGATTTTAAAACAAAACCTGACATTTGAGATTCGTATGCATATCTTCCTGTTTCCATGGGGTCCATTCTAAGGTCTTCTATATCAGGATATGCCTGGACATTAAAGTCTATAGAATCTTTTAATATTTCTTGAACTTGATTATTCTTAGATTCCATTATTGCCTCATTTATAGTTCAATATTTCTTTTAAAGTTGCCATTTCAGATATTTGGGTAATATTTTTATGCTGAATAGTATTTTTATAAAAACTGTTCGTTGGGATATAGTGTATCGCTTTCATATTTGCTGCAATAGCAGCTTTAATTCCATTTAAAGAGTCTTCTATAACAAGGCATTTTTCAGGACTAACTTTTAGCGTATGTGCTGCTAAAAGAAATATGTCGGGCGCGGGTTTACCTTTTTTAACATCTGTTGCACTAAATATGCGTCCTTCAAATTTTTGCAAAAGACCTGTTAGTCCTAATGTTTTTCTGATTTTTTCATGAGGACCACTGGAAGCAACGCAAACGTCATAATTTATATTTTCTAAAATATCTTTAATTCCAGGTACTGGAGAGAGGGATTTTTCAAATTCTGCAAACATCCTAGTCATATACGTATTTGTTAAATCTATATCAATGTCATGTGGTAATTTTTCTTTTATTATTCTTAAGCAATCATCCCAAGATTTTCCTAAGAACAAATTTAAAGATTCCTCAAATGTTATAGATAACCCGATTTCACCTAAAACCTCTATGAGCGTTTTGTTTGCAATAGGTTCACTATCAACTAGTACTCCATCGCAATCAAAAATAATTAGTTCAGTCATGACTTTAATTCCAATAAATTTACATAGAATGATACCAATTTTACTGCTTTTTATGTGGATTATAAGCTAGGTAGTATAAAAGTTGACACGCAATGAATCAACTTTTATACTGTGTTTAACATATTTTAATTTAATTGATAAAGGTGTTATGTAGATTGTTAGGTGATGGCTTATATGTAATAAGTGTTGCGGCTAGGTTATTAGAAATGCATCCTCAAACTCTTAGAAAATATGAAAGAGTTGGCTTAGTTATGCCTTCTAGAACTGTTGGGATGCTTCGATTGTATTCGGAAGAGGATATAGTGCGTTTAAGGCTGATAAAACATCTAATAGGAGACCTTGGCTTAAATTTATCAGGAGTAGAATTAGCTTTGGGTATGTTTAACCAAATGTTAAAGATGCAGTCAACGCTTAATCAGCTTGAAACTAACGATGCGAAAATTTATCTAGAAGATTGTCTTGACAAAATGTTTGAAATGTTAATGATTGATTAACATATTTTTTGGGAGAACCATTAGTGACTGAAGAAAATAAAGATAATGTAGAAGAAGAATCGACTGAACTGTTAGAAGAGCTTGGGAATTTAGATCATGCCGAAGAAGAAGATGTTGATAAATCATTAAAAGAAGCTCTGAAAGAGAAAGAGAGATTTCAGTCTATTGCTCAGAGGGCCCAAGCAGATCTAGTGAATTATAGAAGTAGGGTGATCCAAGAGCAGGAAGAGCTCAGGAGAACAGTCAAATCAGGTGTGCTGACTAGGTTTATTGGAATAATAGATGATTTAGAGAGAGCTATTAGCGAAATCCCTGATACTGTTGAAAAAGGCTGGCATGAAGGAATTCAATTAGTTTTGCGTAATCTGGAGAATTCTCTGGATATTGAAGGAGTAAAAAAAATTGAAGCGTTGGGAGTAATTTTTGACCCTTACAAACATGAAGCATTGTTATATGAGAAAACGTCAGAGTCACCGGAAGGAACAATTTTAAATGTAATACAAAATGGTTATACATTGAATGACAAAATTCTTAGACCTGCTCGAGTTGTAGTAGCTCAAGAAGATGAAATTGAACAAAAACAAGAAGATATTAATGAAGAATCTGAAAAATCTTCAGATTAATTAAAATAGGAGGAAGAAAATGCCGAAAATTCTCGGTATTGATTTAGGGACAACAAATTCGTGTATGGCAATTATTGAAGGTGGTGAGCCTCGAGTAATTGAGAATTCTGAAGGTACGAGAACAACTCCATCTGTAGTAGGAATTAATCCTAGATCTGATGAAAGATATGTTGGAACAACAGCTAAAAGGCAGGCAGTGACAAATCCTGACAACACGATATTTTCAGCGAAGAGATTTATGGGAATGAAGTCAGAAGATGACTCTGTCAAAAGAAATATTTCCTTAGTACCTTATAAAGTTGTTAAACATGATAATGGAGATGCTCATCTTGAAATGGGTGGAAAGTCATACGCGCCCCCTGAGATATCAGCTATGATTCTTCAAAAAATGAAGCAGGATGCTGAATCTAAGTTGGGAGAATCTATTGACCAGGCTGTTATAACTGTTCCTGCATATTTTAATGATAGTCAAAGAAATGCGACTAGAGATGCAGGAAAAATCGCAGGTTTAGAGGTTCTTAGGATTATAAATGAGCCTACAGCTGCCGCTTTAGCTTATGGACTAGATAATGATAAAGATCAGACTATAGTGGTTTTTGATTTAGGTGGTGGAACTTTTGATGTGACGATTTTACAAATGGGAGATGGTGTAGTTGAGGTTAAAGCAACTAATGGAGATACTCATTTGGGTGGAGATGATTTTGATCAAGCGATTATAGATTGGATTTGCGATAAATTTAAACAAGATCAAGGAATTGATTTAAAAACTGATCGTATGGCACTTCAAAGATTGAGGGAATCTGCTGAGAGAGCAAAAATTGAACTTTCAACTTTAATGCAAACTGAAATCAATTTACCATTTATTACTGCTGATGCCTCAGGCCCCAAACATTTAGTAGAAACTCTACAAAGATCCACACTCGAACAATTAGTATCAGATCTTGTTAAGAAAACTATAGAACCTTGTAAGTTAGCTATGGGTGATGCAGGTACAGCTGTTAGTGATATTGATGAAGTGATTTTAGTCGGAGGCATGACTAGAATGCCTTCAGTTCAAAAAGCTGTTGAAGATTATTTTGGCAGAGAATCTCATCAGGGAGTTAATCCTGATGAAGTAGTTGCTATCGGAGCATCGATACAGGCAGGGGTATTACAAGGAGATGTAGAAGACCTGCTTTTGCTTGATGTTACTCCACTGACATTAGGTATAGAAACTTTAGGTGGAGTAACGACACCTCTAATTCAGAGGAATACAACTATCCCTACTTCTAAAAGTGAAACATTCACAACTGCTGCCGATAATCAACCTTCTGTAGAAGTGCATGTTTTACAAGGTGAGAGACCGATGTCTTCAGAAAATAAGACAATAGGCAGATTTAATTTAGACGGGATATTGCCAGCTCCCCGTGGAGTACCTCAAGTTGAAGTTACCTTTGACATTGATGCTAATGGAATATTGAATGTATCTGCTAAAGATAAAGGTACAGGTAAAGAGCAAAGTATAACTATAACTGCTAGTTCGGGATTGTCTCAAGATGAAATTGATCGCATGGTTGATGAAGCTGAACAATACGCTGATGAAGATGCTCAAAAAAGACAACAAATTGAAGTGCGTAATTCGGCTGAAAGTGCTGTGTATACCTCAGAAAAAATGATTAAAGATAATGAAGAACAAATTTCTCTAGAAATCAGATCTGAAATTGAATCTAAAATAGATTTAGTAAAAACTTCTCTTGAAGGAGAAGACATTTCAGTTCTTGAGAATGCTCTTAAAGAGTTACAGGAGACAATACAAAAAGTTGGAGCTGAAGTTTATGCAAATGCAGATCAAGCCCCAACATCTGAATCAGACCCTGGGACAGAGACCGAGACTGAACCAGAAAATACAGTTGAAGGCAATTTTAGAGATATAGAAGAAGATCAGGATAAAAAGGCTGAATAAGTAATCATAACTAGCGACATAGAATAATAAATTACTTATTCCATGTTGCTAGTTATATAACATGATAGGCTAATAAATGTTCTCTTAATATG
>CEQU01049058.1_pt1 | contig 20834 bp, 22 predicted proteins | sample 531031 | NCBI WGS metagenome assembly CEQU01 (sample SAMEA2621216, study PRJEB7988) | marine metagenome | isolation source: saline water (ENVO:00002010), including
ACTCAAGAATCTTTTAAAATAGCTGAAAACTTTAATAATGCTTTTGTTTATGATGTTAAACTTTGGCACTCAACAACTCCTATTGTTTTTTATCTTTTTAACGCATGGGAAACTGAATTCAACTCTCAGACATCAAATAGCTATTCTTATACAATTAAAAATGCTTTATATAATAACAATACTCATCCTCTTTCGTATCTTTTGGAATCAGATCAATCAAAATATGCTGTCGAGATTCAAAATGCTGTTTCAGTTTTTGATGAAGATCTTCCACCTTCAGCTACTTTGAGCTATGGCTCAATTTCTGAGGGTTTTATGTCGGATAATTTTTACGATACTCCGACAATAGAAGACAAAAACAGTTTTCAGGTTATGTTGGGAATGGAGAGCGATTATATTCCTTTAAATTTACTCTATGGATTAATATTTGTATCAACTGGACTCTCTCTCGGAGCTTTGGGTTTTGTTTTTAGTAAATCTGTCATGTTAGCTTCATTTTTATCAGGAATCCCAATAGCCTTTGGAGTGTCTATGGATTTTCTTCCTGAGTGGTATTTATTATTCTATGGAATTATTTTAGTGATGACCTTTGGGATGAAAGAGTTTGGAAGATAAATGAGCGATAATATAACATATAAAAAAGAGAATATTAAAAATTTATTACTCGGATCAAGTCTATCAGTATTAATCGGAGTAATATTAGGAGCATTAACTTGCTCCTATAATGTTTTGAAATTAAAGGAGTTATTTCAATGAAGTTAATTAGATCAATGGAAGTCTTATCGAGGATAGATGTCGGAAAGTTCGCTTTGTTTATTTCCATAATGTCATTATTTTTCGCTGTCTCTATGGGCGAAACAAAATGTCTATCAGCTTCAAGCTGTTCAGTAGGGGATGATGAAGTTTTTGAGGGGAATCTCGAAATTAGATCTCTGAATCCTGTGGGAACTGTACTAAAATCAACAACTACCTCAAACCAAAAAACTTTAGAGCTTCCTGACGCAGATGGGAGACTTTTATCAGTTCCCACTTCAGTTCTTCCTTTTGGAGCTAACCAGTTCTTAAAAACAGATGGAACTGGAGCTTTAACAATGGAAACTCTTGATATTAAAACAACTGATATTGATGGAACTCAGGGAACTAATGGTCAATTCTTGAAAACGGATGGAACTTCTAACGGAGTATCTTGGAGCGATATTCCTGAAATAAACGAAACAACTTTTAACTCTTCTAATGGAACTAATGGACAAATTCTTCAGGTCAATGCTACAGGATCTCTAAGCTATGCTGATATGAGTGGAGGAGGAGGCTCTTTCAATGCTATCGCTTCTCAAAATGTAGTACATGGAGCTGTAGGGCTTGAATCAAATGGTCAAGTAAGAAATATCGATGTTCAGCAAAATGGAGTTTCTCAAATTAACTTGAGTCAGGCTTCTTCAGGATCTTCTAATGCTAATGTACAATGGATGAGTTCTCACTATAATTCAAATATAGATGGACAAATTGTGGTTTATAAGGATTATGATTCAAATAATCAAAGCTCTTGCGACACTCATTTTTACGTGGATGTTATTCAAGAAACAAACAACTCTCTTTCAAACTGGGGAAGACAATGCATTTCGAATTCTTGGGGTTCTCATCAAACAAACGGATATACACAATATAGCAATCCATATCCACAAACCCAAAGCTATCATTATTCTTTTGAAAGATACGGATTAGAACACGATAACTCTGTTAATCAATACGTTTTTGTTTATTCAGGAGGGAGTGGAAATAATTCAAATGCTGGAGATGGTCAAATTTGGACTGTACCGATTCAAATTAATACAAATAATAATACTTTAGTTGTTGGAACTGATTCTCTTCTTCACGATCAACATTATTGCTATAACAATGGTAGTTGTGGCTCTAGTCAAAATCAAAGTTATTGGGTATGGTCTATAGATTCAAATGTTTTCGCTCAACAGTCGAGCGATGCTAATAGAATGTGGATATTTTTCAAAACATATCACGGAGGATACTATTCAAGTGCATACGTTTGGTACAAGTCTTACACTTGTAATTTTTCAAACTCAACAAATGACTCATGCTCTCCATATAACAACTTCGCGAGAGATTTAACCACTTCTAACGGAACGGATTATCTTAAACAAAATTGGTACGATACAATTAATCCAGTCGTATGGTGGGATAATACTGCTCAGACTTTTTTAATAACCAATAGAACTATGCAGAGTGGTTCAGAATGTAGATTTTTTCAGATGAGAATAGCTGAAAACTATAACTCAGGATCGAATGGTTATAGCTCGAATAAATACAATTTTACTCATGGGAGTTCAGGCTATACGGATGATATAAGTGGAGGAACTTTTGATTCAAGTGGATCTAATTATTCATGTGGATATTCAGGTCAAAGACCGATTTACGTTCCTGAACATAATTCTTATATGTATGTTTTATCGAGTGGGGGAACTGGTCAAGTTGATAATTATTTCATCCATCTAAAAGGGGATGTGAATGATTATACTGGAACTCCTATTGAAGTTGCTAAGGGATCATTAGAAAACTTAATAACAGATGAAATTTGTGTCAATACTGCTAATGAAGAATGTAATAGTAATTTATGGAATAAAAATGGCGATGTACATATCGATAAAACAGTAACTCCGTATAAATATTATTGGCATAATAGAGGTATGCAAGACAGAAATATATGTTCAAAAGATTATCAACAGTCAAAATGTGCTGAAATTTATGAGTTCTCATTTAACCAATCGACTGGAATTTTAGACAGCTCTACATTCAAACATTATGATTATCAAAATAGAGATGAAAGTTATCATAATGATCCTACTAGATCTCTCGGAGTGTGGAAAGATCAAGGCTCAGGAATAGTCTTCACTTTAAACGCACACTCTAACCAAGCGATAGACTCAGCAAATAATAATTTATTACACGCAATCGCTTTTGTTATACCTGATAATATTTCAGAATATATTGGTTTTGTAACAGCTTCAGGCTCAGCCACTAATCAAGTAACAGTTTACTCAATCGGAGCTGTTATAGATGGATTCACAGGATTAACAATCGGAGCTGAATACTGGGTTCAGGATGATGGATCTGTTTCAACTTCAGGAACGTATAAAATAGGAAGAGCGATAGCTTCAGATAAAATCTATTTAACAGATACAAGATAGGAGTCTAATGGTTAATAATTTTAAACCTTATGATCCGAATGATGACAGCGAAAGATCTTCGGCTGAATCTTATCTTCCGTCTAAGCCTAAAGCTCCTAGAGTAGATCAATCTTCTCAGTCGTTTCCATCGTTCCCTGAAGAGCTTGAAAGAGATAATTTTCAAGCTCCAGTTTCTCCGAATCCTACTCAGAATCAAATAATTGAAGAGTCTGAAAAAATTCAGGAAGAAGTAGATTCAATAATCCAAAAAAAAGAGTCTCCATATATAAAGACTATTGGGGAAGATCCTGAATATGAATTTACTGATCCAGTCTTCAAAGAATTTGAAAAAGGGGAATCTGAGATCCGAGAGGCTGTCTCAAGCTCCGAAGAAAACATTCAAGCCGAGTTCAAAAAATTTCAAGACTGGAATCAAAATTTTACAGGGGATTATGATTCTTATGAATCCCAATATAACTCAAGGCTTGAATCTTTCAAAAAAGTTGAAAAAGATCATAATAATTTAGTCGGATCTTATAACTCTTTTATCGAGGGAAATTTTCCACTCGTTCAGGAAAGAGAAAACAAATATTTAACTCAGCTAGATCTAGCCGATAGAAAACTTAAAAGGCTAGAGTCTCAATGGGATTCAGCTTCTCAAGAAGTTCCGTTTGAAATAACAGGAGTAGATTACGGATCAGATTTATCGAAAAGACCTGATTGGCAAGTTCCCACTCCGTCTCCTGATTTTTCTAAGTCAGGAAGAGATAACACGGATAAAATAGAGGATGTTGTTGGGGATTATTTAGCTATAAACTTCGGAGGATCAGGAGTAGATTACAGTAATCAACTTCAAAAAAAAGAGTCAGCTATTATCAAGCCTCTTGTTTTTGATGACCTAAAAAAAGATGAGAGATTCGTTGAGGCTCTTGGAGACAGAAAAACAGGATCATTTTCAAGGATAGCTCCACAATACAAGAAGCCTCAAGGCTCTTCTCCTGATCAGGAGCTGATAGAGGAAAGAGAGTTTTTCAAGCCTGAAGAAAAGTTTGAATTAAAAAATCTAAATCCTTTTGATCCCAATATTGATCCAATTATGAGAGCTGAAGCGACAGAAGAGTTTATAGATAAAAATGCTAAGGCAATAAAAGAAACTGTTTCAGAAGCCTCAAAGGATTATTTAAAAGATGTTAATTCTTGGATTAAAAAATTCTCTGAAGATCTAACTCTTTGGAAGTCTTCAAGCCAAGAAAAATCATCAATTCAAGCGATGGGAGATCTAGCTCCATTTGATCCAGTAAAAGTCTCAAAGGGAACTGGGAATCTTTTATTCGGAGAACAAGTAAAATCTATCAATGATTCTTGGGTTTATGAAAAGGAAAGTTTATCCAACTCTATGCAATCAACTGCCGATATTCTAAAAGATGAAAAGTTTTCAGCCGAGTCTTTGAAAGAAGTATTTAATATCCCTTTAGGCTTAGCTAACAGATTGAGAACTAATGTAGGATTAACAGCCAAAGGATTAACTGTAGGATTAACAGAAAAAGAGAAGCTGTATAATTTTTCAGGCTTATTCTTTGAGAGCGAAGATGTAATCAAGTCAGCTAATAAAGACTGGTTAAATGCTTTCAATAAAACTTTTAAAAATCAAAAATCTTTAGGGATTAAATCTCCGACTCCATATCAATCATTAAATTCTCTTATTTATGATGTAAATCAGACATGGAAACAGAATAGAAAATTTGATGAAGACTATCTTCAATTAGGAGGCGACTCGCCTTATTCTCAGGCTTATTATAATTTATCTCCTGAAGAAAAAAAACGAGTCGCTCAGAAGCCTTATGCTATAGAGGATCTCTTATATCAAACAGGAAGAGGAGTAGTTAAAAGAGCATGGAAGCCAGTTGATACAATAACTACAGCGACAATCTTAGGAGCTTCAGCAAAAGGCTTAATTAAAATGGGAATAAATCTCTCTAAGTCGAAAGCTGTTTCTAAGATTTTAAACGATGGTATAAATGCAAGTAAAACAATCGCTTCATCAACTGGACTCTCTTCAGTAAGAAATAAAATAGCTCCAATTAAGACAGGTCAATATTATATGTTTGATACTAAGGCTCAGGAAGTTATAGGAGCGAGAGTTGTTTCTCCTAGATTTTCTTATGGTCAAGTTGTGGACTTTGCTAAGAACATGGATGGGATCGGAGTTCCTATCAGGGAGAAGATTTATGAAGCTCAAACTTTCCTAAAAAATTTCAAAGTTTTAGAAATTGAAAGACAAATCAATCCAAAGCTTAAAGCTTTATTTAAAAAAGATCCTGAAGCATTTAAGAAAAATATGAATAGCACGAAAGCTCTTCCTGAGGGTTCTTTTTTTGTTGAGGATATAAAACTTCAAAAAGATTTCAAAGAAGCTGTAAAAGAGTTTGAGCTTAGAAATACTGAAGAGATTAAGTTGATGGAATCTTTTCGAGAAGCTGTCTCCGATCAAAAAAATAGATCAGATAAAATTCTTAGCAACTTGAGAAAAGATCCATTTTTTAAATTAGAAGAAGAGGTTTTTGATTACTTGAAGAATCCTACTCTCGCAAGAAAAAAAATGACAAAGACTGTCGAGGCAATTCTTAAAGATAATGAGAAGCTTGATAGATTAGTCGGAAAAGATATAAGAAGAGCTATAAGGCTCAGGGATGTAACTATTGATAATTTAAATTATTATTCAAATAATCCTCTTACTCCAAGAATAACTGATCCTATGAAAAGGCTCGATGAGTTTGCTATTACGAAAGAGGCTGTCTTAAAAAAAGATGTCGCTAACTTCATAGAAGATAAAGTTTTAAAAATTGTGAACGATCCTCTTATAATGAAAAAATTTACTAAGAAAGATTTTAATAAATTAGTTGAAACTTTTCAAAGAGATGTTTGGGGATCTAAAGCGATACCTCTTTCAAAATATGAAAAACTCTTTCCTCTTTTTGAAGAGATGGGAAAGACAACTTCAGCCAAGTCGAAAGAAATTGTTAAGGCTGTAGAAAAAAAGTTTGTTGATCTAGTTACTGATAAACCTCAAGGATCTCCAGTAAGTTATGAAGATGTTTCGAAAGCATGGAACTCCGAATTTAAACCTCAGAAAAAAACAGCCGAACTTATTTCAAGAATAGACGAAGCTATTGGAGGATTTAAATCTCCTGAGAAGATTACTAAGTCAGCTATTGAAAAAAAAGATCCTCTAATTAAAGCTCTTGATATTGACTGGAAGCTTGTTGATTCTAGGAATAATCCTGAAGTCATGAGTCGAGTTGTAATAAATGATGATGAGTGGCTTGATTTTATGAGATATGTAAATCGAAGAGCGATTCTTGATGATAACAATAAAATAAATTATCTTGGAAATACGATTGAAAGATCTTCGCTAGAGGCTTTATACGGAGAGGCTATAGTTGATCAACTATTTAAAAAGAGGCTTCTCGATAAAGATAATTTCATATTTGCATGGGATGAGAAAAAACTCTTAGAAGACTTTGTTAGATACACTCAGAAAGCTCTTCCCTTAGCCAAGTCAGACAAAGGACTTATCTCAGGCACTAAGAAAGCCAAAGGCTTTAGATTAGACATTCCGTTCCCTAATACTATCGGAGGACTGGGATCAGCTCGAATTAATGTCAATGCTCCAAATTTTAATAATATAAAAACTATAATCGGAGATAAACTTCCAAAGACATTCACAAAGCCGAAGCCTACTAGATTAGTAGATGAAAAATCTACAATCAGAAAATCAATCAAAGCTTCTCAGGATCTTCCGTCTCCTGAAGACATTCTGAAAAGATATAAAAATCTTGATACTTCAAAACTAAATTCAAGACTTGGAGGACTCGCCACAATAGATCTTCAAGATCAATCTCTCTCTAATGTTCTTCCTATCTATGAAGACAAAGAAGCTTATAAAAAGGCTATCGCTAAAAGTAAGAAGATCAAAACAGAAATAAAAGTTTTAGAGAAGCCTCAAAAATCCACTCTAACACTTCCCAAGATAAAAACTGAGGTAATGACAGCCAAGCCAAAAGACAAAGGCTCTCTAAAGCCATCTCTGAAGCCTTTAGAGATATCAACAACTACGGAGACACCTGAAAGATTAAGACTCAAAGCTTTAGATCTTGAAAAGATGAAAGCTAGAGCTTCAAAGCCGAAAACAGAAACTCTTCAAAAACTAAAAGACAAAACTAAAGAAAAATCTAAATTAAAAATAAAACTTGATGAGGCTAAGTCTAAATCTAAATCTAAAGATTCAGCCAAGCCAAAGCCTAAAGCTAAAGTTAAAGATCTTCCAAAGAGTAAAACTAAAGTAACAATCGGAACTCCTAAAGCAACTCCGAAGCCTGATCTAGTAGATAAGATTAAGTTTGATGATGGGAAGAAGCCAAAGCCGAAACTTGCTAAACCATCAGGAAAATCTTTGACTGATCTTGAGAAAAGAAAATCTTCAATAACTAAAGTAGGATGGAAACAGGGAGAAGTTTATCCAGTTGTTAATCTTGAGAAAAATCTTGTTTCTTATTTTAAGAAAAGACCTCAAGGAATTAAGAACGGCAGAACTCCAAGAGATACTTTTTCAATATTAGAAAGAAAGCCTGTAAGTAAATCAAAAACAAGAAGATTCTCAATGGGAAAGTTTGATGTTTCTATAAATGGAGATGTATCATTTTCATTAAAGAGAAAAAGAGTTCTTCCTTTTGAAAGATTAGAAAAACTAAATAAACTTAGGAGAAAATAAATGAAGCTGACTCAAGAAGAAAAACTATATTTAAAACTAATGGCTAAATCTCAATTACAAGAGAAACATCCTGAAGCTAAGCCAAAGCCGAAGAAAAAATCTTTGTTAGCTGATATGTTTTCTCAAGCGAAAGAATATGGCTCAGGAGCTTCTAAGAACTTGAGTGATACTCCTGTAAGCAAAGAAGCCGTTAAGACTTTCGACAAAGGATCTAAGATCTCGAAAAAAGTTGCTAAAGACTTAGGAGCTAAAGGGAAGAAGCTTACAAAAGAAGCGAGAGAAAGAATTAAAAATCTTGATATGTTTCTCGATGACTTTGAGAAAGCTCAGAAAAAATCCAAGAAGTATCGAGAAGCTACGAAACAAACTTCTCAGGACTTCAAAGACTCGGCTGATATGGAAGAGCAATATGATGAGTGGCTTAAGAAAAATCAGAAGCCTGATAATACTCAGAAGCGAAGTACAAAAAAAATGGCTAGAGACTTGATCAAGAGTAGAACTTACGGCTCAGTTAATATGAAGTATAAAAGGAAATAATTTTGAACTGGTATGAAGATAACTTCCCAAAAATAATTAGCTTGATTTTAATCATGGCTATCAGCCTTTATTATATGAACGGATTGAAACTTTTCTCTTAAAGTTTTTTCGACAATCCCACTTTTTTTAATTACATACATAGATTTTTTTTAGAATATAATTAGATTTTTTTTAGAATTTTATTTTTTAGAATTTAGATTTTTAGAAGAGGATAATTTTGTTTTGTGGTTTTTGGAATAAGCTTAAACAAAAAAGATCCTGAGAGTTTGAGTCTCTCAGGATCTTCTTATCAGGATCTAGCCGAGTAGTTTATCAAGAATATCTTTTCGCTCCTTTTCTTTGTTTTCAAGAATTCTCTCTAACTCTAATTGAATCAGGCTAGTTCTTTTCCCCTCAACGATTCTAACTCTCATCTCAGATCTAGTCTTAAAGTTCTTATGACCTGATTTTTTTAGCTGAGCTTTAGTCAATGGCACTTCTACAATAAATCTCTCAACGACTCCTCTTTCATCAAGATCAGATAAAGCCTTTTCGCCTTGTCTCTTTAAGTCAGCTCTATTCCTAGCTTCAAACTGACCGAATAAAGTTTTCAATCCGTTCTTCTTAGCTTTCCTTGATCCTATTTTAATTCCATCTTTGAATTTATCATCTCCAAGTATTTGAAGTATCAAGCTTGAAGCCTGTTGCCACTTGAAACTCTTTGGCTGTTTACCTTTTACATGATCACTAAAATCAAACTCTTCAGAAACAAGATCATCATTGAACTCTAATCCGTTTCCATTCTGAATCGCCTTAGAATAAGCTAAGTATCGAGCTTTCGCTTCTTCAGGCACGTTGTTGCCTTTATTGATAGCGATGTAGGTAATAGATGGCTCTTTCACGTCTACAGCCATCATTAGAGAGCTTCTAACACAACTAATCCATTCAGTTGATCCCATAACTCTAAACTCTGTACTCTTTCCAGTTGGTTTATTTAGATGACCGATTCCGATAGCTGTTATGTTATATTTCTGAAGAGCTTGATTCAATCCCTCGAAAGCCATTCTGATTCCGTTAGCATTATTCCTGTTTTGACCAACGAAAGAAGTTAGAGGATCAAATATAACTAATCCAATATTTGCTTCATATAACTGGCTGAAGAAGTCTTCTCTGTCAGCTCCATCACTTAGATTCAAGATAGTTCCGTCCTGACCTTTTAGATCATCTTTAGAAACAAACATGATTTTCTCCATGATCTTTTTAGAGTCTTTATCATTGAATAAAGCTTTGATTCTGTTAACTGAGTTCTCAGCCGTTTCCTCAGTTGATATATAAGCTACACCTCTTCCGTTAAGACTTCCATTCAAGCCATTCCCTAAAGGCTTATTTAGGATCATCTTACAGGCTGAATCTAAAGCGAAGAAGCTCTTCCCAGTACCTCCAGTACCTGTTAAGAGTGTAGTTGCATTTTGTGGTAAGTATGGATACCAAAGAAAAGCCTCTTTTGAAGCTTCTACGTTATTAAGTTTTGTTAATTTATACTTTGTCATTTAATCCTCCTATGGACTATTTATAAAACTTATATAATCCATCTTACAGGAAGACTTTTTGAAAAGTCAAGCAAATCAATGACAATTTTTGAAAATAATACATATTTATAAAAAAAGAAGCAAAAAAATTAATAATTGCCTCGCTGAGTCGCTCGTCTTTACAGATAGGGGAAATAGTTGAATCGCAAAGCGATTCTTATCAAATAATTATAATCTTCTAAAAAAAATCCTGTAGACTATAGACAGACCATTTTTTAATAAACTATGATCTAAGTATCTTTTCTTTTTTGGTAACTTTTTTCTTTTCTTTGCTTCTAGCTTAAGAGATCTTGGCTTTCATCTTAATCTAATAGAATTAACTTAATAGTTAAGTTAACTAGAAAATTTAAAAAAAATCATAATAAATAATATATAACCTATCTATGTAATTAACTAAAAGAAGAGACCAAGTTCTTTCTCACTCAGCCTCTTCTTTTCTCGACAATCCCACTTTTTTCAATGGGAGTCAAAGTAACTCAGGGGATCTAATTTACTGGATCTATTCCATTAATTTTCTGCTTCATCATGTTATTCAATTCGTTCCCAATAAATAATTTATTTCTTCCGAATCTAAATCCTGAAACATTATACTTCTTCCTCATTCTTATAACAGTAGACTGGCTCAAGCCTGTTATCTGAGAAATTTGATCCTGAGTGTAATACTCATCCTCAAGGAATTTCCCTGATGGATTATAACCTCTTTCTTTATTCATTACTAAACCTCTTTTTTCTTAGATATTCAGCCATTCCAAAATGCTTCGCATATAGATCTAGCTGATATCTTATTTCATTTATTTGCTGTAAGCTCCATCCATGATTGATCTTCAAATAATCATTCATTGATTCCCTATCTCTCAAGGGATGAAAATCCCCTGAGAATAAAACATCAATATAAATCCTAATCATTTTTGGAGTGATTTTAACTGGACTTGTATCAGGAACGATTGAAGCATAATCAGTTTTATTATAAGGATGAATCAACTTCTCATATCCTGAAGCCTTGATTTCTCTTTGTGGCTTCAAGATAAACATTCCTAATTTACTTGAAAATTTATAGAGTGAATTTTTACTCGCCATTTTCAAGCTCCTTGATTTTTTCTTGATAAGTTTGAACTAATCTTCTAAGATCAACAACTTCATCAATAAGCTCTGAGTTTCTCTCAGCATGAAAGCCGAAAGACTCTCCGAGTTTTCTTTCCATCTCTAACAAAGATCCAATCAAAAAGACAATTCCGTTTGCTACTGTTTGACCGATCAAATTATTTCTTTCAAGATAAGTAGTTATTTCCATTTTCTCTCTAGTCGAGAATTTATCGAAAAGGCTATTATCTAAATTCCTATCTATATTCCAATGACTATCCATTATCGCTCTCCATTGTTTCAAATGTTTTTAACATTATCTCAAAATTTTCAAAACTCTGAGCTATATAGTTATGACTACCTTTTCCAAGATCTTTAGTTCTATCTAATGATAGATCTGTAACAAATCCAAGTACAAAGTCATTTAATTTAATTTCAGTTGGATAGATATCTTTATTTATCCAAACATTATCAGCTAATAAATTTTTTGTACTCAAACACTCGTTTGCTTCTTCAGGAGTAATAAAAGGACTATCAAGATTCTTTTTATCATTCCAAAGATTTCTCCTGAAACTATCATTTGTAATTAAGTCAGAAAGAAAATCTGAAGACTCATTCATTCTATTCGGATAGTTTATTTCAAAGAATTTTTGTAATCGGAAATAATAATCTTTCATGTCTCCAACTTTTTCGATTCCTCTTTCTTTCAAACTTCCTCTCATTCTGTTTACCACTCTGAGCTGAGACTGGTTAATCCCATAATCAGAAAATGCGAGAATAAAGTCTTCAACTCTCATCCCATAAACTTCCTCTTGAAATTTTTCAGCTCCGAAAGAAGCTCCAATCCCTGAAGCTGTTTCATAAAGAGAATCTCTATCATCCTGAGAGAAAATAGAAACAGCCTTATCGCCTTGATGAACTTTTGAAAGCTTGTCAGTTAAACCTTTATATTTTGAAAAATATTTATTTAACAACTGATAAAGTTTTTTCTGAATCGCTCCATTAACTACATGGCTTCCTGAATTCTCAGTTTTAGGATTTAAAGCCAACAATCCTCTAACCTGATCTTCTTCATCAATAATCTTCAAGTCTCTCTCTTCCAACTCTTTAACTCTTCCTAATAAAGTAGGAATAATGTTTTCTTGAATATTATGAATCGTATTTGTGTTAACTTCAATTTTATCTTCAGTATCTTCTTTCCAGTCTCTAACTTTTTCTGATCCCTCAATATACTCTTCAATATCAGGAAAATACTGAGTGAAGTCATGTTCATCTATATAATCTCTTATCATGGAAGAAAAATCATAGTCATCAATTCCCTCGCTGATTTTATAACTAAAATCATAATAATCAATTTCACTCTCTACAGTAGATTGAATCTGTCGATCTATAACTCTACTAATTTTATCTTCAAAACTATCGCTCCAAATTTCTTCCCATTTTTCAGAAGAGTTCTTCTTCCCTAGATTCCATCCTCTTCTCCATCCTGAATCAATAGCCTTAAGAATTTTAATAATCGGATCTGTACTCATAAAGATTATGAATCCAACTATTCCAAAAATTCCAACAACTACTCCAATAGAAGCGATCGCTGTTACAAGTTTATTTTCTCCGAATAGATATTCAAATAATAAATATCCATTAACCACCATGAAGCTCATAGCCATTAAAACTCCTGAACTAATCGCTCCTTTTTTTAATAATTTATCCATTTTTTTTCTCCTATAATTTTTTATCTAAATTTGACTGAGACATCTAAAATATCAAAGTCGCCATCAATTAAACCTTTAACAATTTCACTCTCACTTTTTTCTGTAAAATTATCAAAAGCCTCTTTGATTGAATCTCCTTTTATCTTTGCTGAACAATGCAACACGATTCCAAAGTCGATTAAGTAATCTTTCATTTTCAAAGAATCCTCCTTTCTAAAACTTATTAATAATAAAGATAACTGAAAGAGAATGACATTTCAAGAAACTTAATGACAGATTTACTCAATTATCAAAAATAGGTTTTTGTTATTATTGAAATAGGGGATCAGGCTTCATTATTCATTTTTACCTCCTATAAATTAAGAAACTATAGAAAACTTATTCTGAAAATGAGATCCAGTATAAAGCCTCTTCCTCTGACTAGACATAAGAGAAGTCGTTGAATTTTTAAAATAATCCTTTCAGGTTCAATGGCTTCTCTTTTTATTTAACTGTCTGTAGAAAAAAAGTGGGATTGTCGAAAAAACATTTAAAAATATTAAGAATAAATACTATATTTCTTCTCGCTAATTATATATGTTGATAATAAATAAATAAAAATTTTATTGATTTATCATAAAATATATAAGTTCACGAGAAGAAATAAATAAAATGTCTAATGAAAAAAAGATCTCTAATCTTCCTAAGTGGCTTCCTGAACTTGAGACAGCTTCATTATTGAAGACAGCTCGAAACTATCAGGCTAGAGATGGAAGTATTAAGGGGAACTATGCTTTTCTTTCAATGTGTCTTCAAAGATATGGAGGATTAAGAATTTCTGAAGTTGTTAAAGTTAGACCTAAAGATATTAATTTTGAACATGAAGAGTTAACAGTTGTTTCTTCAAAGTCTAATCTTGAAAGAATGATTCCTATCTCTGATACTCCATTAATAGAAGTTTTGACTTTTCTTCAGGCTGAACATCCATATCCCTCAGATCCCTATATTCAAAGATCTCCTAAAACATTATGGGCATTATATAAAAAAATTTATGATAAAGCTAAAATTGAATTTTTCGGAACTCATCAACTTCGACATTCTTTCGCTAGAGATATGCTTTTCAATGGAGTCTCTATAAATTTGCTATCTATTCTCTTAGGTCATAAAGATATAAAAAGTACATTGATTTATGCTCGTCTTCTTCCTGAAAGAGACACAATAAGAAAAGCCTTAAGACAACTTAAAGAGCAAAGAGTTGCTAAAGATATGGAGATTCGATGATAAAAAGATCTATCAACGAAAATGAGTGGGAAAGAGATTGGCTCAAAGAACTTGATCCAATCCCTGATTCAGAAAACTTTGGAGAGCTATGGCTCAAGGTTGCTGATGAGATGGGAATTAATATATTAACAATAGAAGAGGTTAACAATGACGACTGATAACAATCAAGAATTAAATTCAAGCGATGGGTTAAATGCTTTCGCTCCTGATAATTATTCAGGACTTTTATGGGATAATACTGAACAGGATCAATTTTTTAAGACAGCTCGAATCTTTACTGATCCAATGGTTAAAGTTGACGAGACTTATACAAAATCAGTTATAGCTAACGATAAACAATTAATGGATATTTCAATCATCTTTGCTAAAGGACAAACTTCAAGGCTTCGGCTTCAACAGGAAGAGTTAGAGGCTCAAGCGAAGAAAAATAAACAAGAGATTGATTATACTCCATATAGTTATGCTGAGATTCAGGTTTTAGAATATTTGAGGCTATCGCCATCAGTTCAGGGAAGATCAAGAAAAGATTTAAAAGAGTCTTTAGTCGGATTTGTAACTCCTGAAATTGAAAGAGGCTCAGGAAAGAAAAGAAGAAAATAAATGACGAAAAGAAATTCTGATTTATATGGAGCTGAGCAATTCGCTATGATTAGCTGTCGAGAATGTTTGGAAGAGGGAACTCTTTATCCTATAAACTTCGGATTGTTTTGGACTGGATTTATTTTATCATGCACAAAGCACGGAGAAATATTATCAATGGATCTTCATTCAAAAGAGGCTATTGATGATTTTTTTCACAAAAACACTCCGTTAAGATGTGAGTGTCATAATATAGAGGGAGAGGAAATTTATGGAATTATTCAGATTTAAAGAAGATAGAACTGCCGATATTCTAAAAGTAAAAATGAAAAATAATGTTTATACTGTTTCAGAAACAGAAGCTTATAAAGTTGATCCGTCTTCAGTTGGGTTTATATGGAGATCAAGGCTTTTCGGTTTTGGAAAGCCTAAAAGAAAGCCAATCGTAACTGTTAGAGAGAACGATGGATCTACTCTTCATCCACTTGAAACAAATTATATTAATAATAAACCTATGAGCTATCTTGAGCTTAATAGTTTAGAAAATGCCTCTTTTTTACAAACTCAATTAGAGATGGAGAAAAAAGGCTCAGGGATGTTTGATGGGTATGTTAAATATTTATATCTTTCAATCTTTGGAATGGTTTTAGGATTTTTATTCATAGCTCTTCCAGTTGCAATCCCTTTTGTTATAGATCAGTATTCAAACATGATAGGAGAAGATAATGTTATCCCCTCAGCTCAACAAACATCAAATTAAAATTTGGAATATATTTAATCGAGAATATAAGATTTTAATAATCTCAATATTTTCTTTTGTAGGGTTATTATTTCTACTATCAATCTTCTTCCCTGAGTTTATAGTTATGACAGCAATCTTCTTCTTTGGTGGATTGATAGTAACTATTTATTTATGGGTTTATCAAGCTTCTAAACTTTTAACTAAGTCGTATATTTTAATTGAATCTGAGGGAACGGATTCAAAGGTTTATGAATGGCTAGAAGTTTGGCTTCCTAAAGAGAAGCTACTCAATGAGACTCCTACTGATTTTCTTTGGAGCATGGATTTAAATCCTATGAAAAAAAATGAAGATATCGTTATTATGGATTCAGTAAGCATAAATGAGATACTTCCGTTTAATCCGTTTTCAATTCCAACTTCTCAGACTAAAGTTAAAAGCTTAGATGTCGCTAGAACTTTAGAGCAATCAGCTTCCAAGAGACTATTTAAAGCAAAGCCTGAAGTTGCCGAAGTTGTGGCTGTTGGATTATTAGTCGCCTGTTTATTAGGAGTAGGATATGGAATAATAATGTTAATAGAGTCAGGAACTAAAGGGGTTTAATATGAAAGAATTTTTCAAGCATTATCAAAAAGAATTTATTGGAATAGTTGTTTTAGTTTCAATTATAGGATCATTTTTTCAGGAGGGATTTTATATTTACGGAGTAGTTGTTTTAACCATTTACTTCGCTTCAATTTATAAGCCAAAGCCTAAAGAAAAAATCCACTATAAAGCTGAAGACAGAAAAGAAGAAATTAAAGAAAAAAAATCCGAGAATCCCAATAATGATTATTGATTCAAAAGAAGAGCTTACAGGGAAAGAAGATCCTAAAAAAAGTATTTTAAGAACTGGATCTCAGTTCCTAATGATGAACGGATATAGAGGCTCAGGGAAATCGTTACTCGGAGCATATTATTGTAAATGGGCTGAATCAAATGGCTGTAATGTCTTCAGCCTTAACCAGACATTAAACTTCGGAAGAAACATGGAACTTGAAGAGCTTCTCACTTTAGACGAAGAGCTTAACGGATCAGTTATTTTTCTTGATGAGTTCCAAACTCTTGGAACTGATTCAATCAGATCCACTTCTTCAATGGGAGTTGTAATCTCTCAACTTCTTTATCAAGTCAGAAAAAGAAATCTTGTAATAATTGCGAATACTCAGAATTATTATGATACGATAGCGAGTCGAGTTCAGTATCAAGTTAATTGGGTAATAGATTGTAAATATAAAAAAGATATAGACACTATATTTTTTAAATCAACTCATACAGGATCTAATGAAATTCCAAGAGGGATCTCTAATACTGGAAGACTGTACAGAGCTTCAAGGTTTTGGAACTTGTATAAGACTCAACAGATTCAAGATCCTTATAAACAATTTACTATAACAGCCGAAACTATTAGAGAGGGAGAAGAGCAGAAAACTATTAACAGAGTCTTCAATATTCTTAAATATATAGCCGAAAATGAGGGAATTGAAGAGCTTCCATTTAGGGAGATTTTTTCTGTTATGAATGAAAATGGACTCTCTTTAACTCAGACAAGATTAGGAAGATGGTTAAGATCGAGGCTTCCTGTTAGAAAATCAGGGGAAAACAGATATTATGATATTTCTGTTTTGTCTGATAATTTTGATTAAGGTCAAGGTTTTGGACTCGGTTTCTGTTAAGGTGCTATTTTATATACCTGTATTAAAATCCGAGATATTTGGGAGAAAGTTCTTAAGATAAAAAAATATTTTTTTCTTATTTATTTGAAGATAAAAAAAATATAGTTTATATATATAAGTAATGATTGGAAAAACTATAATAGGAATATTTGTAACAAGTTTCGGAGCTATAATGCTCTTGACTGTTCTTCCTGATCTAGTAACAGCAACCAATGACTCAAGATCCGACAGCTCTCAGCACACTTTGACCTGTCAATCGACAGCAGAGGGGAAATGTTCAATCACACTTCCATCTGTTCACGCAAACGAGAACATGGAGGGAATAGTTGTAATCGAAAATAGTGGGAATTCTGATATGACTTCAGACACTTCTATAGACGATACATCTAAAATTTTGACAGTCTCATCGCTTCCCACTTCTCCAATTCAGACTTATCAATTTGATATAACTTATCTCAAATTGGCTGAGGGAGTGAATCCAACTACTAACTCGCTGATTAGGTTATTGCCTTTAGCTGTAGTTTTTGGAATCATGGGAGTAACTACTTTCGGCTTAATGTCGAGAATGTAGGAAAGAAGCCGAGTCGAGTTGTGGACTGAGATTATTACGATGATCGTAATAATAAAATAAAAAAAATTACGAATATCGTAATTAAGTAAAGGTTTAATGATGGAAAACGTAAAAGTAATCATATCAGGAACGATTTCTGTAGTTATAGGAATTCTCTTATTGCCAATCTCTTTAGAGGCTGTTGATGGTGTTCTTTCTTCAACTACACTAAGCACGAATGTATTAACTGACTCAGTTAAGAGCATACTTGCGATAGTTCCTATCGTTTTAGTATCTTCTGTTATCTTCTTAGTTATCAGAAATATGTGGAACGATCTTGGAGGAAGATAATCCTCTATCGAGAATCCCATTAAAAAAAGTGGGAATCTCGAAAAAAGTTTAATATGGAATATGAACGAAAGCGAGGACTCAATCAATTTTCTATTTACTCTAGTTGCAACTTTATTTGTGATGGTTTTTAGCATGGACTTAATGACTAACACAAATACTCCTTTGCTACTTAAATCAATAGCATGGTTTTTCCCTTTGGTTATGAGTATTTATACGATTTATTGTGGACTCGCTTTCTTCTATAAGGATGAATGAATTTAAAGAAAAACAGCTTAAAAAAATTATTTCAGATAATCGGATTATCGATTCTCTCAATACCTCTTATTTCATGGACTTCAGATCCTACAGATCCCAATGCGATCACTTCAATTCCTTATTTTGAAATTAAGGAAGCTGTCTCTTTTCAGGATGTACATCACTCAGGAGACATTTTATTTATCGCTAGAATTAACTTAGATGAAGACGGAACTTTTCTTCTAAATAATTCGCCTCAAACAGCTTCTCAAAATTTCTGTAATTTAACCAGTTCAGACTGCTCAACTACTCCGATTAAAGCTTCAAATTTAACTCTTGAAAAAGATTTATATTCTCAGCTTCATCCTTTAGAAATTAGATATGTTGAATGTGTTACTTCGACAAATTGTCAAAACTCTCCAAACTCTCAAACCATTATGATAACTGGAATAGTTAAGAGGATAGATCATTCTTTAATAAGTCTGTACAAATCTTCTCAGTCTCTTTCAGGGATCTCTTATGGGAATCCTAATTCTTATCTATGCTTGACTCCAAATCCCTCTGTATTTTCAGCAAATCAAGAAAAATGTCTTCAAGTTATTCAGCAAGGAACTATTTCCAATATAGGAAGTTTTTTACTAAATAGCATTAGGACTCTTGAGGAAGATCTTGAGCTTGAAGAGTATAAACTTGTTAATTCAAGCAATAAAATTACTCACGAGGGAAGAGACTTCGTTGAGTTAGCGATTCCTCATTTTTCTAAGATCTCTAAGGGAATAACTACAGCTTCAGGAGATACAATTCTTCAATTTCAAGTAACTCAAGCAATAACAGAAGAGACTTCTCCGTCTTCAGTTGGGAATTTATATACTCAGTTAGATTCTGAGTATCAATCTACAAAACTAGACGAAAATGTTAATTATTTAATGGACTATACGTTCGGCTTATCAAGTGGCTCATTTTTTTGGCAATTTGTTTTTTTGATTTTTTCAACTATTACACTATTTTTCTTCTTTTATATAACTAGGAACGGATTTTTTTCAGTCTTTTCATTTATAGCTGTTTATTCGCTAAGTGTTTTTGTAGTTCCATCAAATTTAAATATCATGCTTTCAATAATAGCTCTTTCGAGCTTATTTGTTGGATCTTGGCTAGTTAGGAGGATGGGGCAAAATTGAAAATAGGACTTTTATTAACTATGATGATTCCATATTTAACAGCCTTTTCTCTTGGAATGATCTCAGATAAAGAAACAAGTTTGAAAGATTATGCTGAAACTCAAGAGGGATCTATAGTAGTTTTCTTAAATGATAAACCTGAGATTCTAATGGTATCTGATTCAGATATCCCTAATGCTCAGGGAGAAGAGTTAGGAACTGTTGAAACAGCTATCGCTATGATAAAACAAACAGGAAGCCAAATAAAAGCATTAATTGGGATGGCTTCTTTAAATTTTGGATATTTTGAACATAATACTTTTACAACTGTTTGCAGATATATATTACTAATTTTCTCTGTTTCTATGATTTATCAATTAACTACAGAAATGATTAGACTGTTCAAATTTTGGGGTTAAAATGAAGTTTTTTCAATATTTTCAAAAAAATAGAGCAAATAGATCCTCTCAGACAGCCTTTGATGAGGCTCAGGGGTGGAATGATACCAATGAACTCTTCAAAGGCTCTCAAAATAAAAGCTTTTTATCTCTTGGGTTGTTTTTGATAGCTTTCGGACTTTTTTTCGGACTTGAGAAAAATTCTAAGTGTTTATTTGCTGATACTGATACTCTTCCTACGAATTATTGTTATGTTTCAAATGTTCTTGTAGGAAATACAGGATCAACTGAAGCAAACGAATTATATCCTCCTGTAAGAATTGAATATCCATATATTTCATGGAAACAAAATGCTCAAATTGATAAAGCTCACTCTTCAGACTTTGACACTTCTAAATTTTGGGATGTTAGAGGTTATTCAGGATCTATAACGAATCAATTTGAGATATTCGCTTCAGATATACGGAATAATGCTAAGGGAACGTATTATTTATGGGGATTCCCTAAGACTATAAACTCAGGAGCGAACGATTTGTCTTTATTTCATGGGAATCAATATGAGAAAAGGGATCAAGGGATCTATTTTTTCAATGATAACTCTAAAGCTTTCGCTGTGGATCATAATGACTTAGATCTCTCTAATGAAGACTGGCTTCTAAAAGTAAGAACTAAATTTATTCCCTCAAAGCTTAATGATGGAGATGTTTTAGTCGGAAAGTATGATGAAGATCTTCAAACTGGATATAAAATAGAAGTTTATAAATCATCAACTACTGGATCTATTAGCTTTGAATGTATTTCTGATAATTCTCAAGTAACAACTCCAATCTCAATCCCATCCTCTGAAGATTTTACTCAGATTCATTTAATAGAGATGGAGAAATCAACTTCAGGATCAATTAAATGTGGACTTGATGGAGTTTTTACAGGAGGAACTTCAATAGTTCCAACAACTCCGACTCAAGAATCTTTTAAAATAGCTGAAAACTTTAATAATGCTTTT
>CEQU01255477.1_pt1 | contig 20736 bp, 13 predicted proteins | sample 531031 | NCBI WGS metagenome assembly CEQU01 (sample SAMEA2621216, study PRJEB7988) | marine metagenome | isolation source: saline water (ENVO:00002010), including
TTGTGAATTAAATGAAGTTTGTGAAAAGGGCCGAAAGGCCCTTTTCTTGGAGCACCGGCATCTCAACAAAAGTGTGTTAGGTGAATTAGGTGTGTTTTTCTATTTCATTGTGAAGTCTGGACCAAAGTGGCTTCAATTGCTTTTTGATTGATTTCGACCCCATCACCCTAGCAGCTCGATAACCATACTTTAAAAAGTTTCGCCTTCCGAGATGAGAATAACGCTCATATATTTTCTTCTTCCTGAGTACTTCAGTTTGGGGCTTCCCTTCTAACAAAGATTCAAGGTTCTTTCTTTTAACGGTTTTCTTTGCTAGACGAACACCTGCCTTCATTCGATTAGAAAATTTCGCAAGGGCAGCAGATCTAATTAATTTTCTTTCGCCATCAAATGTGAAGCCTAAGTATTGAAGAGACTTGTGTCCTTTACATCTCAATTGGCCGCCATAACGGTAAAAATCCCTTCGTTCCGTTTTCTTTGTGTTAATTTCGAGTTGTAGCTTCTCTATCTCTTCGATTGCAGAAGCTTCAATATCATCTCTGAGTGACTGCTTAACGATAAACAGCATGTCATCACAGTATCGGAAATAATGTCCTCCACTTGGCTCAATTAATTGCTTCATAGTTGAATCAAATTCCAGCATATAAATATTCGAGAGTAAGGCACTGATAGGTGAGCCTTGAGGAATACCGTACTTGTTTTCATTCCGCTTTACTAAACCGCCATCTCGAACTTGCTCTCTGAATTCTTTGGCTGAGCATGCTCGATACCGATTACACTTTGGATTGTTCTTTGAAATACTGAGTTTTTTGAATAACTCTTCTCTGTCAACAAACGCATATTTTGTTAGTGATTTGAATACGGCATAGTGATCTTTCGGGAGTGGAGTTTCCTGTATAAGTTCCGACCAAACCAGTTTTAGCTTTTGATGATCTATGTTGTCAAAAAAGCCAGTTATATCAAGCCCTACAGCACTACAACGTCCTTTTTCCTTAATGATTTCAAATGCATCATTAGCAAAGTCAATGTTGTTTTTTCCTAAAGGCCTAAACGCTAGAACGTTTTTATGAAGCCCTCTACGCTTAACTTCTTTTTCGTAAAGGGAAGAGAGCAACCATGAGTAATATGCGTAAATATGCGAATCTAAATGGGCAGCATATTTAATTTCTCTATGCTTCCATTTTTTCTCAATTTCATTGTCTTGATTCAAAGTGACTTTGAATGAACGAATCTCATAATGGATAAGGGGGTAAAAAGAGTGCGACGCTACCCGTGCAGGGCTGTTAACTAGTTTCTGAGCGGTTTTGAATGAAACAGGGCTGTCGAAGTGAAGATAACCTCGACGCCTGAACCAAGCATGCTTTTTATTTTGCATATGCACTCCTACAAGAGAAGTGCAAAACCTGAGAAAGTATTGGATTGTGGCCTTCCAGCAACTCTCTCAGGCTTAACAAACGTATCTTACTACGTATTCGTAGTGCATTACGCACCGGGCCACGAATGTCAGATATGATGTATAATATCGTTATCACAGGAGTACTAGGAATGAATCCATCAGTTACCTGCGGCTGGTCAATACAGTTAGTATTCCAATTGGTTTGGAACTTTCTGCTTGACAGCTTGTGATACACCTCACGCCCTAAAGACGTAAGCGTTAATGATACTAAGCCAAAATGAGAATCCATTCAATTACTTCCGTTTAAGTCTAATCGCTCAAAATGTTTATTATTTCAGAAATTACATCAGCTACTGTCTTCTAGCCTAAGGAATACTAACAATCCGCTGCATGCTTTGCATTAAGGACGACTTAAATGCCTCGTCACCTGCAAACAGCTTATAGAACTCCAAGTCATCTTTACGGCGCTGGAGCATGATTTCTTTAAATAGCTTTTCGAAAGCTAGGGTTTGGCTATGTGGATCAGTGTTGTTTTGATACTTGTCTTTAAAATCTGGGTGAGACCTAATAGACTCTGCCATGCTTAACAATCGAACTCGCTGTTCTTCTGGGGTAGCACTCCAGCCTTGGAACCAGCGCTCGTTAAAGCTTCTTACAATTTCGTCTAGTGGATCTTTTAGCTTATCACCGCCATGCGCACCACGGGGATTGGGGTTCTGTGGATCCAGTTCAGTTTCGGCACCATCCAATTCTATGGTTTGTCCCAGTTTTACTCGCTGTAGACCATAAGAGCTGAGATCAACCGAATCCAACAGTTGGTCTAAAAGCTCTGCCTCCGGGTCTTCCACTTTTAGCTTGGGGATAAGGAATTTCAGGAACCAGAATAGCTTTTCCCATGCCGCTATTTCGTACGGCATGATAGATGCCATCTGACCGTAAATCTTCACAAATTGCTTAGCTTTAATTTTAAAATCAGCCTTCGCATCGTTTTCCAATTCAAGTTCAATGTTAAAGCGGGCTGCGGCAATGTCGATGATTGGGCTGAGCCGCTGGGCATCTTCGTTGTTAAAATATCGCTTCACGAACTCTTCAACTTCCGTCCATTCGTAAACGCCCACATCATCCATCTCGTCTTTCAGCTCGTGTAAGACGTTAATATCTGTGGCCTCAGATAGAGAGGTGGCAGTATAGAAAGGATCAAATGCTGTCTTGATATCATCAACAGAGTTGAAGAAGTCCAGTACAAACAGGTCTTCAGTTTTCTTGCCCCACTTAGGTGCCGCACGATTTAGCCGGGATAGGGTTTGCACACATAGTACACTGGCCAATTTTTTATCTACGTACATCGCAGACAGTTTCGGTTGGTCAAAACCTGTGAGGTATTTGTTGGCAACAATCAACAAACGATATTCGTCAGTATCAAACTTGTCTTTGGTATCGGCCTCGGAAAAACCGTTTACATCAGCTTCGGTATACTCAATACCGTCCACTTCTTTCGTGCCTGAGAAAGCAACGACAGCTTTAAACGGGTTACCTTGCTCAGCCAAAATCCGGGTGATTGCTCTGTAATACCGAATAGCCGTTTCGATGTTTTGGGTTACCACCATCCCTTTGGCTTTGCCTTTTAGTTTCTTGGCGTTGACCACGTGGGGGATAAAATGGTCCAGCATTATTTCCGCTTTGATGTCGATAGTCTGCTGGCTGCGCTCTACATAAGCGCGAAGCTTTTTTTGCGCCTTTTTCGTATCGAATTCCGGGTTATCCTCGATGGACTTTTCAATCTCGTAATAGCTTTTATAGGTGGTGTAATTAGCTAACACGTCAAGGATAAAGCCTTCCTCGATTGCTTGCTTCATTGAGTAAAGATGGAAAGGCCTGTAGCTACCGTCAGCCTGACGTTGGCCAAATTTTTCCAATGTGGTGTTCTTGGGTGTGGCTGTAAATGCCAGATAAGACGCATTACCACGCATTTTGCGGGACTTCATGGCCTGTAAAATTTTATCTTGGGCGTCTTCAGCTTCTTCCACTTCAGCGCGGCCCATTGCTCGGTTCATATTGTCATGTGCGGAGCCAGACTGTGAACTGTGCGCCTCATCAATGATCACCGCAAAGCGCTTGTCACTTAAATCGGCAATCCCATCAATAATAAACGGGAACTTCTGAATTGTGGTGATGATGATCTTTTTGCCGTTTTCCAATGCAGATTTCAGTTCAGAAGACTTGTGTGCTGGTGCGACAATGTTCTTTACCTCAGAAAATTCTTTGATGTTATCGCGAAGCTGTTTATCTAACAGGCGTCTGTCGGTAACCACAATAACAGAGTCAAACAGCGGCTGATCCAAGCCCCGGCTGCCGGGAACCTTATCGGAAACAGGATAAGTTTCAATTAGCTGGTAAGCCGCCCATGTAATCGAGTTTGATTTACCTGAACCTGCTGAGTGTTGAATTAGGTAAGTTTGTCCCACACCGTTTTCAGCGGCATGACCAACCAATCGCCTGACCACATCCATCTGATGGTAACGCGGGAAGAATAAAGTACGTTTATTCAGTGGGTCTTTGCTGGTGCCGTCCAGTCTGACGAAGTGCTGGATAATGTTCGCCAAGCTCTCTTTTTGGAATACCTCTTCCCATAAATAAGCAGTTTTATGTCCCCCTACACCATTTGAAGAGTGATTTGGCGGATTGCCTTGCCCTAAGTTATGCCCCTTGTTAAATGGCAGGAAGAAGGTACTTTTTCCTGCCAATTTGGTGGTCATATACACTTCATCGGTATCAACAGCCATATGCACCAAGCAGCGGCCAAAGTTTAACAGTGGCTGGTTGGTATCCCTGTCTTCACGATACTGCTTCTGACCATGGTACCGTGCCGTTTGGTTTGTCCACGCATTTTTAAGCTCCAGCGTTATCAATGGTATGCCATTGATAAACAATACCATGTCGATTTCTTGTAGTGGGTTAGCTAGGGAGTAACGCAGTTGGCGGGTACAGCTAAACAGGTTGGCAGCAAAGTTCTGTTTAACCTTATTACTGCTGCTGGCAAGTGGTGCCGGATACATCAGGTTAAAGTGGGCATCATCGACGCTTAGGCCTTTTTTCAACAAATGTAGAATGCCGTGCTTTTTAATCAGTCTGTCAAAGCGCTCATAAATTTTGCGCTGCCAGTCATTGGGGTTATTGCGCTTAACTTTGTCGAGTTCATCTTCCTGTGTTTTTTCCAGAAATGCCCAGAAGAATCGCTCATCCAGCGCAAACTGCATATTAAAGTCGGATGGTTGGCCAATACGATAAAGCCGATTGTTAAAGTCTGGACTGGCTTCCTGCACGCCAGCTTTTAGCTCTTCCAAGCACGTGCCAGTTAGATACTTTTCAATAGCCGATTCCAGTGCCTGTTCATTCGTTTGGCTAACCATTTTACCTCCTTGTTATGCCACTTTGATTTTGCCTGTAACAGCGTTATTGATCAGTGTGGTTTTGTATTCTTTTAGTTTTTCTATCAGAGATTCTTGTAACAAAACCGCTTGATCTATTTTTTTAGATTGAACTGATATGTGTTGAACAATTATCCTCTGTTCTTCCAGCGGCGGGATGGCTAGATATATTGTCTTCAAGTCATTAATGTTAAATCTAAAGACCTTTATCCCAGTAGCATACTTTCTCAGCTCTTTTGAAAAAACACTTGTCGAATAGTAGGTATAAAAATTATCAAGTAAATCACTATTTGGTTTGATTAGAATTTGTTCCCCACCTAACAAACCAACCTCTTCTCTGTTGTATATTGCGGAGTGCCCCAGATCCTCCATAGTCTCTGACGTTGAAATAAAAATAACATCGCCAAAATTTACTACTTGAGACTCCTTATAAAACTCTTCACCTACATAAAAATCAAATCTTTCGTCAATTTCATTTACCTTGTAAGTTTTGCCATATTGCAAAGCAACATACTGACCTCGGCTGAGTAATTCATCTTTGCTAAAATTTGAATTACCTCTCACAAAACGACAAAGGCCAAATAATTTCTCGACTTTCCAGTGCTCAGGAATCTGGCCAATCCAATCGACTCCTGATTCTTTTATTGACACGCTGTGGTCAAGGCCTTGGGTAATGGCTTGCTGGATAATAATTTGCTTACGCTCTTTTAGCAGTGCAATTTGCTTTTCTTTGATGGCAATTGCTTCGTCGATCTGCTCTGCTTTTTGATCTAAGAATTTAGCAATCTCAAGTTGCTCTTTGTAAGGCGGGAAAGGTACTCTTATATCTCCAAATTTATCGAAGTATAAACGTAACCTCATATCCATAATTCCACGAGAAGACTTTTTCATTACCGCACTAAATGTATTCATCCTGAACATATAATGATAAAAGTTTCCTGCAATATTTTCGCGAGGACGCAGTATGTCGTAAGCAGGGCTTGTCACCCCTGAATAGTTGGAAATACCTACTGCGCCCATCCATGCAAGTAACTTATTTACGATAAAATCACCTTCTTGCACTAACCAATAACCATCGGTAGTAGAAGCTTTATTCCCTTTTTCTTCTAGTTCTTTTCTAGGTCTAACACCTATGTCGGTATAGACTGATAACAATTCAAAGTCGTTGTTCTTAGGTGCTGGTTCAGCTACTAGTCTCAAAAAGGTTTTTACTCGCCTGAACTCCCAGTGCTCAGGCACTGCGTCCAACCAGTCTTCGCCTATCTTTTTATATCTTTCATATTTTTGATTGGGATTATTTACACTCACCGAGGATCTCCTTGCACCTCAGTCACATCTACACCTAATATCTGCGCGATGAGACCTTCGGCCCTTTGTTCCAGTCCAATAATATCCTTGGCTACCGCGTCTAATGAACGAAGTGGTTTATGCTGATAGAAGTACTTATTAAAGCTGATCTCGTAGCCTATTTTAGTGCTATCCAGATTGATCCACGCTTCCTCTACATGGGGTTTTACCTCGGCGAGGAAATAGCTGTAAATATCCTCTTTAAGCGGAATAGATTCGGCATCACGTAAATCTGAGCTGGCTTCATAGGTAACAAACTCGGCTAATTTTTCTGTCGGGTAATAGCCATAGTCTGGCAGTTGGTCTTTACTGCAATCAAGGTGGTTGAGCAGCTCATCCAGTTTACTGCCTGAAAGTTTCACCACTTTTTTCACGACTTTCTCAGCACTTTTGTCGTACCAGCTAACGGCATTTAAAATGGCATTCTTTTCTGGGCCTGTGAGTTTGAACTTGCTGGGTTTAAGTACGGCATCCACTTTATCCTTAAACAGGTTAAAGTCGTTGAACTCTTCCGAACCAATCTCAGCCATCAATAGCGTTGCAGCTTCCAACATATCACGCAATTTCTGCCAGTATTTTTCATCCAGCAATTTGGCCTTTGCTTTGGCATTGATGCTGATGTCGTTATCTTCACACCATTGCAAAATCGCTTTGTCATTAGCTTTCAGGTAGCCCTTTTCATACACGGTATCCCCGTGTACTGCGTAAATATGTTCCATCACCTCTGTTAGTGATTTGTCGAAACGAAGCGGCGCGATAGCCTCTGGGGTGAACTTGGCCTTACGACGGTCAGGCCGTTCAATCGTAACCTTGTAATAGCCAAAGTCGCTGTTATCGAATACTTGGCTGGCGATACCGATAGGATTTTTGTTGTCGTCTAACTGACGCGCTATGGCTGCGCAATCCAGATAGGTTCGGGTGATATCTTCGATATGTTCCGGCGCAAATTCACAGTTTTTATTACCCAGATTCTTACGTAATTTACGAAATATCAAGCTGGCGTCGATAAGTTGCACTTTACCTTTGCGGTTGGCTGGCTTGCTGTTATTTAACAGCCAGATGTAGGTAGTAATTCCCGTGTTATAAAACAGGTTGTTAGGTAATTGCACAATAGCGTCGAGCATATCGTTTTCGATGATATAACGTCGGATATTGCTCTCACCACCACCGGCATCACCAGTAAATAAGCTGGAACCATTATGAACGGACGCAATACGGCTGCCGAGAGGGCTAACCTCTGGAGACTTCATTTTGCTGACCATTTCCATCAGGAACAACAACTGCCCATCACTGGAACGTGGCGTAGCATCAACAATTGTTTTGTTGCCCCAGTAATCTTTCAGCTCAACTTTGAAACGGGGGTCAATAATTTCGCCACTATCCTTAATGTTTTTCTGCTCCGACGCCCAGCTTTTGCCATAAGGTGGGTTGGATAACATAAAGTCGAATCTATCTGAGGCGAATTCGTCGGTTGATAGAGTAGAACCCACTTTGATGTTTTCCGGGTTGTTACCCTTGATCATCATGTCGGACTTACAGATGGCGTAAGTCTCGTCGTTGATTTCTTTACCGAATAAATAAATATCACGATTGGACGCTGGGTATTTTTCATCAATAAAGTTTTGAGATTCAGTCAGCATGCCGCCGCTACCGCATGCTGGGTCGTAAATACTGATAGTTAGCGGCAGTGAATCCTTTATCGGGTCAAATACAAGGTGCGTCATCAGCTCTATTACTTCACGCGGAGTGAAGTGTTCACCAGCCTCTTCGTTATTTTCCTCGTTAAACTTGCGGATCAACTCTTCAAACACATAGCCCATACCTAAGTTGGTCAAGGCAGGCAGTTTGTTCCCATCGGGGTCTTCTGCTGGGGTGGGGGTGAGGTTGATATAGGGCGAGACAAACTTTTCCAACACATCCAACAGCACATCTTTCCCTGCCATATGGCGGATTTTGGATTTCAGCTCGAATCGTTCAATGATTTCTTTTACATTGGCACTGAAACCGTTGAGATATTCTTCGAAGTTGGCCAGCAGAATCTGTTGATTATTGGTGGCTGTGGAATGCAGGCTTTTCAGGGTCCATTTCGAAATATTGTAGAATACCTGCCCAGATGCCTGCTTTAACGCTTCGTCATCCAGCTCAGTGGCGTCCATTTCTTCTTTTTGGTACTTAACTTCTTCGAGTACTGCTTCTTTGCTACTTTCGAGCAGTGTGTCCAGACGACGTAATACCACCATTGGCAGAATAACGTCCCGGTACTTACCACGAACATAAACGTCGCGCAGGCAGTCATCTGCAATCGACCAGATAAAAGAAACTAATTTATTGTGTACGCTGTGGTCCATTAAATTTTACCTTTTGAGCTATTAGGCTCTTTACTGGCACGCTGATATTGTTTGCGTGCTTAAACTAAGTCATGTAAGAGTACGAGGGTCTATTAGTGCCATCACTTTGTTCAATTCATATCAGCTATCCAGCTAGTTGATATTTTCCCTAGTTCTCTTTTTAATTTTTCTATTTCTGCGAACTTGCTTTTCGCTTCGCTGCGCGAGTTGGTAACGACTTTCAACTGCTCTTCTGAGAATAAAGGCACTGAAATATTGTCGAGATCCTTACTCGCTAGCATCAGAGCTGTGGTTCCTGTAGCCAATGACTTTAACTGATATTGCCCAAATTCAGAGCTTAAGTATTGAAATAGGGTATCGGAATTTGTTCCTACAATATCTTGCTTTAACCTGACAATAGCAAATGCTTGATTAGCCAAAGAAGTATCAGGAATATTCGTTCCTGCGATACCAACTGTTCCTACCGCTCCCCGACAAACAACCAATAAATCATTCGGTTTAATCATCTGCTTTTTAGCTTTTCGTTCTTCACTAGGCAGAATCTTAATTTTTTTTCCATCTCCAGAGAGTTCGCCGATTTCATTTAGGTTGGAAAGACCGTATTCAGAGAGGTTTACGGAGCCTAGCTCGTCATGTTTGATTGCTTGTGGCCGAACTATTTCAGCTATTTCAGATAACTTTCTTGTTGTGAACTTTGAGAGAAAAGACTCTAACTTTCTATCTTCCTCTGACTTCACATAACGAGAGGGAGATAAATTAAATTCAGCAACTGAGATGTCAACTGCTGAATTCATGCTAGAAATTGCAGAGTCACTAGGTTCGTCATAGGCTGTAATGATAGCGTCGATGTTGCACAGCAGGTTTCTAGTCCGCGATTTCTTTGTGTAAAACCCTTCCCCTGAAGCATCTATAAATTGGATGGTTGAGTCAGACTTGTTCTTATCAAAAATCAAAATGTTCAGTGGTATTTGTGTATGAGAGAGTAACTTTTCTGGTAAGGCGATGACTGCTTTTAACCATTTATTACTGATAACGCTCTGCTTAAACTGCTTTTCACCAGCAGCCGTTCTGAAAAGAAAGGAGGAAGCCACGATACAGATCGCTAGGTTATCGGTTTGAGAAAGCATATGTCTTAGAAAATACACTTCGCTCATAAGCGATTTTTCTGGGAATCTCGACCAAATATCGCCTTTGGGTTCACTCTTCATTCTAAGCCCGAAAGGGGGCATTGCCAAGGCTGCCTCAAATTGCCTTAAGCCTCCATCCGCTGTGAAATAAGGACTGGCAATAGGATCTGACTCGCAGCTTCGTATTTCCTTTTCATTGAGAAGCGCTTGGATATCCGTATAGAAAAGATCATCTTCTGCTGGTGTTTCGACTACAGCTTCGACTGTGGTCGGCAAGCGCTTGGCGAAATCTGCTCCTTTTTCGAAAGGGCAATAGACTGAATTAATATCAATCGGGAGTAATTTCAGTACAAGTTCGCACAGTTCTTCCGGGATAGTGTGATGTCCTGCATCCATTTCTAGCATTTCGCTAAATGCGCGAGCTAAATCGGATGCTTTTAAGACGTTATTCTTAAGTAGCTGGCATAAAGAATCCGTAAGGCTGGCTAGATCTGAATCACTTATTTTCCAGCGCTCTGGATTGAAATAAATAGTGATGCAATCGTTAAGCACTTGCTCCAGTTTTATTAGCGATGCGTTGCCATCGAAAGCATGTTGTTCATCCAAACGTTTTGACACCGTGAGGTATGCCCAAGCACTGCAAGCCGCAAACAAATTCGCAAAGTCTGCAATTTTCATCTTTCCCTGAAAAGTGCTTAATGTTTTAAGAAGTGATTGTTGCATATATTGTCCCTCTTAAGCGGCTTTAGCTTTGTTGCGGCTAAAGCTGTTGAGGTCATATGTCGTTATTTCATTGCCATTCGCTTCAACGAGCACTAATCCACCTCGTTGCTTAAGTTTATCCATTTTCTTACAGAGCAGTTGTAACTGGCGTTGCGCAGCTTCGATTCCTTTTTTGTTTAAAATCGTCTTCTCTCCGTTACCAACTTCGATACCAAACATCTTTACAAGTTCTAAAGCTTGTTGGTCTATAGCTCGTTGGTTCATGCGCTGATGAATATGCTTAGTCTTTGACATAACAATATACCTCCCGTTTCGATATGGGAGAATATTAGTACTAAATTTTAATAATTACAACAAGAATAAAATAATAAGTTAAAAATTATTTAATCTTGTTGGTTAGGGGAAGCTAGTTAATGCTGACTCCTGCGCAAGTATTTTGTTTAAATACCTATACAAAACAGTGTCTTCTTGTCTTGTATCTCTTCTCTCAAAGAAATCGTTGAGAGTATTCTCAGAAGATGCCCATTTGGTGATGTTGCTTGTTACCGATTCTATGAGCTCTGGTGCAAAACTTACGTAGCCTACTGGCAGCGAAATATTTCTTTCATCCGTCATTGGAAGGTGAAGCAGGCAAGCAACCATGATATTAGGTAAAAGTAATACTTCACAGTTTTCTCCACCGAATTGCTTTTCGCAGCCGATAAGCGCTGGGTCGATATCACGATTCCGGTAAACTTTACGTTGTTCAATGGCTTCGCTGACACTTGAGCATGGGAGAGCTAAAACCGCTTTGGAAGTTTTCTTTCTGTTATCAAATAGTGAAGTGATCGATTCAAGCAATACGCCAAATTCTGAGGTGCGTCCCCACGTTGAATTGTCCCCTTTTGATAGCCAGATTAGTCCGCTCGATTTGGGCTTTTTCGAGAATATTTCTTTTAACTTCTCAGTAAGAGCCTGAGAATTGAAGTCTGAATACAGGTTTCCGACAATGAGTTGTGTATCTTTTGAGTGATGGGCCGTTCCATCAGCATAATGCTTAAGAAGTAACTCAATATTGATACTTTCGGTTTTGTCGTCCCAGTACCGCGTTAAAATCGGATCATCGGTAGCGCTTATGTAATCGCTAAAATCTCTCGTTACATCACTGTAGGGCTTAGTGCTGATTGCTGCATCCATATAGTTAAACAGTGATTTGCTGATGTCCCACTCGTCAAGGTTTGAGTCTTCATATGCAGTTTGCAACACATCTGGAGCATCAGTTTCAATGTAGTACTCAACAGGAATAGGGATTGAGATATCATACTTACCGTTTACATGGTTGATTTTGTATAACTCTTCTCTCTCTGAGTATATATCTTCACCCTTAACAACTTCTCGAAAATGCTCAAAATTGCTGTCAAATGCAGACATGGCTTTGTCATTTAGCTTTGAATAACAATCATCGGGTAACGGAAGAGATATAGAAGTGCTGTTTATGCCGCTGCGTTGTACGGTATTCGGCAACATTCTGAATTCGCTCAGTTCGAAGAATACATTGTCGGTTTTATCTACCACCTCGAAAAAGCGGGGTAGCATATTACCTTCTATTTCTTCAAAGTTTTCCAATGCATGAGCCGTGAGTTCTATTTCATTGTCACTCCACTTGATCAAGCTTTCCTCTATCAAGTCGTCTAGAACGGCGAGCGTTTCTGCCGCAGTGAATCCAAAATAGTCCTGAATGAGCGATACAGGAGACTTTCCGACAGAATGAAGTACACGAATAATAAACTCTTTTACTACGGGGAGTTGACGCTTCTGGCTGACGGTGTAATCGATAAAGAACGCCTTTGTTGGCAGTCCGAAGCTAATTCTATTTAATTGTATTTTCATTACTGCGAAATTCCTTTTACAGGGCGGATAGAGTAATCTGGGGAGTTATTGTCCTCGATAAATTTAAACACACGTCCAAATGCGGAGGATTGATTATGCTGGCTCCACATTTGACTATTGCCAACAATAAATAGGCATTCTTTCGCGCGAGACAATGACACGTTGGCTCGATTCTCAGATGATACGTAGCCCTGTGTGCCCCTAGCATTACTTCTTACCAGAGAAAGAATTATGATGTCGTTTTCTTTACCCTGATAACTATCCACCGTATCCACTTTCACAATGCGTCTTTCAAGCAAGCTTCTGGCCCACGGCATACTGTTAATTTTTCTAATTAAGTGTCTGACCTGTTCTCCATACATGCAGATGACCCCGATTTTAGGCTCTTCCCCTTCTTTAAATATCTCACCATCGGAATCGGTATCATACATTCGCCTGATTATTGAGATGATGCAGTCAGCCTCGAGCGGATTAATGAAACTTTTTTCGTTAACGCCCTTGCCTTTAGGCGTTGCCTCCCTGTTTTGATTTCCTTCGCTCGATGTGTCAAACCAAGTCACTGGAGTGGCGAATGAAATAATTAAATTCTGATAGTTTTCATCAGTTAGAGAACGACCGGTTTGCAGAGCACCATCATAGAAGTTTTCTGACACAAGTTTTCCGATTGGTGGGGCCATCCTATATTGTGTAAGAAGAGAACGTCCAACAGTTTTGCCATAGTCAGAAACGAAAGCCCTTTCAAAGTCACTTCGCTTCAATTCTTCTTCATCTAACTTCGGCAGTTCTCGTTTTGCGGCTTTAATATGCGCTTCATCAAACAATGGCGGAAGTTGTTTATGATCTCCAACGAGCAATACCTTTTTTCCGACCTGCATAGCAATCGCCAATTCACTTGCTGGTGAGCGAGCGGCTTCGTCAATAACGACGAGATCATAAATATTTTCCTGCACACCGTAATGGTTCCGACCAATACCGACACAGGTGCCACACACAAGGGTTCTGGTTTTGGCAAGGAAGTTTTGAAATTGGGCTTTTCCTGATGCCATTACACTTAACCATTCGTTAGATGTCTCAATAAGGTTGCTAACTTTGGATATCAGTTCCCTTGAGTAAATATCGAAATGTTCAGCGAGTTGTTCTAACAACGTACTTCGTATCTTAGAGAGTGGAACATCAGTTAAAGAGGGGGAGTCAGGTAATTGTCTGGTCAAGAAATCACTAAGGTTCGATTTTAGCTTTGTCTCTCTTTGCGCAAGTTTAGCTGTACCAGCCTGATCTTCATCCTGAGCTTGAGATAGTAACTGATTAAATCGTTGACCGTAAGAATCCTCAAATTCTGAAATGATAGAGGACATCTCGGCTGGTATGCCAATGTGTTCAAGTAGCGTACTTAGTCGCTCTTTATATTCAGCCCTAAACTTGTCACGATAGTGTTCTTGAAGTGCTTTTTCACCAACATCAGTCAAGGATGCAGATAAGTTTGACTCATCACCAAGACGAACAATATCGATTGCTTGCTCCGTTCTTTTAAAAAGTGAACGAACTCTCTCACTGGCATTATTGACGGCTTCGTGAGATTGACTTACAAGCAGTACCCGTCTAGCTCCTTTCATTATCGAATAATGAATATAGGAACCGATAAAGGCTGTTTTACCCGTTCCGGGGGGGCCTTGAAGCAAAGCAATAGGACCATATTTGTACAGTGCCTTGAAAGCATCTCGTTGTTGTTCGTTTAAGGCGAATGAAATGCTGCCATCTTCTTTGTATTCAGTATAGGAATCTAACTCATCTTCAGTTGGTGTTATACCTTCTATAATTTGAGCATCAAGTCCGGGAGAAAAATAGTCTGGAAGATCAGGTATTATTGCTCTACCTGTTATTAATTTTGTAACCGCTCTTTCTCGTTTAGAAAGTGACGCAGCGGTCATACTTCCCTCCAAAATAAGGGTGTCGCCTGCTTGCGGTGTATTATTACCGCGAGTTTTTAATATGAGGTTGTCTGAGCTTAAATCTTCAACAATACCGATTACTCTTAACTCGCCCCGCACTTCCATTTTTACATTAACTCGTTCGGTACGTAGGTCGAAGTCGAATTTGCTGTCATCTAATGAATACCGGAAACTGAGTAATTGATTGGCATTGTAAACAGGGTCTGTCACAACCTGAATTTTGGGATAGCTTTCTTCCTCTGTATCGACAAGCACTTTCCAAATTTCGCGAGCATCCAATACCGTTGACTTAGCCATCTTTGGTAGTGTCAGAGTGGGTCTTATGGGCCCTTTGGCTTCAGCATTCGTCTCACCGGAAGTTCTGGCTAACTCTTTGTAGGCATCACTTTCGAGAATGAAGTTGATGAAATCTTCGGTTGATCCACGAATATTGTTCGAAAGATGAATTTCACCAGTTAGCTTTAACTGAGAATCGCGCTTATTTCTGATGAACTGGTCATGTCGAATGTCATTTTCTCTGAAACTGACAATAAACTTTCTATCTTCATTAATTAGCAAGCTTATATTTTTCTTGATGCCACTAAGCTGAACACTTAATAGATCTCTTTCTTTACCAGCGTTCCGCTTAAGGGTCATGTAATAAGCGCCATCGTCTGAGGTCAATAGCTCGGTTACCGTTCGACAATTCTTATGATGAATCTCATATTTTTTAACCGTAACTGGGGGAGGCGGATTGACAATCTCATCGAATTTATCGAGTAATTTTTCTAGTTCGCTTGTCGACACCTCAGGGAGAGCGAGTAATTCTTCCGCGTATTTGGCGAGATGAAGTGAACTAATTACCTGTGCTAATTCATGTATTATTTTGATAGCGGCAAAACGATCAATGGCAGTTTTAGCTAGACTTTCATACGAAGACGGAACATAGGCAGGTGTATGTTTATCAGCGTTGTTTAAGTCATACTCAACTAAGTCGATGAAACGAATATTTTCATTATCGACAATTATGTTTTGAGGGTGTAAGTCGCCATGATGAAGCTTTGCACCATGAAGTTTGAGTAAAGCGGTTATCAACGCTTTAGCCAGTTTATAACCATCTGGCTTCTCTATATTTTCAACTGCTTTATCCCACGAGACTCCCACAACCCATTCGTATTTAAAGTATGCGCAGGTCATCGTTGGGTTAAACCCGAAATCTAAAATTTCAGGGAGTTGCGGTAAAGCGGCTTTATTAATGCTCTCAAGCCTGCTGAAGAACATCAGAAGCTCATGGTTTATTCCTCCGGCTCCGTTTGTATCACTGAGTCCAAACCATGCTTTTACCCCAAAAGAGTCATCAGGGGCTTTCAATAAATGACACGTTCCGTCTGTTTTAAAGGGCACTGCGCCAAGTTCTGTGTAGACGTTTTTATTGGTATGGTATTTCGCTAGGATTGATAAGGTTTGCGTAGGGTCTTCTGCCCCTGTCCTTACTAACTTATTGAGTTCTGTTTGCGCAACACAGAGATCCTGAAACCTATCTCTGGAGTCGAGCTCTAAACCGCGAGAAAACCATTCCCCTAGCTTTTCACTAATTTCATTGCCCTCAATTGGGCTCCAGACATAGATGCCTTCTTCTTTTTTGGGCCAAGTATCAAACGCTATGTAATGACAAGCCGCAGTCGCCAAATACACATCCCTGCTAAACGCAGTCGCATGTGAGGTTTCTTCTAATAACTCTTCAGGTGTCTCAACTCGTCCATGCTGAATAATTTTTCTGACCGATGAAACTGTCTTTTTATCGGGATCTGGGTAATATGCCGTTAAAAAGTTTGAGAGGACCACTTTACTGGGTAGTGATAACCAAATGCTATGCGAACCGAGATCGCGGTGTGCCACTTCAATATCATGGAGTCTCGATAGCTGACTAACCAGAACTTGTATTAAGTCTAATCTGTTCTGTGTCGTTAACTTTTTGTTATTCTTACGGATAAAGGAGTCTAATCTTTCTTTCTTATTCGGCCACTCGTAGAGCTCTACGAAGTCTTCCGTCAAATCTGTCGGTATATGAAGTAACTGAAGGTGACTATTCTTTAAATCTTCATCTTGAATATCAATATAACCTAGAACATTAGACTCTCTTTGTGCAATTGTTGCACGCTGTTCAGGGGTTCTAGAATGCTCAACTATGCATGGAGCAGTAAAGTCCCATCTTCTCATCAAGGCTTGGTAATTAGCGTTTTCTGCCCTTTGGCTCCGATATTCAGCATACAAGTTATCTTTGTGCTGGAAAAGCGAAGTACCGTTTAGTACATACCCATTTGATGAAAAGGCCTTTGCTTTGAAGTCTGCGCTATTATTGAGAAAAATCCGGTTCCAGACTGTAATATTTTTAGTTGGGATGTCTTCTTTTCTATCGATGCGGGAGGGGCGTCCGATTATTTTTTCGTATATTTTCTCATCGCCAATGTGTTTAAACTCTTCCAGCGTAAAAACACACTCTCTCTCTCCGTCGGGGAGGTGAGACGCATCTGCTGAACCACACAACACTACGCGTTTATCAACGTAAGGGACAAATTTGTTTCCAAGTTTCTGCTTTAATCGTGTTTTAAGTATCTTCGCGGCTCTATTTGCTTGGGATACTGCGTTAATGTGGTTCTCTTGGCGCCCATCATCGTACTCCTGAATCCATTTACGATCTTTCGAAAATATCTTGCCTTTATAGTTTTTAAGCTCAACAACGATAATTCGATCATGAGTGACGAGTATTAAATCCGCCTCAAAATCTTTACCCTGACGGCCGAGCATTTCTAAAGAGGAGTAGCCTACCCAGCTATCAGGTAAGTGTTTTGATAAGACTTCATTGGCTTTGAGTTCAAACCCATTAATTCCGTTAGGATCCAGACACTTTATGTCCATTTTACTTCCTTAGAGTTGATAACATTACTTCAGGCAACACGTGCTATCAGACTGTTTCAGAAATGGAATCACTTTCTTAAAAACTATTAAGCCCTTTGGGAAATTGAACTTGCGGGGATGTTCAATACAACTAAGCACATTCCATTTCTGCTTATTAAAATATACTGTCGATGTTCTTCTTTATTAAACTAAAGTGTTAGAAGATATCATAAGCAACATTATCGCTTAATGTCACTTACGTAAAGGGTAACCATTAAGTTACTTGATAATGAAGTCATCGACTGAGGAATTAGTAAACAAAAGAGTGTAAATTTCAATTTTTTCAGATGATTACGAAAAAATAACAAGGAGAAACAATGGAGGGTTCAGAAGCTCATTGTTGGTTTATTGGCGTCGATGGATGCAAGGCTGGATGGTTTTATGTTGCTAGCAATGGTCAGCAATATTACTTCGGGGTTGTGAGCAACATACCTGAACTGATTACTCAGTTTGAAAATATTGGTAAGATTGTTATTGATATTCCTATCGGTTTACATGACAAAGGTGATATGCCTCGTGCTTGTGACGTGATGGCTCGACAAAAGTTAAAACCCAGAGGTTCTACTGTCTTTCCAGCACCGGTAAGGCCTTGTCTTTATGCTCATGATTATCGAGAAGCTTGTGAAATCAGTCATACTCTGACCGGAAAGAAATTGTCTCAGCAGGCGTTTAATATTCTTAAGAAGATTCGTGAAGTCGACGAGATATTGATAACAAAGCCAGAACTCCGAGCCATTATAAAAGAAGCTCATCCTGAACTGGGGTTTTGTATGCTTAACCATGGTTATCCCTTGCTCACAAAGAAAAAGCGTTCAGATGGGATTAATGAGCGGCTTCAGTTGCTAGTGAGGCAGAAGACTTATTGTGAGCAAATTTATAACGAGGCTCTGGTTGAATATCCAAGAAAAATTCTTGCCCGGGATGATATTGTCGATGCGATGATGTGTTTGCTCATTGCTGTATCACCAGAACGATATCAGCGAACATTGCCGGATACTGCGGACGTCGATGATTCAGGTCTGGAAATGGCGATGCAATATATACTACCAATCTGAGGGTAGAACCCGTTTGGAGAGTGGTAACCGCTGCGTTTAGTTTTAATTCTAATCAAGGGGGGCAGAAGTGAATGCTTGCAGCTCATCTTTGAGGGCTTTAAGTTCCTTTGCATTAAACTTATCCAGATGACCAATGATCTCTGCAAAGATGGCATTCTTTTCGAGCTTATTAGCAAGCGCAAGTAATTGACTATTCTCAGATAGGAGCCGGTTAATCAGCTTTAAATCACACTCTTCAACTCTCATTAATTTCAGTAACAGACTCCAGAGCACAGGCATATTCTCTACTGCTTCAGCAATCTCCGACGTAAGATAACCCCCAATGGCAAGCAGCCTAGAATACTCAACGCCATATACTTTACTGATTTTTATAAGAAATTTTTCACTTGGTTTTTCCACACCGTTTTCTACACGGCTGATGTAATTTGCTGTACATCCGACCATCTGGGCTACGGCAATCTGCGAGTAGGCGCTTCGGTCATGTTTTTCCTGCAATGCCAGTCGTTGTGACTTTAGATATTCATCAATCATAATGTTTCGTAATTACGAAAGTTAAAATTAGGTACATTTTAAAAATATCGCTCTGTTGTATAGATTTTGTTCGCATTATAAAGCTGCTGCTTAGTTCAAATAATGCTCAAAATTAAGATAACCTAATTACTCTTAAAAAAGATATTTATATAACCCAATGGAATAAAAGGACTTTTTTCGGAGTTTAGTGCATTTCGCGTTGGGTATGCAAGGTTGTAGTGTAATTACTGCAAAAAAAGATAAAAATCAGCAAGTTAAAAAAATGGTCGTTTTCTTGCCAGTCTAAATATTGGTCTCTATAACATTTAAAGAAGCCGGAATATTGAGGAGTGGTTGAGATGGCAGGCAAAGTTAGAAACAAGAAATTTGATCCTATGTCAGGACTCTTACTAAAAGAGCAGGACAGGAAGAGGTATGAAGGTTGGTTAGCTGATAGAAAAGCCAATAAACCCTATTCCTCATTTGTTCGCGTCGGGTCAATGATGTCATTTGGCCGTAAACACCGATTCTGGTGTGACAAGCAACAGCGCATCGTTGAATTGCTTTCTGATACAGAGCTGAGAGCTTATAAATATCTAATCTGGCAACCTAATGTTGTCGCGATTGAAGAGCAGTATGCCCTTAACCCGGCTGTTACGTTTGAAATAGCAAAATCAGAGAAGATAGTTCACCCCTACAACTATAAGCAGCATGTTCATCATGTAATGACCACAGACCTTCTGGCAACCACGATAGATGAAGATGGTGTTTGTTCTAAACATGCATATTCAGTCAAACCGTATTTTAATGAAAAAAATAATTCGCGTACCGGACAGAAGTTACGGTTAGAAACGCTCTACTGGCATAAATATAATGTCCCATATTCCGTATTAACCAATAGCTATATCAGCAAAGAGTGGTTCCTGACTTTAAGTTTTTGCGAACTCCACTATGACCAAAATATTGAGTTGGACAGATTATCCGACTTCTCTCAGCAGCTCCTAAGTATTTATCAGCGGGACCCGTGGGCACCATTGAGAGAATTACTGAAACGGGCGGCATCATTACTTCAAACCCAATACGCAGTAGTTGAATGCTTGTTCAAAAACGCTGTATTGCGCGGTTACCTTCCTTTATCACACGACGTGCGAGTTCGACTGAATGAAGCACTGCCAGTTGAGGGCTTTCAATAGTGATATTTACAGACTTTGTTGAATTGCGGTTGAAGCCCAGCAGCGCTCTTAAAATTAAGTGGGCTAAACAAGGTGATATTTTGACAGTGGTTTGGTGTGACTATCGTTCACATCGCCTAGCCGTTGCAAATATGACAAAAGCCCTTGGACTAAATTCTGACGGCAATATGCAAAAGCCGGTTAAAAATGAGCCGAAAAAATCTGATGGAGGAAAATCAGGACAGGTTCAATCCATAAGTTATGAGCTAATGAAACCAAAGGTTTTTAGTTTTTCAGAAGCCGAACAGATGTTTGATATCGTCAAACTCGATGCTGGAGTAAAGCACTTTGTTTACCCAAAACTAATTCGAGAGCCAGAGCGCGTGCTGGATACCCAAAAATGGGAGGTGTGGAGTAAAAAGCGTGACATCGCGTTATCAAAACTGGGCGACTTAATAACCCCGGAAGCAATTGAGCGTTACTTGCTATGCAATGGCCACCAAGAACTGATTGATAGACAAATGGCCAAGCTGCGGGAGCAGTACCCTGAGAAAAAGTTATCTTCTGCTAACACGTTAATTCGCTACCTAAACCAATATGTCACGTTTGGTATGAGGCCAAATGCACTGCTCCCGAGAGGCCTTATCAACACAGGGTGCAACTATCAGCATAATACCAATAAAGTCATTCTTAAGCGCGGCAGAGGTGGTGCAGACGGTCGAAATACAAAGTCAATTAATACTGGCGTCAGACCTATCGATAAGCGCATCATCAAAAAAATTTCAAAGATGTTTGGTGCATCAAAACGCAATGGGGCTTTGTTCTTTTCTGAAGGCTATGTTCGGATTAACTGTTGTTGAATCGAAAAGAGCCTG
>CEQU01109562.1_pt1 | contig 20710 bp, 17 predicted proteins | sample 531031 | NCBI WGS metagenome assembly CEQU01 (sample SAMEA2621216, study PRJEB7988) | marine metagenome | isolation source: saline water (ENVO:00002010), including
CCCAAGTAGCTACACATAATCCAGATTTTTTATTTGGAACAACACCTGCTACAAAAAAACCTTCGTCTAAGAGATTATTTAAATTTGTTTTTGGATTATATTCCCAAAATTTCTTCCCTTGAATATCTATCCAATATAAAACTTTTTTATCAGAATCCCACATTGGGCCTTCACCAACAAGTGCGTTTTCGGAAGCTAATTTCTCAATATGATAATTATTCATATTAGTCTCCAGAGTCAATTAATATGGTTGTAAAAATTAATTTTTCATTAGAATTATTAATTAATTCGTAGCTTGATATTTTATCTAAAGAAATTATATCTCCTCTTTGTAAATTAAATTCTTGCGAATCACATTTTATTTCTAAGTGTCCTTCTATAATAAATATCCAATGAGATTCTTTATTTGATTTTATATCTATTTTTTGATTAAAATTAGTTATCTGCTGCGTGGTATAAACTTTACTTCTTTCATCAGATATAACATTAACTTTCCAATTTTTATTATCCCCATTATGTTTTATAATTTCAGATAATTTAGAATGAACTAAATTATTAGATGTATAATCTTGCTCTATAGGTATAAATCTACAGGGTACTATTCCTTTTATATCATGATTACTGTCTGGATGAGATATACCTATCCTAAGATTGATTTTACCTCTCATAGGTCTTATGTCGTGAGAAAATCCTGCAGGAGCCATAACTATATCACCCCACTCTGTTTCAAGTGGCTCGTATTGGCCTATTTGCCATCTTGTAGAACCATCTAATGCTATCCAAAATTCGTTAAAATCTGGATGAATATGTGGATCTGGAGGGGTACCTTCGGGTGCTACAATCCAAACCGCTCTATGAGATTGATTGACAAGAACATTTTCTGCCCATCTTTCTTCATTGTGGTGTCGAGACATAATTTCTTTATGATTAATAATTTTAACTGTCATATTGTTCTCCTTTATACCATTCCATGAGCTACATATTCATAATCAAGATCAGAGAAGTTTCTTTTCCATTCATCTTCTATACCAGAAATCCAATCAGTAAGTAAATTATGTAATTCATCTCTTATTTCTGGTTCACTATCAGCTAGATTGATTTTTTCTGCTGGATCGGACTCTAAGTCAGATAAATGTATTTTAGCAATAGGAGACTCATTTTCAACTAATTGGCCATCTAAAACTAATTTCCATTTACCTTTTCTAACAGCTTTTTGATTTTCCATCTCCCAAAATATTGGTCTTTGAGGATTTTTCTCATTATTTAGTACATGAGGAATTAGACTTATACCATCAACATTTACATCTTTATCAATTCCTGCAGCATCAAGGATAGTTGGAAAAACATCCATAGAAGCACAAATCTCTGATGATACTTGACCTGGAGTGATTTTTCCTGGCCAATGCATAATAGCTGGCTCCTTTATTCCGCCATCAAATAGGCTAAACTTGTGCCCTTTTAATTTTCCAGCCGTACCACCATAGTATGGGTCTTGATTACCGTCTAACCAATTTCTTGATTCTCTAGAAGGACCATTATCAGATGTGAAAAAAGATAAAGTATTTTCTGCAAATCCTAATCTTTCCATTTCATCTTGTATTCTACCGATAGAATCATCAACTGCACTAATCATAGCAGCCATAACCTGTCTATCCCAGGGTAAATTTGGAAATCTGTCCATATATTTTTGTGGCGCATGCATGGGATAATGAGGGGCATTAAATGGGACGTATAAAAAGAAGGGTTTATTATTTTTTTTCATTTCTCTCAAATATTCAATCGCTTTATCCGCTATCAATTCAGTAAAGTATTCACCATTTTTCCATATTTCAGTATTATCTTCCCATAAATCATGAGTAGGATTTAAGCTAGGGCCAGGCCTATTAGCTCCCCAATAAAATATGTGTGAATAAAAATCAATACAGCCAGCAAAAAAACCGAATGTTTTATCAAATCCATGGTTGTGAGGTCTACATTCATCCTTGAGACCTAAATGCCATTTTCCTGTTATAGCAGTTTGATAACCATTAGATTTTAGAACAGATGCGATAGTTTTTGTTGATGGAGGAAGTCCAGTAGCAGTTCGATGTCCTCTCAATATAGATCTAACTCCTGCCCTACTTGGATATTTACCAGATAATAAAGAAGCTCTTGATGGAGAACAAACAGGGCTATTTGAATACCAATCAGTAAATCTAATTCCTTCATTTGCCATTCTATCTAGAACTGGAGTTGAAAAATCTTTTGCACCCATACAGGATAAATCTCCATACCCCTGATCATCTGTGAAATATATTACTACATTTGGTTGGTCTTTTTTCATTTGCTTTCCTCATTAGTAAATTTTGTAAATATTGACAATGATAATCCACCAAAAGCAAACAGTGCTATTAAATAAAATGCATAACGCCACCCATTTAAGAAAGATAACAAGGCATCAGGATTATTTTTTATTTCGTCTAATGGGACGTCAAAACCTTCTGAAATCATTACTGCTGCTATCACTGATGCTATAACTGCTTGGCCAAAAACATTTCCAAAATTCCTTGTAAGATTTGTAAATGCACCTATAACACCTCTATAAGTAGACGGTACTGAGCCCATAATAGTACTACTATTTGGCACGTTCCATAATCCCTGTGCAAAACCATTTATAATAATAGTAAAGCTTATGACTATCATATTTGTTGATAAATTAAAAGTTGAAAAACTTATTATAGTTAGAATCAAGATAAAAAATCCAAAAATTGAGAAGGGTCTTTCTGAGAATTTATCTGCTAATCTTCCAACTGATTGAGCAGCAATACCCATAAATAAAGATGAAAAAAATAGAAGTATGCCAGTAGATGCTTCGGAAATAGTTTTTACAGTAATTAGATATATTGGTATTGAAATTCTTACAGCTGTGGTAGCAGAAAAACCTAAAAATCTTGCAACAACTGCACTTGTGAAAACATAATTTTTAAATAAGCGTAATTGAAGCATTGGATTATCAATACGTAACTCCCAAAAAATAAAAAATAATAATAAAAATATAACCAATAATGATAAAGAATAAAATAAAAATGAGTTTGTGGGAATTTCGTAAGGATTATTAATTAATCCTATAAATAGAATCACAAAAATACCCGATAACAAAGAACCTATCCAATCGAAATTATTTTTACTAGCTGTTTTTTCACTTACTGCACTTTCATCTATAATCACATAACTAAAAATCAAAGATATTAATGAAGGAATAAAAGTTAAGAAAAATAAAAATTGCCATGAATAAAATTGTAAGACCAAACCAGATATTACAGGACCAGTTGCGGCTCCAATAGATACAGCAGTTGTTTGACTACCTATAGCTTTGCCTCTTTCATTATTTGGAAATACAGATACAAGCATTGCAGTTCCAACAGATTGAGCCATGGCATTGCCTACTCCTGTAAGAATTCTAGAAAAAACTAAAAAACTAAAACTTGGTGAGTAGGCGGAAAACAATAACCCCAAGGTAGAAATCACCAATCCAAATATAAATATTTTTTTTCTTCCTACAATATCAGCCAATCGTCCCATTGGTAATATTAATGCACAAATTGTTAGCCCATGAATTATAACTACAAGTGAAACATCCTTTAGAGATTTATCAAAAGAATAAGCTATATCTGAAAGCGCAACAAAAACCATTGATACACTTGCAACACTCGTGAATAAAGATACCCCAATTGCAAAAAATACTTTCCATTTATAGGCTATTTTCAAAAAAAAACTACTTTGCTCTATTTTCAACCCAGTCTAAATCAAATTCAAATCCAAATCCTGGAGAATCAGATGGTTTAACATAACCATCTTTAATGGTTGGAGTACCTGGTAATCTTACCATTTCTTCTAAAGGTATTCCTGGAGGAGAAACTCCTTCAGATCTTTCTGCCCAAGTAACAGAAGGCATTGCATAAGCCAAATGTTGCCCATATGGATAATTAGAGCTAGCATGAGGTATTACACTTAACCCATGAGCTTGTGCAATATTACAGATTTTTATACCTGCAGTTAGCCCTCCAACCCAGCTTAGGTCAGGTTGGAAAATATCTACCAATCCATGACTTGCTGCAAATGCAAACGGGTGAGTTGAGTACCAGTGTTCACCTGTAGCAAGAGTTTGATATGGAACTCTATTTCTAAGATTAAAATAATTTTCTGTACTTTCTGGAATCATATAATCTTCAAGCCACTTAATTTTATATGGTCTCAAAGCTTCTACTAATCTGGTTGCATAATCTACATCTAATGACATCCAAGCATCAAGTGCTATTTCAATACTATCTCCAACTTGTTCTCTTGTCTGGGCAACCAATTCAACACTTCTATTTATGCCCTCTAGACCAGTATCAGATCCTTCTCTCAAGAATAATTTCACAGCTTTGAATCCCAATTCTAAAAACCAATCTATTGTATTTTTGGTTCCATATGAAAAATCAGTGTTACTAGCATATACAAAAATTTTATCTTTCTGAGGACCGCCAATTAATTCATAAACTGGAACCTTGAGAATTTTTCCTTTTAGATCCCAAAGAGCATTATCGACAGCACTTATAGCGTAACTAGGCAATCCTGCAGTTCCATAAAAAGAGGTTGACTTTTGCATCATATCCCACATTTTTTCTGTTGCCATAAGATTTTGACCTTCAATTAATTTAGCCAGATGATTATTAATAATTGGCATAGTAAGTTGACTTAATATAGTTGTTCCAAAACCCCATGTTCCATCTTCAGCAGTAACAATGCATCCAAGTCTTTTTTCTTCTAATGACCAATCAGATCTTTTTAGGTGAGAATATTTTTGCATAGGTGAGGTAAATCCATCAAATTCTCGGCCAAATTCAGATGTAATTTTCTTGTATCTTGGCTTTGACTTAATATTTGGAGTTAGATCAATTTCAAATGCCTTAACTGAAACAATTTTCAAACTAATCTCCTCTAAACTGTTCGTGTGAATTTGCTCTTAAATAATCCATATTCATCTCGATTCCTAAGCCTGGTTCTTCAGGTAAAAGTAGTCTGCCATTTTGAACATTTAATGGTTTGTCCATGAAAATATCGTATGCATTTAGTCTATGTCTTGCTGTTTCTAGCTTATAAAAATTAGGTACAGTCATCATAACATGAGCACCAGCAAGTACATTTATTGGGCCACTTGCGTCATGAGGTGAAATAGGTATGTAGTAAGCTTCAGACATTGTTGAAACTTTTTTCAATTCAGTTATTCCGCCAACCCATGTCACATCAGGCATTAGAAAGTCTGTTAGGTTATTTTCTAGTACATCCACAAATTCCCATCTAGTATGCAATCTTTCACCAACAGAAATCGGAATATTAATTTGATCTCTTACGTTTTGTAAGGCATGGTTACTTTCTACTGGTACAGGTTCTTCCCACCAATGAATCCCAACATGTTCAACACTATTAGCTAATCTAACTGATGTAGGAACATCAAATCTTCCGTGAGCATCAATCAATAATTCCATATCTGGTCCAGCGCCCTCACGCATTGCTTCAGTAACCTCAACTCCAATAGACTCACCTCTAATATCCATTTTTCCAGATAAATAACCGTTTTTTTCATCTTCAAATCCAGGAAAAGGATCAAACTTCATTGCAGTATGACCAGAATCAGCAATTGCTTTGGCTTGTTTTTTAGCTTCATCAGGCCCAATGCCGGGATCTGGATGAGTGTAAAGTTCTATATTTTCTCGAATAGGTCCACCAAGTAAATTATAAACTGGTTGATTATGAACTTTCCCAAATATATCCCATAAGGCTATATCAACACCACTAATTGCATTTGTTGAAGCTCCTCTTGAACCCATATATGTAAATCTTCTAAAAATTTTATTCCAAATTTTTTCTATATGAAGAGGGCTTTCACCAACAATAATTTCATCTAATTGTTGTAATATTGCACAAATTGCCCGATTTGCTGCAGGATGAGTGGTAGTTACTTCACCCCAGCCCGTAATATTTTCATCGGTTTTAACTTCTACAAAAATATATTCACCTGGACGTCCGAAATTGTATGCCGCAGGGGATAATAATAACCATGGAGTCACAGATGTGATTTTCATTTTTTATCCTTTACTAATAATAAATATAAACGTATGTATAAGATAAATTAATAGTTGAAAAAATTAAATACCAAATTGCAAAAATAATAATAATTTTTTACTATTTTTGTTTTTCGGGAGTACCCTCAATAGATATGTTTGGTATCCATTCAAGCCATGATGGCAAGTACCAAGACTTATCTCCAAGTAATTTCAAAACACTTGGCACAAGAATAGACCTGACTATAGTAGCATCAATAAGAACAGCTGCCCCAAGACCAAATCCCATTGATTGAAAAAATGCTATTTTACCCAATGCAAATCCTCCAAAAACAGCGACCATTATCAAAGCTGCTCCAGTAATTATACTTGCTGTTTTTCTCAAACCAAAAGCGACTGATTCATCAGATGATTTAGTTTCATCATAACGCTCTTTAATTCTACTTAGCATAAAAACATGATAATCCATTGAAAGGCCAAATAAAATACTGAACATAAACAACGGTAGCCAAAATTCTAATTGATCAACTTGCTGAAATCCAAAAATGTCAATTAAGAAGCCTTTTTGGAAAACTAAAACTAGTAATCCATATGCAGCACCCACAGATAAAAGATTCATTATTATTGAAGCAAATGCTACTGTCAATGATCTAAATGCAAGTAGTAAAAGAATCAAACTTAGACTTAAAACCAAACCTAATACAATTGGAAAGTAATCATCTGTAGTTTTTACAGAATCTACAGTAGCTGCAGATTCTCCACCAACATAGATAGTATATGAATTTTCTTTCATGTTTGAAAAAGCCAATGGAATTATGTCATTTCTCAGTCTTCTAATAGAATTTAAAGACTCCATTCCATTAGGATCTCCCGGAACTCTTGATTGTATTTCAAGAAAATCAACAGAAGGATAAAAGTTAACTTCAGGCCTCAGAAAACCAGGATCATCGTTAATACTTTTTTCTAGATTTTGAACAGATTTGACAAGTTCAGAAGATGAGGTATCTGCTTCAATCATTATATTAGCAGTTACATTTGAACCATAACCCCATTTTTCACTTAGTAAGTTAAACCCTTTCTTAGCTGGCTCATCATCAGGAAGAACCGATATTCCACTTGTACCTTTATCAAGATCGAGGTAAAAATATGATAGTAACAACAAAAATCCTGCGGCTAAAGCCATACTTATTGCGGGTCTTTTCATTACCTGAATAGTTATTGTATTCCATATTCCAGAGTCATCACTTTTTTTCACCTTAGAATCTTCAAATATACTTAATTTAATGACATTGAATTTTCTTAGTATTGAAATTATAGTCAATAAAAACATAACTCCAATTGCAGCAAATAAAACCTGAGGACCAACTCCTTGTGTCAAAGCTACAGCTAAAAATGCAACCAAGTAAATTAAAATAGATAACCTTTTGGGCACATAAACACTATCAACCTTATCACCTAATACTCCAATAATTGCTGGAAGCAAACTTATTCCAGCAAATACTGCTACAAAAACAACTAGGATAGCTCCAACCCCAAAAGCTTGAAAAGTTTGTTCTGGTATTATAAACATTCCGATCAAAGCAAAGACAACTGTAATACCACTAAATACAACTGCTCTACCAGCAGTTGAACCAGAGCTTACAATAGCTGCTTGCTTATCAAGTCCTAAATCTCTTTCTTCTCTATACCTAGAAAGTATAAACAAACAATAATCTATACCTACAGCCAAACCCATCATAGCTATAATATTAGGTACAAAATCATTTAAATCAACAACTTGACCAATCACAGAAACAATACCGAGTGAAACAAATATAGAAACAATAGCCAAGATTATTGGTATTATGGCTGAAATTACGTAGCCGAAAATAACAGCTAGAATTATCAATGCAACAGATATACCAATAGTTTCTCCAGTTAATAGGTCTTCTTCAGCAAGATGAGCGAAAGTATATTCAATAGTATTTTCCCCAACTAAATAAAATTGAAAATTATCATCAGAAAATTCTTCATTAAATTTTATAAAAGGCTCAATGAAATCATCTTGCATAAAATATATTGGAATACTCATTGATGTAAAATCTGGCGAAGGACCAAAATATGTACCATATCCTGGCATTTGTTCTAGATTAGAATATTCAGATATAATTTGTTCATCTAAATTAAATTTAGATTGTAATTCATTAAGATATTTTTGCATAATAGATGCGTATTCTTCGGATGAAGTATTGAATTTTTCTGATGTAATAATCACTGACTCAGAGGCATATCGATAATCACCAGAGGATTCTTGATTATCTTCACCTTGTTCCTCTTCTTGTTCTGAGGTATTTTGATTTTGTTGAGATGTTTGTTCTTCGATTAAGATACTTTCCCAATTCTCACTTTCAGGGTTTGATGATGTTTTTTCATCACGCATTTTTTCAGCAAGTATATACTCAAGATCAGTTGTAGCGCCTTGACCACCACTACTTAACGCACTTTCAAGATATTGTTGAGATAACCCACCAGCGAGAATCATTAAAACTATCCATCCAGCTATAACATAATAAGGACGTGATCCACTAAAATTTACTATACTTTTAATCAAAATAAACCTCTTTTATCTAGGAATGTGTAAAAATTATATCTCATAAATGTTTTGAAAATATTAAATTTTTATAAAAAAAACTTTTATTATGGTTGGATAATTCTCGGTGTTTGTACTCTAGCAAATTTTGCTTCAGGACCAGGACAAACATTTACTTTTAGCATTTTTCAAAATTCATTTATAGATGATCTTGAGATTTCATCAACAAATGTAGCTACTTCATATTTAATTGGTTCATTAATTGCTTCATTTTCAATGATTATTTTAGGGAAATTTTTAGATAAGTTTAACCCAAAATATATACTTATATTAGTAACTATTTTTCTTTTTTTAGGATGTTTTTGGCTATCAAAGGTTAGTAGTTCACTGGAACTACTTTTTTGTTTTGCAATTATGAGAACAATGGGACAGGGTGCCTTGAGTCTTATACCTTCAACTTTAGTCTCGATTTGGTTCACAAAAAAAAGAGCTTTAGCATTGGCTATAATGGGTTTAGGTATTTCTGCATCAAGTGGATTTTTCCCTGTATATGGAGCCTTTCTAATTGAAAATATAGGATGGAGAGATGCTTGGTTAGTTTTAGGTATTACAGCTTCTTTGCTACTAATTTTACCAGTGATTATATTTATTCGACCTTATAAATTTTTGAATACAGAATCAGATAATTTTGATGAAAAAATAATAGATAAAAATGGAACAACTTTGTCGAAAGCAATTAAGACAAAAAAATTTTGGTTCATAGTAATTGCAATAATGTCAGGTTCTCCAATACATACTGGAATCATGTATCATCAAGTTTCAATATTTTCTCAAAAAGATATTGGAATAACAGAAGCTGCAAGTATATTTGCTATAGTAGCACCATCTATGATTTTTGGACAATTTATATCAGGAATACTCAATAACTACTTTGATCCAAGAAAAATATTGATATTGGGGCAGGTATTAGTTTTCTTGACTCTTTATCTCTTATCCATTCTAAACACATTATTTTTTGGGTATATTTATGGAATATTATTGGGTTTACAAATTGGGCTTCTAATGAATACTGGACAGGCAATATGGCCATTATATTTCGGCAGAAGATACCTCGGTAGTATTAGAGGTTTCACAAATTTCATCGGGATGTCTCTTGCGGCTACAGGCCCTTTACCATTATCGATCATATTTGACTCAACAGGAAACTATAATACCGGTTTATACATTTTTATGATATTCCCTCCAATTTCAGCATTGGGTGCATTATTTATAGGCAGACCTAAAATTTAGGCAGTAAACAAAGGTAATTTATTCTCTGAAAAATCTATCAATTTTTGAATTTCATGATCTTCAATAGGTTTATATTCATTTATTACTTTTAATGCCTTTTCCCAAAGATCAAATTCGCCAGGGGGTAAAACTGATGTGATTGATTGAGATAACGCCCATTTATATGCAATTTTCATAATTTCATAATCTTCAATTGGAGCATACCAGCATTTTTTTCTAACTCTTAGAATATCCTTTGAGGGCTTACAGTTAATTGTAGATTCAGATAAAGCATTAGACGCACCCGGCTTTAATCCCAATCTAGTTGTGTTAGTTTCAATGGCTTTACTTAATAAATCATGTCCAAAACCACCTTGATACCATGAAGTGAAATTTAGCGGAAAAAGTACTGAGTCAAAATCAAAGTAATCTAAGAGTTTTACACCTATTTTGGAGGAATGAGCTGAGAATCCAATATTTCTTATATGTCCTTTATCTTTCATCTCTATAAGAAAATTAAGAACTCCGTCTTTTTTTATAATATTTTGAAAATCTTCTTCTGTTGATACAGAATGCATTTGATATAAATCAAAATAGTCCGTTTTCATATTACTTAATGAATTTTTGAACTCTCTTTCAGCATCATGATAGGTTCTTTTTCCTGTCTTACAAGCTAAAAATACATTTTTTCTATATGGGGCTAAGGCAGGTCCTAAGTTTTGTTCAGCGTTTCCATAAGCTGGAGCTACATCAAAATAATTAACTCCATTTTCGTAAGCATATTCAACATATTTAGAAACATCTGATGAAGATTCATCCTTGACTACAATTCCACCAAATCCAATAATAGAAATTTTATCCCCAGTACTAGTAAATTCTCTATAAAGCATACAATTTCCTTGGCTTATTAAATTAAAAATAAAAAAAAATAGCTAATTTCATTACTACCAGCATACAAAATTATAATAAAATTTTATATGCTTTTTATTGCGTGAAAAAATTATGTTTCATTATAAAGATAAAAAAATAAATTTCGATGATGTGCTTATTTATCCAAAGCCATCAAGATACAACTCTAGAAAAGAAATAAATTTAGATACGAAAATAACTTTTCCAAAATCAAGGCTATCTTGGGAAGGCGTACCAATTATGGCATCAAATATGGATCATGTTGGTACTTTTTCAATGGGTATGCAATTACAAAAATTTAGAATTTGTAATGCCGTAAGTAAATTCTATACAAAAGATGAATGGGTTATTGCTATTAAAAATGGCTTGAATATGGATTTCAATTTTTTAACATTTGGATTAGATGAAATAAAAATTATTGATTCCTATATAAGTTATATATCATCAAAAACTAATTACATGCCAAAGTATATAGTTTTTGATGTACCAAATGGATATATTAAAAAATTTAAGGATGTTATAAAAGAAACAAGAAGGGCTTTCCCAAAATTGGGGATAATAGCTGGTAATGTAGTTACACCTGAAGGTGTAAAAAGTTTAATTGATGCAGGTTCTGACGGGGTAAAAGTAGGTATAGGATCTGGTAATGTATGTAACACTACAAATGTAACTGGCATAGGTTACCCACAATTGTCAGCTGTCATTGAGTGCAGTAAAGAAGCCAAAAAACAAAATTCATTTTTAGTTTCTGACGGTGGAATAAGAAGTTCTGCAGACATAATCAAAGCTTTTGCTGGGGGGGCTGGATTTGTAATGCTTGGATCAATGTTTTCTGGGCATGAAGAAGGTGGAGGACCAATAACAAAAATAGATAACAAAAAGTTTAGAAAACTTTATGGAATGAGTTCAACTGAAGCTATGAATAAACATTATGGAAAAGTTGCTGAATACAGAGCATCTGAAGGAGAATCTATTTTAGTTGAAGACAAGGGAACAATAATAAATACAGTAAATCAAATTCTTGGTGGCATACGCTCAGCTTGCACATACATAGATGCAAAAAATATCGGGGAAATTGAAAATAAATCTGACTTCATTTTAGTATAATTAGAGCATTTTTATCTGTTCTATATAACCAATACTATTCATTCCTCTAAGCAGTCCTTTATCGTCCATACCATAACCAACTAACCAATAGTCTTCATTTATGGAAAATCCATAATATTCAGGTTCTATGTCAATTTTTCTCTTCGCCACTTTGTCAACTAAAACAGCAACTTCAACATTATCATTAGTTATTGCTCTAATCATATTCTTAATTATTGATAAAGTAATCCCTGTATCTAGCAAATCATCTATGATAATTGATGGAGTACCTTCTTTAAATTTATTTTCATAATCACTTACACGAACAACTTCAGGTTTATTTGGATTATAGGAGTATTCATATGCACTTGCAATTATAGGATTTACTATCCATTTTTCAGGTGAGAGTTCTTCAAGATCCATAATGAGTTTTGTAGCAAAAATCATACCTCCAGTAATAACAGGTATTAAGTTTACTTGAGGCTCATTTTCCCATTTTGTATTAATATTTTTTGCTATATTTTTTATTTTTTTTTCTATGTCTTCATTATTCCATAGAGTTTTTACATTTTTCATATTATGAATCTTTTTTATAAGTAATTCCCAAAGATTGTGGTTGATTACCGAGAATTAGTAATCTTATAGGTTTTGGAAACCACCTACCTTCATTTTTATTGGCAGATTGAATTAAAACAAGTGTTAAAATCATCAAAGGAAATGGAATTAGTGGCAAAATTTGAGAAAAACCTATAGTTAATGATTGAAGCTTTAGAGAAAGAACCTGCAAAATCCCAAAGCCATATACTCCAACAGAACCTCTTACAGGATTCCATCCACCGAATATAACAATTGCTAATGCTATCCATCCATAATTTAATGTATGCCCTTCAGACCATCCATATTTTACCTCAAGACTAAACGTTGCACCCCCTATACCTATCAGAACACCACCTACAAAAGAATAAATAAATCTGTATTTCATTACGTCCAAACCTCTTGCATCGGCTGCAGACGGATTTTCGCCTACAGCCCGTAAATTAACACCAAATTTTGTTCTAAATAAAAAAAACCAACTCAATGGTATTAAAATAATTGAGGATAAAACCAAAATATTATTATCAAAAAAAACAGGACCTAAAAATGGAATTTCTTTTAATATTGGTACTGAAATTTCATCAAGATAAGGACCAGGAATTCTAACAAAATCACCACCTAAATAACTTGATAGCTTCCACAAAAATATTGTAAAAATAAAACCTACTGCAATTTGGTTTATATAAAATCTAAAATTAATTAAAACGATTAAAAATGCTATCAATCCACCAATTAAACCAGCTGAAATAATTCCAAGATATAATGAATCTGTCCATATAGTTACAGCAAAACTAGCTAAAGCAGTTATAAGAAGAGTCCCCTCTAAGGAAAGATTTACGATTCCTACTCTTTCAGTAATCGTTTCACCAATTACTGCAAAAATCAAGGGTGCTGACATAGAAACAATTGTTATAAAAGTTAGCTCTAAACTACTCAAAATTTCCCTCTTTTTTAATAATAAATCTTAATAATTTAGCATCGACTTTGCTTGCCTTAATAATAAGCCAAGCCATAACAAAAACTGACTCTATTATATAGGGAAAGCTTGAATCCAATCCAAGTCTTAGTTGTAACTGTACTCCTCCTACCATTATAGATGCAAAAACCAGACTAATTATTACTACTGTAAAAAGGTTTCTTCCAGCAATCAACGCAATCAATATACCTAAAAATCCATATCCTCCAGCAATTCCTGGAACTAATTTATGATGAATACTTGAAGCTTGAATAGAGCCAGCAATACCTCCTATAGCACCTGCAAAAATAAAAGCATAGATAATAAACTTGCCAGCATCAATCTTAAATTTATCTGCAGCATCAGTATTAGCACCAGTTGCAATTAGCCTAAGACCAAGAGAGGTTCTAGATAATAAAGTAAATAATAATAGAAAAATAAAAATTGCAATAACAATAGGATATACTGGAAAATTACTTTCTCCAAATCCGTTGATCCAAGACGCTGCAGGAAATAAATCTGTCCCTCCAGTTGAGGCTATACCTTCTCTCTTCCATGGACCAATAACTAAATAAACTATCAGACCTGATGCAACAAAATTAATTCCTAATCCGCCAAAAATTTCATGAACATTGAATCTTATTTTTAAAAATGCAGATAATAAACCAAGAAGAGAACCAAAAATTCCACCAAAAATAATTATAATTACTGGAGCAAAAAATAGTTCGCCTAATATAGTTCTTGCAATAAAAGTAGCTCCTATTGCGCCAAAAAGCATTTGACCCTCAATTCCAATATTCCACAAACCTGCGGAAAAAGTAATTATCAAAGCAAATCCAGCTAAAGCCATAACTGTTGCAATTAGAAGCGTTCTGGATATTTTGTCTAAATTTCCAAAAGACCCATCAAATAAATTATTATAAATTTCCAAGGGAGATACTTGCAAAATGAACAAAACCAGAGAAACTGAAAAAACAGCTAAAATAGTAGTAATAAAATTTTGCAATAAAGATTTATACATTAATTTCCAGAAATTTTTTCCATAACAATAGACTTAGATAAAACATTTTTGTAACCTGTGGATACAATTTTATTATCGTAAAAACATATTATATAATCAGAGTAATCATATATTTCATCTAAATCAACAGAAGAAAAAATAATTAGATTTTTTTTTGATCTAGTTTGAAATAAATTTTCCCAAACAAACTTAGCAGAACCAATGTCTAATCCTCTAGTTGGTTGCTCTAAAAGAAGCAATTTAGTATTTTCTTTTATAAGAGCCAACATTAGTCTTTGCTGATTACCACCTGACAAATTTTTTGCAAGAGTTTCAGGATTTCCAACAATACCATAAGTATTAATCAAATTTTTTGTAAGTTCTAAGGTATTAGACCAATTTATTAAACTCTTAGAATTGTACATTAAGGCTATGTGCTCTTTTATAGTCATATCAGGAAACAAACCTTTTTCTAATCGATCAGAAGCAACATAAGTTATATTTGAATATTCTACTGAAGTAATTTCATCTGAATACACTTTACTTTGTGGAGAATAAGAATAAAAACTTTTAATAAATTTATCTGACCCTGAACCCTGTAAACCCGCAACCCCAATAATAGTACCTTCTGCTAATTTAATTTTTTCTTCACTAGAAAATTCCTTTATTTCTAAGGATAAATTTTTAGCATTATTATTATTATTCATAATAAAAGAAGGAGTAAGATTATTTGTAATTTCAGAACTTTTTCCAAACATTTTTTTTATTAAAAGTTTTGGATCTACCGGTAAATCCAAAGTTTGCAAGACAGAACCATTTTGCAAAATAGTTACCTTTGTACAGATTTCGAGAATTTCTTCAATTTTATGAGAAACTAAAATCACACTGTAACCCTTAGCGGCTAATTCTCTCAAGTTATCAAAAACTTTTTTCTTTTGGTCTAAAGAAAAACCACTTGTAGGTTCATCTAAAATTATAATTTTTGCACCTAAATATAAAAGTCTTATTAATTCTAATTGCTGTCTTTGACCAACAGATAAATCTTTTATCAAAGAATTTACATCAATCTCCCAATCAAATTTTTTAGAAAACTCAGAGATTATTTTTTCAATTTTTGATTTGGAAACTATTACAGATGATTTATTTCCACCAGCTAGAAAACTTTCTAATACAGTAAAATTACTAAAATCTAATGGATCTTGGCCAAGTATCCCAATTCTTTTTTTGTTTGCCTCTTGAGTAGAGCCAAGAATCATCTTCTTATTATTTAATTTTATGGACCCTTCATCGGGCAAAATTTGACCTGATAAAATTTTTATTAAAGTTGACTTTCCAGCTCCATTTTCACCAATAATTGCATGTATCGAACCAGTGGAAATAGTAAAACTTATTTTAGAATTAGCTTGAACTTTGCCAAAACTCTTTGATATATTTTTAAATTCTATTTTCATAATATATTTTTTATAGTACACAAAACAAGAAGGCGATTTATTTATTTTAAATCGCCTTCTCTGAATTATTTACTAGTTATTAGAAACTAATTTCCTCCACTATCACCGGTCATACCCTCAAGAAGTTGAGATGTATACCATATGTCATAGAGAGACGGAGTAGAACCATCTTCAGACATAACTGTACCATCTTGATAATTTATAGGCCCAGTAAATATACTTGCAATTCCATCAAGTTCAGATGCAAATTTACTTACACGTTCTGAAGTTTCTGACGACATAGCATCCCCAGACTTAAAGCCAACCATAGAATCTTCCAAAGTAACACCGTTTTCAAGTTTTGGAGCAACCCAAGTCCACTCAGCACTGAATGTATCATTAGCTACATTTTCAGCTGCTTCAACGTATGATGGCCCCCAATTAAAGTACGGAACACCTATACATACAGATGGTGCAACATCACATGAATTTTCATAGTCATAGCCAACTACTAAAACATCCTCACCATCAGCAGCACGTTGATCTGTTACAGTCAATGCTTCCGGTGTATCAATATGAGATATTACCACATCGACCCCAGAGTCATAAAAGTCATTTACAACTGTCGTTGGATCTAATGTTACTCCTGGAATGTGGAACCAAAAACCTATCCAAATCACTTCAAAGTTTAAGTCAGTAATTGAATTTCCTTTATCGACCCAACAATCCCTTGCTCCTATATAAGCTGCATTAGTAAGCCTTCTTGTTTCATCATTAATTAGCGGGCCTAGAAATCCAATGTTTCCTGATTTTGACTCAGAAGCAGCAGCACAACCTGCCATATATTTACCAAACTCCATTTGTCCCATAATATTACCTAAATTTTCTAGTTCAGGTTTGTATCCTTTACCGTCAGCAAAAGCACTATCACCTGAAGACCAAATCATAGGTATTTCTGGATGAGCAGCTGCTGCCTCTAATATGCCATCTTTCATATCATCTGATGTAGCGAATATTAGTTCAGCACCTTGATCAATCATATCAGCAGCAACTTGCGCTACTGTAGTATTAGGCGAATCAGCAGGATTAATAAAATCTGCAACTATCATTTCGGCACCCATTGCTTTTTCTATTGCTTCACCACCTTCAAAATGAGCCTGAGACCATCCTTTATCATCTCGTGGTCCAACTAAAATCATCCCAAATTTTTCTATGGTTTTAGGTTCAGCTGTAGGTTCTGCTGTTGGTTCAGCTGTAGGTTCTGCTGTTGGTTCAGCTGTTGGTGCTGGAGCTGGTGTAGGTTCAGGTGTATCTGAACTACAAGCAACAGCTAAAATCATTGCACTGCTCACCAACAAACCAAGAATGAACTTAAATTTTATGTCTTGTAACATTTTTCCTCCTATATATTTTTCAGCAAAAAGACTGAAATTTAATATCTCAAAAAATTCTATAAATATCGAAAATTTGTCGATAATGAAAATTATAGCACCAAATAAACTATTATTTAATTTTATTAAAAAATAAAAATTTAAATTTACATTTTTGTAACAGATTGGAATTGAAAGGCATACAAAATATGGAAATACAAATGCTTTATTCATATTTTTATTTATTGGGAGAAATTAATAATTTCCCAGTAAATCAACACTAAAAATCCTTAGATATTATATATTTAACAAAAATTACTGAGGAAAAAAATAAATGATAATTACTCATATTGAAACTATAAGAATAGATGAACATCCCCAAATTATTTGGGTTCAAATTTACACCGATAATGGATTTATAGGGCTTGGAGAAACCTGGTATGCTCCTACAGTTGTTGAGTCAGCAATTCATGATCATTTTGGCCCTTTAATAATTGGAAGAGACCCTAGAAAAGTAGAATTGCATTGGAACTCTATGTTTACGCTTTCAGATCATGCTGGATTTGGAGGAGGTGAAATGAGAGCAATCTCTGCAATTGATATGGCATTATGGGATATAAAAGGTCAGGATGCCGGAGTACCAATTTATGAATTATTGGGAGGTGCTGTCAGAGAAAGAATAAGAGTTTATGCAACAGGAATGCCGTACACAAATGTTGTAGAACATGCAAAAAAAATACTTGATAAGGGGATAACTGCAATTAAGGGAGGGCCAACAATTTCACTTGCACTAGCTTCAGATGGACAATACTTATCTCCCGCAGATTTAGATATAGCACTTAAACCCATAAGGGAAATAAGAGATGCCTTAGGAAATAGTATTCAGATTGCAAATGATGGACATGGTAAATGGAGTCTTCCAGTAGCAATACGAATTGCTCAAGCAATGGAAGAGTATGAAATAATGTGGCAAGAGGATCTTATGCCATTACAAAATCCAAAGGCACTAAGAGAATTACAGGATTCGACAAAAACTCCAGTATGCATCTCGGAAAGATTACTATCAAGATGGCAATTTAGAGAATTTATAGAAAATGGATCTGCGAGGATTGTAATGCCAGATTTAATTTGGACTGGTGGTATATCTGAAACCCATAAAATAGCTATACTAGCTTCTACATATCAAGTGCCATTTGCCCCACACGATGCGACTGGGCCAGTTAATATTTTTGCTTGTGCTCAAATATGTATCAGCTCAATCAATGCGATGATTCAAGAGCATGTTCCAAGCTATTACGAAGGATGGTATGGAGATTTTGTAGATCCTAATTTAGATATAAAGGATGGATTTCTTCATGCACCTCAAAACCCTGGAATAGGTACAAGACTAAAAAAAGATGTTAAGGAAAGAAAAGACGTTCATATTAGGGTTAGTGATTTAGCATTAGAAAGTCATATTGATGCATGGGAGCTATTTGATACTCATGGAAATGGGGAAAAAGTTATGTATCGTAGCAAAAAGATGGAAGAAGAACTCAAATCTCTACGTATAGAAAGAAACCCCTTTATAAAATAATACCTAAAGCTAAAACTAGCGAAATTATTTTTTAAGTTTATAAGGGTTTGGGCTCGGTGGGCAATCTGGTGGACATAACGGAGGAATATCTCTTGTAGTCCCAGGTTGAATAAATTCTGAATCTGCTCTTGCAAAAGCAAGACTCCAACCCCATTCATTAGGATCAGATATTGAGATAGAGAACTTAGAAGAATTTCCTATAAAATTATCTCTATGATTTAAGCTAAAATTTTGACCAGATCTAAGTTCAAAAACCTGACTTTCTCTTTGGGAACCATTTTCATCAATTATAAATTTTAAATTCATAGGTCCACCTATTCCGGCGAAAAGTAATTGCCAGTCCTCATTCACAATAATATTTTCTAATAATGTATCTCCCCAGCCATACTTTTGGTGCAAAATATCCTCTGAATTAAATCCTAACTCATCGGGATACACCATTGCTTTAGAATCTATTTTTTCATCTTGGATACCATCGTATAATAGAACTCCTAAATCATTATTATTAAAAGGATTTTCATCACCATTAATCATCCAACCCATTGCATCAGGCAAGCCTCTAGCTCTATTCCAATCGAAACCAAAACTTTTACTTTCCCATCCCTCCGAAGGATTACGATAAATCTCACTAAATTTCTTAACTATTTGTTCTGAAAATATAGCTGGAACATATACTGTTTTAGGTTGCTTAATAAAAGAAAAAGCAATATGAGAAGAAGCTTCCTTGTTTCCAACCATTTCTTCAAATGAAGGAACATACATATATCCTAAAATATCTCCTTTTTTCACAAACTGGCCATTTTCAACCAATATAAATTGTTTATAGAAATCTTTTGATTTACCTGCAAGTTCTGGAATCATATAAGGTTCCATTTGATATATGAAATCAATAAAATTTCCATCAGATTTTGCAATTTTAAGAGTAAATACATATGCTACATGCCACCAAGGCGGCGAAGAGTTAGAATGATCTACAACATTATAAAATCCATTTTCAGGCATATTTATGTATCCATCTGCTACGGCATAGATTGGTGGATAGTCAGAGGGTTTTGTTGCATTAAGCCAGCGTAAATCTGTGTTAGAAAAATAAACTTGGGCATCATTATGAGGTCTAGGACTATTAGCCCCAACATAAGGATGAGCAGCTACAATATCTTCAAAATCGACAAAAAAACGATCACTTTTATTTATCGCAAAATAACTTATATCCGGTAAAATTTGATTGGCATCTGAAGCATCTAATCTATTACTAGATTTTTCAGTAGGAGTTTCTTTTAAATCATAAAAATTATCATTTTCATTAGGATTAGGTTGAGTTGAGGTACACGAGATTATTACCATGCACAAACAAAATATTCCTAATTTTATAATGAGAGTTCCCCTTAAAAACAATTTAGTTAATTAGTATCAGATGGTGGTGAATAATTTGTACTCGCCTCAGATGCAATTTTGGCAATTGAATTCATATCAATAGCTTCAAGAATCACCATACTTCCTGCGCCAGAAGCCTCAAGTGCCATTTTTAATCCTGCAACCTGTTCAAAGCTTTCTGCTTCACATGAAACTATAAAATCGTAATCACCTCTAAGAAAATCAAAACCTAACATCTTCAACCCCATTTTATTTACTAAATTTTCAGCAACAGCTCGTCTATCTTGGCCTGGGTTTTGAATAAAACCTGCAAAACTTTCTTCGGAATAAACTCCAAATGCATAAAATTTCATTTTTTTCCTTTCATTAATATTCTTAAGTATTATTCAACATTAATGTAAAATATACTTTGTTATAAGTTATTTGATCATTATATCAATAATAATACTTATTTTATGAATGAATATTAAATATTATTATAAAAATAACATT
>CEQU01002995.1_pt1 | contig 20601 bp, 10 predicted proteins | sample 531031 | NCBI WGS metagenome assembly CEQU01 (sample SAMEA2621216, study PRJEB7988) | marine metagenome | isolation source: saline water (ENVO:00002010), including
AAAACAGCTTATGCCGGAAACAAACCTGCAATCTCAATTACAGCAACTTCAGGATCACATCACTTCAGTGGTTCTGGGGAAAGAAGATGTGGTGCGACATTGTATCGTGGCACTTTTAACCGGTGAGCATGTGTTGCTTGAGGATGTACCTGGTGTCGGTAAGACTCTGGTTGGCAAGGCAATTGCAAAGAGTATTGACGGTCAATTCTGCAGGCTTCAATTTACCCCCGATTTACTTCCAAGCGATATTGTCGGAAGCATGGTATTCAATTCCAACACTTCGGAATTTGTGTATCAAAAGGGACCGGTGTTTTCCAATATCGTCTTAGCAGATGAGATAAATCGCGCACCGCCACGAACTCAAAGTGCATTACTTGAAGCCATGGGTGACCACCAAGTTAGTGTGGACGGCTCAACCTACGAATTACCATCGCCTTTCATTGTGATTGCGACTCAAAATCCCTATGAATTCGAAGGCACATACAGTCTTCCGGAGAGCCAGTTAGATCGCTTTTTACTGAGGATCTCAATGGGATACCCCGACAGAGATTCGGAACTGGATATCCTGACGTCACACCGCCTTGGTGAGCCAGTTGAAGAGTTGGAATCTGTTCTAACTTCTGAACAAGTCCGAAAGCTTCAGCAAGCAGCTCGCGAGATCCAAGTCGATGACTCTATAAGTCAGTACATACTCGATATTGTGAACGGCACTCGGGATCATACCGAATTACAGGTTGGTGTGAGCCCGCGAGGTGCTATTAGCCTTTATCGCGCTGCTCAATCACTAGCGCTCTTATCAGGTCGAGATTTCGTTGTACCTGATGATGTCAAAAACTTGGCTGTTGCCGCTCTTGCTCATCGGGTTGTTGCTCGTGGTTTCAACCAATCTGCACAGCGTGAATCCGTTGAGCAGATTCTTATATCCATCATTGAATCGGTGGATGTGCCGGTTTAATCCGCCACACCACCATCACGCTAATTGTTACGGGAATTGGATTGCACAGAAAAACGAGAATCCGAATTACTGCTCAAGGCGTTTATTACGTTTTGGTCATGTTTTTTATTCTTGGTGGTGCGATTATCCGAGAAGTAAACATGCTTGTTTTGCTTGCGGGCATGTTGTTCGGCCCGCTACTGTTGCATTGGCGCATGGTAAAGGCTTCTATTCGTGGTCTTACGGTTCAGCGGAGTGCTCCCGCGGTTGTCACCGCAGGACAACCATTTCAGGTCGATATGAAGCTAACGAATTCGCGACATAGGCTTGGAAGTTGGGCGATTAAAGCGACCGATCGATTGCTGCTTCATGACGGTTCAAGCAGTGGCTTAGAACTTGATATTGTGTTTGATTATGTTGGTGCTCAGTCAGATTCAACTTTGTCATGTTACTGGCAGATTCCCAAGAGAGGAAAATACAGTATTGAGCTAAGGCGAATCGAAACTTCCTTTCCACTTGGGATACTGCGGTGTTTTGCTTCACCAGCGAGTCAAACAGAAATAGTGGTAATGCCACATCAGGGGCATTTGACTCCGCAGTGGACAAACGTAATTGAATCTGATCATCATGGTTTGAATGACGCTAATCGTAGACGCGGATATTCAGAAGGTGATTACTATGCACTGCGGGATTGGCGCAGTGGTGACAGTACCCGCTGGATTCACTGGCGAACTACAGCACGTGTAGGCGACCTCATGGTGCGTCAATTCGAACAGCAACGAGATCGAGCAGTCGGTGTCATTCTTGATTTACATAAGCTCGAACAGTCAGACAACCTTGCCGATTCCAACGAAGAGTTAGCGGAAGAACTCGCTGTTAGTATGGCGTCGACGATTGTACGCGACTTATGTCAATGGCACGGAAGCCAGTTGAATTTTTCTTATGCAGGAGAAACGCAGAATAGCTGGACAAGCGTACCATCCCGCGCGGTGGATCAAGAGATCCAGCGTGAATTGGCTATGCTCAGATCAAGTGCAGGCAACGATCTGTCGACCTGTGCACAATGGTTAGGTGGATTAAATCATCCGGGACTTAGGATTGTCGTCATTAGTACCAGATCGATTTCAGATGCACTGGATGCAAATCCTGATTGTTCGGATTTATCAAATGCCTTATGGGTCGATTGCACTGACCATCAGCAAGTTCTCCGTTACTTCAGGCCTAAAACCAGTCGAAGCAATAATAAGCATGCTGAGTCGGGCATCCTGACTACTCCGGTTTTTGAACACACGGAGTCGATGGCATGAGAACAGAGAGAACGCTCCAGCTCTATATCGTACTTATGGCAGTATTGAGTGCATCGCTGCTCGGACTATCTGAGCAAAACCCAATGCTGCCGGTCTTGATGGCCATGATAGGCATCCTTTCATTTGTACTGACAGACTGGCTGAAGTGGATCAAGTTGCCAAAGATCATAGCCAATTTGGGAATGCTAGTTATTGCCACATACACGGTGATGGAATTCATTGCCCAACCGAGTCAACGACAGTTGTATTCCATTGCGAGACTGCTGGTGTTTGTGCAGATGATCATGCTGTTTCAGGAAAAGACATATCGGATATTTGGGCAATTGTGTGTTTTCAGCTTGTTACAGGTTGTGGTGGCAAGCTTGCTCAGTGTCAGTCTTGAGTTCGGAGTCTTGTTGTTTATCTATGCCATCCTTGCTGTTGTGACGATGGCGCTGTTTTCCAATTACAAGTTGCTCAGGCGGATTCAATTGACCAAGAGTCGCCGGTCGATTGTCGTTGGTGTTGAGGAATCTGCTGAAAATACTGAATCAAAAAATCCATGGCTGTTCTTACTCGGCGGTGAATATAAGACGATGGCAAGGCGGTCATATGCAGCCCAGCTAGACGGAATCGTGTCGAACGGGTTTTTCAAGCACATGTTTGGCTCTGCCGCTGTTGTGTTGCTGTTTGTCGTTGTGTTTTTCTACGCAATCCCGCGTTCCGGATCTTCCGCATGGCAACATCCCGGTATGACCGGAAGACAACGTACAGGTTTGACACGTGAGATGCGGTTAGGCGGCATCGGAAATATTTTGAGAGATGACTCGCTGGCGTTGCGTGTGGTGTTTATCAAGGAATCTACCGGTGAGCCCTTTGAAGCGGTGGACCCTTATCTCGTTGGGATCTACCTCACCAAGTACGGCACATCGGGGGATGGACACGCAAACTGGTCCGCGCCGTCCGTATCACTGAATCCCGGCATGTATGAAGTTGAATACTATGAGCAATACGATGAGCACTTAGATTACCTGGTCAGGCAGGATATCACGTTGGAGCTCACTTATAACAATGCCCAAAGGTCGTCGCAGCCTTTACTTGTTGGGGTGGAACCGTCGTTTCGTATAACAGATACCCCCGAAAAAGTTCGAAGAAATCCATATACAGGTCAGCTGTTTTTCGACACGCGGTCTCGGACAGCACGTGTTGATCAAATGAGATATGAGTTAATAACAACTGCCTATGCGAATCGCAGTGGTGTGGCAGAAACGCGAACGCTTACAAATCAAAATCAGATTCAACCGGTCTTTATTAAGGGTGGTCGGCAGAGACGACAGTACTATGCTGTGCGCAGGGAGTGCTCGGGTTACCCCGAATTCTTGTCACAACTCAAGGGCTTTACCGATACCTTGCTGGACGAAGAAGTTGATTTAGATCGATCAAATGTCACGGCGGTTTCTTCTTTTCTATCTAACTTCCTGAGGTTCAACGCGGATTACAAGTATTCATTGAGTCAATTTGATGTGGCATCACAGCGAAATCAGGATTTGGATCCGGTGGTTGACTTTGTGATTAATCACAAGACTGGGCATTGTGAATATTTTGCTAGCGCGCTGGCTTTAATGTTGCGTACACAAGGGTTTCAGTCCCGGGTGGTCATGGGGTATTTCGGCGGTGAATATAACCCTGTCGGAAAGCACTATCGAATGGCTAACAGCAATGCACATGCATGGGTTGAAGTCTTGATTCCACCTTCTGAAGTCGGTGAAGTAGCTATTGAATATCCCGATGCGGACTTAATGGGAGCCTGGATGCGACTAGATCCAACTCCATTAAGTGACGAGACCCTGACTCGATCGATGGTGGATGACGTAGTCGATTCGTTTGAATATCTGCAGTACCTGTGGGACAACTATGTGCTTCGAATTGACCCATCTGACCAAGGTAAAATGCTCGGTGCGATAGGGTTGGAAAAGGTTGGCCGTGAAAATGCTGAGTTATCCGTTCGGTTCTTGCAAATGGTCGGAGTGGACTTTTCTAAAGGATTCTTGAGAAACCTTCTAAATCCGACCGTTCTCATTTCCATCGTAGTTGGCTTAGTCTTAATCCTGATTTTTGCCAAAACGATCGGCACGCTCATTAAGGGAAGTACACGACATCGTCGGAAGATGCGTGGAAGCTTGCAGGCAACCGTCGCTGTCTATCTAAAGCTCGAGCAAATCCTGGCCAGACATAAGATCATCAGAGAGCATCACCAAACGCAACTTGAGTTTGCGGTGCTTGCAGGGAGTCGGCTTTCCACGTCCGGTTTAAATGAAAACCTCTGCTGCTTGCCAAAACGTATCGTGGAGATGTTCTATCGATTGCGGTTTGGTGATAACGAACTGGATGTGGAACTCGAGTCGCAGTTGTTAGGTGAGTTGGCAATTCTACGGACGGCACTGGCAGAAAACGCCAAGTCGAGATAAAACAACCGTTTCACACATTACTCAATTTGTGAAGCACTGAAGTAACAACGCGGGGATCATCCGATGAAAATTGGACTTGTAGGATATCAAGGAAGCGGAAAAAGCACTTTATTTGAGTGGATTACAGGGGAAACTGCAGATCCATCACAGGCTTTCTCTGCCCAGACCGCGATGGCTGCGGTTCCGGAACCACGAGTCGAACCACTTTGTGAAATCTACCAGCCCAAGAAAATTACTCTCGCATCGTTGGAAATCGTGGATACGCCGGGCCTAAGTCGTGATCATTCCGGTAGTGCTCAAAAGTTGGCATTAATCAGGGAAGCCGGATGTCTGGTGATCGTTGTTGCAGACTTCGGTGGAAACGATGCAAAAGATGATATAAGCAATTTTGACGCGGATCTGTTAATCGCGGATCTTGATATCATTTCGGGTCGCATCGAACGCTTGCGAGAGCAGATCAAAAAGCCGCGACCGGATCGTGATGAGTTGCAAAAAGAGCTGGAAGTGCTCGAGCCAATGTACGCGGCATTGGAGGGAGGAAAAGCACTCCGGGAGCTGGAACTCAATCCTGATCAGGAGAAGATGGTGCGGTCATTTCAGCTACTGACACTGAAGCCGCGATTAATTCTGGTGAACAGTGGCGACGAGGCCGTTGATCAATCGCAATATGAAAACTCTATTCCCGAAGGTGCCGATTTACTTGCATTGAATATTGGGCTCGAGCAGGAGCTTGATCAGATGGATGCAAGTGAACGTGATGAGTTTATTTCGGAAATGGGGATAGAGCGTAGTGATCGGGATCATCTAATTCGGAAAATTATGCACGTATCGGAGCAAATGTTATTCTTCACCGCTGGTGAAAAGGAAGTTCGCACCTGGATGATCCGCAAGGGTGGCACGGCAGTCGAAGCGGCTGGAAATATTCACACGGATCTGGCACAAGGATTCATTAGGGCCGAGACGATGAACATTGACGATCTTGTAAGGCTCGGCAGTGAACGCGAGGTAAAAGCCGAGAATCTACTGCGGCGTGAGCCACGTGAATATGTCATCCAGGACGGTGATATTATCACCATCCAGCACAACTAGCTGTTCGGATCGAGCCGCACATCATTCTATGTAGCGTTTTAGGATAACCGCTCTGTCAACATTGTGATTCTGACCGACTTCAAATGCAGTCGGGATAGAGCGATCGATCACATAAAAGGCCCGATGCCTTTCCGTATCACCACGGTCAGCACCAAGCTCCTGACCTAAGCGGTTTCGAGAGTCGACTTCGAAATAACCGACCGTAATCCATGTTGCGTAGACGTTAGATTTCGTTGTTACTTTATTCTGTATCTTTGTTAGATCCTGATATCGGAAGTGAGAGTTTCTGCGCACGTCACGGGATTTATCTGTGGCAGCAACATAGCTGTTCATCAGCAACGGGATACGATTTGCAGGGATATTTCTTGCCCCGCCGGCCATCGTAATTGCGTTTGAACGTAATAGCGTTGCTTCGATATCCGGTCGCTCCATAGAAGATAAGGGGACGAGGTCGCCACTGCCACTAGGTCTAACAGGATTGGCGAAGAACGTCGGGATACCAGGATTGAACGAGGTAATGTTGTCCCCTGCACTGCCATAACCTCTACGGCTGTCGGCAAATCCGATTCGGGTGTTTGCAACTGACGAAGCAAAAGGGGCATGCGCATGATGTAGGCTACTTCGATTGATGGCACTCGTCGGGACACCTATAGCTGTGTTCGGAGTATCCTGGAAACGAATATTGGGCTGATTGAACAGCGCTTGCCAGATGACAGAGTCATAAACCGTATTTACGTTTATCTTTCCTGGGTCGCGCATTCGCGATACCCAGTTAAATGGTGGGTAATAATGGTCATTACCCGCACGAAACTGACCAAACAGAACTGGGTTTAGGAATGTTTGTGCCCCGATGAAGGGAGACGGTACGCTCACGAATTCAAAAATTCGGTGTAAGTTTGCAGCGGTATTTCCGGCTCCACCGCCGGCGACCGCATTCGGATTGTTCGTGGACTCGAAGAAATTCATCAGATGACCAAACCGTGAATTTCCAGGTGCAGCACCACCGGGTGGATTGTATACATCGACATTTCGAGCAAGTGAAAATCGCCTGAGCAACTGAGATGAGCGGGTATGTGGTACCTGCATTAATTCGTACGAGCTGACGAATGGCCGGTTTAGCCATGTAAGCCAGGGGAATGGATGTCCATTACCGTTTATGTGATCTGGATCACCTAGGTTATTCGCATTTACGCCAGCACCAGCGAGATATGGTCCATACCCGCGGTTCAGGTAACCGAGCGTGGTGAGTAGATCGTAATTGAAAACATGATCTGCATTAGCTGCTTGTGGGCTTACAGCTTGATTGTCAATATTGCTTCTGTCGTGAGACCATATATCTCGTGCAGTGATCGGTTGTACGGGTATATTTGGTGGACGGTCACCACGTTGATGAGCACGGAATCGCACATCTTCGTTAATGGGACTGTTCATGACATCCGCATCCATCGAGTCGGATGTAACTCCGTTGAAGGATGTAACATCAACGCTCATTGCATCTAGCGTGCGGTATGGATTTGTTGAAGCGTCGTAGGGTACAAGCGGATTTGCAAGGCGTTGCAGATACGCAATTGCGTACTTCGGCCTTGTGCCACCGCTGCGGTCAAGCAGGGCCTGTCTGCTTAAACCGGTGACCGGGTCATTTACAAATCGCTGATCCAGCGGTTCATCGAGAGGTGGATCTACATCGGCTTCCGTATCACCATCAACGTCGCCGAAAACTGTTTGATATCCATTTACCGGTTCTGTCACGGTTAGTGAGGTGACTTGTGGTTGACCGTTGACATCTATTTTCATGTTGATCGGCACGGCGACTGGCGGTAATAACCCGTTATTAGTGGCATCTCCCCAACCATCTGGGTTGTTGTACACGCGTACCTGATTTGCCACAGTTGGATCCGGATCGGGTACCAGTTCGATTCGGCGGGTGTTGGGAATATCCAATCCGGCCAAACCACCACCAGTAACAGCATTAGTTGTACGCCCGAGGAGGTTTACGTATCTGTTATTAGCCATTTGCTTACCGGCGGAGCCAACGACCCCGTAACGACCCGGTAGGATTGGTGCAATGTTCAGGCTTGTGTAAAACTGTTCGCGTCCATGCTGGCGACCTGTCGGGATAATGGCATTTTGTTGTGGATCAACAAAGTAGATACCGCGTTCGTAGTTATCCGGGTCTGGCAGTGCATTCGCGTTCGGATTATCTGGATCCGGAATAGCGCCATTAGGGCCGATATTTGGATCTCGATAAATAAGGACTCGCCAAACAGGGCTGTTACCAACTAGTGACAATTGGTTTAACCGCACACCGCCACTGTCGACACCATTGGCATAGTCACGGTGTAATTCAGCTGGTCGGGCACTAGAACCGGACCATGGATTGTAGAGTTCAATAAACACACCGCTTCGTGGGCGAAGTCGTTGATCAAAGTCATCATCCGGATTGTTATTGTCCGTGGTAGTCTTACCGCTTGAATCAGTGTCTAGATCTTCCGTACGACGATCGTGAAATGCGAATGTCTCGCTAATCAACAGCTCCGGGCGTTCACATCCCCAAACGACGGCACGATCAGGGTGCTGGTCGTCAGCCGACGGATTTGCGGCGGTACCGATTCTTCCATCGAATCCATTTACCGGTACTCCATTAAATGGATTTAAATCAAATTCAAAAGGGGTCATGATGCTGTCGGCGTCGCGAAAATCTACTACGTTGACAGCCCATTGTGCTAGGCCATATTGAGTTTCATTGGCTGCGTTCCCACCGGGGCCGCCACCTGCTCCTCCACCTGCAACCGTTCCGTCTACATCATCGTTATTTCCATTTTCGTTGAGGTCGATGTAGTGCCCATCATCTTTAAGCAGCATGGCAAGGGTGTACAAGTGTCGTGCGAATAACTGCCTTGCGACAAAGGCATCAGGGTCGCCACCATTTAGCGAGGTGATTCCGTCGTTATCATGATCGACTCGGATATTTTGATTCCAGATTCGTTCATCGAGCAACGGATGTGCTTCGTTTACATTCTGTGTACCGCTTTGCCAGTGCTCGTCTACGACAAAGTTATTGTTGTCGTCACGACTATTACCCCATGGGCGATTAGCGTTCATACGAACACCTTTTTGCAATTCCCACGGCAAATTTACAGCAACTTGCTGGCTGAGTAGTTGATCCAATTGAATTGGTGTGCCCGCGAAACCACCCAGCCCTTGGATTAGACGACGCCTATATAAGGCCCGGATATTACCGGAGTGTCCAACCGAATTCCTCAATGTTTCCGGAGTAAGAGTCGTGGGTGCTGCAGAGTCGAAGCTGTGAGTCGTGACCAGCCGGCGAATTGACGGGTCGGTGAAGATGGTTGTTAGTTTTGTCAGTCGATCCGGTATGGCTTCTGTATCGGCATCATGGTAACGCAATAACCTCTCAAGTTCTGATACGGAGTAGGCTCCATCAGTCCCGGGTCGCTTAAGGAGATTGAGTTCATACGGGTTGTCGATCAGCGTATTTCTTGGCACCGCCTGTCCGGCGACAGTTGATCCTTCCCAAATTGGTTGTCCTTTTCCATTGAGGCTAAATGCAAGTTCACCATGTAGGTCAGCAGGGCTTTGGAATGGTGTCATTACAGGTATGCCTGCGCCGATCCCAAAGAAGTTCACGGGATAGTCGATAAATCGAATGGGGGTAAAGAAGTCGAGTAATGGTGCGCCGGGACTATTATCGGTTCCGTATCTCCCCGGGATTCCGTTTACTTGGTCTCCAAACATTAGACGGCGGTATTCAGCGACCGTTTGCTGATATGGTCCGAGTCGCTGTGCCATAGACCAGTTATAGGTGACCGAATCCCGATCAACCGTGTGCTTAAACAAGTGATAGAGATTGACTTCTGCAGGCCCTGTTCCCTGCCCTCGACCGAATCCGAATCCGATACCATGCCTTAGGTCTTCAGGGAACAAAGCACCTTGGTTTGTTAAGCCGCTTGTGCCATTCCCGCCCGCAACCTTTACTCCCGAATGCGTGGTCTGAGGTCCGGATTGTGATTGGTTACCGTGTGCATTCAAGCTTAGACGGCCATCGAGATCGGTACAGAGGATGGCAAACAGAGGTTTATAACGCCGGCCATCGGAATCAGTTTGAATCGGAAATCCAAGGTCGACCCAGACACTATCCGGTGTACCGTCTTCGTCATTATCAACATCCCACGGGCCGTATACCAAGCTGTTTTGGTCATCCGAACCTGGTGCTCCCATCTCCGCTTGATTATCGATGACGCCATCACCATCGTCATCCTGTCCCGCAATTCCCCATGCACCATCCGGTCCTTTGGAGAACGTAAGGAAATTACCGTTGTGGGCCTGAAATGCTTCGTTACCGCCGGTGAAGTTTGGATGGTCCCAGGGCATCGGTCGCATGATACTTCGGACACGTGTGTTTGAACTATTGAGCCAGGTTGCACCTGCGTTTTGATTGATCCAGTAATTAACAAGTGCTGGACGGTGGAATGATGGAATGACGTAAGTCTGAGATTTATTGTTTGGATTAGGGATAATACCCGCTAAGTGCACGTTTTGGAAATCTGGAACATCGTAACCTTCATCTGCACCCATGCCGATGTAGTGGTTGTAGATTCCGCTTCCTGTAGTCTGGCCGATCCTGTTGGGTAGTAGCGCTTGAGTCGAGACTTTGTATCTACGGTTGTATGCACCAGTATTGTCATAAGCGAATCCCGTTCCATTGAATTCACGGTCGTTCACCATAAATGCCTGATTGACGTATGCCGTGGTAGGCATCGTAATTTGAGCATCTGTTTCAGGTACAAGGATTCTTACAATAGCAGCATTCGGACCCAACGCGATATCCCGTGCATAGTAAGTGATATGTGTACTTTGGTTATGAAGCGGACCACCTAGAAATGTCAGCACGCAGCCGTTTAATGTGCCTTCAACGCCGGGGGCTGCTCCACTAAAGAAACACCTGAATTGAAGGATCTGATATCCCGACATATAGGTGATTTGGGTCACGTCATTGATTATTCGACCATTCATAATGTTATGGCCGTATTTGTCTCGCAGCAGGCTGTGGCCACGGATCACAGAATTGATGTTGTGCGTGTCGCGAATCAGTTGGTACAGGGCTGATTCCAATTGCCGACTTGATGAATCAACATATTGTGCTTGCTCGGCATTGACCACGGCCGCATGTCGATAGTTGTTTGATACAACGACATAAGTCGTACCAATAAGGACGAACAGCGTAAGCAGACTTACTACGGCAAGTAGTATGACTCCCTTGTTGGATTGGAATTTTCGTCTTTTGGTCATTGGATCATTCCTATCGTTAGGGGTGTTAATCCCCTGACGCCTATTGAATTGATGCCCCGTTTGTTCTGTGTTATTTCAAAAATCACGTGTTACGACGGCGTGAGTCTGAACTAATAAAGCGAAGTGTTTTCGAGCCTTATCGGTCGTTGATATACACCAATGATGTCGTTCATGATTGTTGCCTGAGTTGGATAGAACAATGTCTGGTTTGGGAACCATTCCGGTCGGTTCCAGTCAGCACCTTCAAGTACTGCGTTGCGCTTGTAATAAAGTGGATTGCCGTTTGATGGATCCGTAACGAGCTTTACTTCGCTTTCGGTATAGGACACGCGATACCACCGGAAAATCGACCCAACAGATGAATTAGCGGACAGCATAATCCAGTCACTAGGTCGAAGCGTGAGCTGAGCAGCAGTTGGTGCTTTCAACATGACTTCACCACCGCTGATGCCGCTGCCAGTAATGACGACTTCCACAACACGTTCGGACTCCAGTGAATAACTGTATTTATCATCTGAGCCTGCGTACCCTAATTCGAGTACGTCATCTGTAAGAGTATTTCCGTCATCGTCTGTTCCTGCGTCACCCGGTTCACCGTCCAATCCGACGTGATAAGTGTCTCGAAAATCTCGCCCTTCGAGGACTACGATTGACAAGATGAATCGGTCATTTTCCAGTCCAGTTGATATTGCGCCGGTGATTTCCGGTGTTACTGTAGCAAACCATGTGTACTGACCGAGATTCAGACGCTTGATGCGATTCGCACTAGCATCGGTGGCATAGATTTGGCTTGGTGCCACAAGTGCGTCATTGCGCTGGTAGCTCAAATCATCGTGTCCAACGAATAATTCGCCTGCCTGCAGTAGCCCCATCGGTCCACCGCCGACAGTACGACGAAGCGTAATACGCGGCATACGTGCTTCAAGATTTAACGTAGGATCTGTTGTGATCGGTGAATACGGAAAGTAATCACCACTCCCTTGGAATGGCAGCAGCGTTTGATTCTGCTGTAGTGGATTTACCGGTATTCCGGGTACCGTGTTTCCTGTGTTTACCGGATCAGGAACTTGTGCCGTGCGATAGGCGATAAAGCCAGGGTCGATGCAAAACGACATGCCCGGACCAGGCGTGAATCCCTGGAATCGAGCGCTTGCGCGGTTGTACCTTAGATACAACGATGTCGATCTCATACTGCGAATATCAAATTCGCTCGATGCATTGTTAGCTACCGTCGACATCGCATCAGCATTAAGGCCTTTACGCATTTCGCTGCCGGCGACTGCCAGTAACCCAGCCATGCCTAATAGGCCGACGACGATGATTCCGACTGCAAACAGGACTTCAACAAGCGTGATACCAAGTTGTTTATATATTTTCTTGCGCACTACTGTTCTCCTGTTCCGATTCCAGTAGTCGTGATTCCACGCGCGTAACGCAAGTCAGCAATGTTGGCTGCCCCATCAACTCCAAGATTTTCTGCTGTCGTGATGGATCCTGTTCTATGATTGATACCGATCCAAAAGTTCTTTTGGTCAACGAGGTTTGTTGTCAGTCCCGCATTGTTTGTCATAAGGTCTTGAGGATTCGTTGGATCTACGGCCTGCTCCGGTCGTCCAACCATTAGGAAGATATTTCCATCTGGTTTCATCATGTTGTCGTTTACATAGATGGCACTTACTTCGCCGGTCGGTGCAAACACGATGACTACAGGCTTAAAGTTGGTATGTGTTCCGTTGTTCGCATACGGAACACCGAATTGCCGACCGGTTTGTCCGAATCCTGAAATACCCAGATCGATCGCTGTGCCTTCACTGAGCTTGAGCGGAGCGCGGTAGGATCGTTTTGGTGAGCGGAGTATTTTAAATGCAACACCGCGGGTTACAGGACGGTCGTCGGTATTGGGTAATCCCAATTCGGTAATATTGTCATCAATTCCATCGCGGTCGTCGTCCACTTGATCCGCTCCGGGCGATCCATCCGGGCCGATACTGCTATACGAATAGTAATTGGGAAGGTCATCAGAACCAGGCCAACAGGCTTCCGATGGATCATCGATGATTCCATTTCCGTTATCATCGACGCCAATGACACCCCATGCGCGATCGAGACCTGGTAGGGGGTCGTGTGCCAATGCCGCCTTGGGAATTCTCTTGATGCTGGAAGTTACCAATTCAAATACCGGGCTAAGCGTTTGTGCGTTCGGAACAGTGTGTCGACGTGCGTAGAAGAATTCACCACCGTCTTCAAACTGGATTTGAAAGACTTCATCCGGTTTGATCATCGGGCTATAGATGTTAGTTAACGTCAGAGAAGGGCAGTTCAGAAACTGGATCCGCCAAACGGGAAATCCTCTGGCGGTTGACGACGGCAAGTCGAGAATAACTCGTGCCATGGAATTTGCGAAGTCTCCGTTAAACGGACGCGGTACTTCGGCCAGGTGTATGTTTAACGTCTGAAATGGACCACCTCTGAGTACAGCCGACGCTTGAGTGATTTGATTTGTTGTGTCGATCGTATCTTCGAATCGTTCGAGCCAGATTCCGACTGGTCGCTGTAACTCCGCGGCGCGGGCACGTGCACCGGCAATGTAGGCAGAGAGCGTTCGTGATGATTCCCGTACGGCAGCATTTCTCACGAGCGAGCTGACGGTCGGGATTAATGTTGCAGCCAGCACCAATGCGATGGCGATTACCACCATCAATTCGGGCAGTGTTAAACCACGTTTAATATGATTGGAAGCACGATGCATCATGAATCGTCCTCCAGGTCGTGGCTGGTGACATTGTCGAACCAGGCGCCATTTACGAGGTCTACGTCACCGAAGCGACGAATCGCATTACTTTGTTGAAGCTGGAAATGAGGATCGTTCTTGTACCCAGTCAGCGCGTTGGGGTAATTCGGGTTGTAGTATTGGAATACTTGGTTGCCATTAATAGTGATTCTTACAGATACGCCGAAATATCCGTCGCGGCCTGCGGAAAAGACAAGTGGCAATAACGTAAATGGATCATTGGAAGCGTTTTGATCGTTCCAGCGTGGATCCGACATCGTTGTGTCCATGACATCGGGAGATTCGGTGGCACTTACAGATTGGATTTCGGATGGCGAGTAGATGTCATCGCTGCCAGGCCAATTCGCTTCCGCGCCGTCATCAATGAGGCCATTTTGGTCATCATCGATATTTGCTACCCCCCAGCGTCCATCCGGTCCCCTGCCTGCAGAGAAACCAGGAGCCCATCGTAGAAACTCAAATGGCCTACCAAATCCATCAATGATTTCAGGCATACCATCTTCGTCTGTATCACCAATCTCGCTGGCTAGCAGGAAGTCTAGCGCACTGCTGTCGCCATCTCTCATGGTCGAGAGGATTAAGTACAGACACTCTGCTGCCTGAAACTGGTGTGTCCAGACTTTGCCGGTAATTCGATACAGGTCTTCGGCTTTCTGTCGATAGGTCTTGGTACTTGAACTCGTATACGCGCGATTGGGGTCGTTTAAATCCATGCCCGCGCCGAGTCCGTCGGAACGGCCAACAAGTGGTGCGGAGGAGTAAAAGAACGAAAGAAATGCGCGAGGGTATTCATCTGCCTGTAAGCCAGCGCCTGGGTCACGTTGCCGGACTACGCGACTGTAATCAGAGGCCCGGAATCCCGCAGAGTCCTCAACCCAGAATATATCGCTGATTCGTTCAGGCAATTCGATACGCTGAAGTTCTCTGACAGCATTGAGCCGTACGCGTCCTGCGTTAACCATGTTTGCATTTGGAGGCATGCGGATTGGAAGCGGGCGATTGGTTACCTCGTCCCACTTTTGCATCAGCAGCGTATGGATTTTTTCCACTTGTTGCTTGGTTCTGGAGTGCTGCGTCATGATACGCAGCTCACCAACCGCTACGAGCATGAACGAGGAGATTAGCGTGATGATTGCCAGCACGACAAGCAATTCAACGAGCGTAAAGCCGGCGTGGGGCTTAGCTCGTGTTATTGAATTGAAATAGCCTGGGCGATTCACGTATATGCCTCTCTCTTAATCCGCCTGTTGATCGTTTTTACGGCAGGTCGTCTTCAATCGTTCCGTTTGCAGAGAAATTCGTGATGTTTGACTTGTCTCCGGCAGAAAAAGAAACTTCAACATGATTCTGGCCGTTGAAGTAATGCCCCAAGCCCGACGGATAGTGCATGAGTATGCGTGGTGGAAGTTGCTGACCTGCTATAACACTGCCAAAGAATGAAAGGCCAAAGTCGTCATCGATTCCAGCACAGATGATCTGGAACGAATCAGGATTGATCCATGCATGCTCTTCATCAGTTAAGTCATTGTTCGTATCGATCTCGTGATCGCTGTGATATGGACTGGCAATCGACTGATATTGCGGTGATGGCTGAAACTTTGGCATGTAGAATGCCACGGGGTATGTTCGTGAATCAAAGTAGACATACGGAGCACCCAAGTTTGCCGGCAGGTAGGTTGGAAATGGGTCATTGTCCGTATCATTGGATGCAACGACTTTTATATCGATCGTGTTTCCACCTTGCAGCGGGACGCTCAGTACGCTGACTTGACCGGTGGAAGTTACGCGATTGGGATCAAAGTCCATCATGCCGGACTTTCGGTTGCCGCTGAACGGCCCCCCGGGACCTGTTAAGGGCTTTAAAGGATTATCGCTAAATCCACCGAGGAAGAAGACAAGTGATTCTGCAGGATCAAGTCCATAGGTTGTGACGAGGTAGGTGAGAATTGCCTGTTCTACAGCGTCCGCGCGTTTGAACATATTGCGGAAGTGCTGAATCACCAGGGCTGGATTTGACCCGTCTGGCGGATAGCCACCGTATTCCAGTTTGTGGCCTTCAAGCGCCGTGGTCAGGCTGGCGATTTCCATTTTTACACTGGCGACCTGCCCTCGCATCATCGCGCTACGGATTACCGGAATCAGGATTCCCGCAAGAATGGCGATGATCGAAATAGCAACGAGCAATTCAACGAGGGTCATACCTCGCTTCCGTTGAATTCCATGTTTAACTGTCACCGGTTCGTCTCCTAAATTGTTGTTGCAATCAATCGGATTGCATTTACGTGAACAACAGGTTGTGTTGATTAGGGTCTATCCACCACCGGACAGACTTTCGATGAGCTTAATGAGTGGTAGGAAAAGTGCGATCACAATAAAACCAACAGATCCACCGAGGAAGATGATCAGAATTGGCTCCATCAGGCTCATAAGTCCATCGGTCAGTGTTTTCACTTCGTCGTCATATTGATCGGCGATTTTATAAAGCATGGTATCGAGTTCACCGGTTTCTTCACCAACATCAACCATGTTTACAACCAAGCGGTCGACGACACGCTTTCTCATTTTGATCAGGTATACCAAGGCACCCACCAAGGCGCCGACGCCGGATGCCATCATTCCAATAACTGCCATGCTTCCGGTATCTGCCGGGATAGCCATGATGATCAGGCCTGGAATTGCACAGAAGAATAGCCAGAAGAACAAGGCCATCGGATGGAATGCCGCGCGGCAGTGTTCTTCCATCGGTGTCGAAATGGTTTCACCTTCGCGAATACCCTCGGCAACTTTACTGAAGAGCCTCTCGAACATACCGTTCCCAGCTGTTTCCCGGGTAATAGTAAGTGCTTCAAGGATAGGCACACCCGATGAGACGAGTGTTCCGAGTGTTCGCGTGGTACGTGCCAGACAGTTTTTCTCTACAAGGTTTCCGACAATGGGTATTTGCAGCAGGAACAAATCCCAGCCGATACGCCCGTAGTTAAACTTCCTGAGTAGTTTCACGAATATGAACATACCCATTGGTATTGCCGGTATGAGGAACCATAGCTTCGCGACACTATGAGAGATGTTGACAAGTAATTGGGTGATCATCGGAAGATCGAGTTCAAATTCGATGAACATCTCTTCAAATGTCGGCACGATGAAAATCATAATCGCGCTCAAAATAGCGATTGCCACGAATGACACCACTACCGGATAAATCATGGCGCCGATAACCTTGCGGCGCAGTGCCATGGATCGTTCTTTAAAGTCAGCGAGCCTCTGAAGAATGGTCTCAAGTGCACCACCGGCTTCACCTGCCTTGATCATGTTCACATACAGGCGATCAAATACACGCGGCACCTTCGTCATGGCTTCCGAGAGGGTGGCACCTGATTCGATTTCATCGCAGACATCGACAAGTCCGTTCCGCAGTTTCCCGGGCTTTTGTTGTTCTTCGAGAATTCGAAGACTACGCAGGATCGGTAAGCCGGCATCCTGCAGAATCGACAACTGTCTTGTAAACAGCGTGATTTGCTTGGGGCCGGCACCGCCCATTACGAATTTGTTCTTGCGACTCTTGCCGGTTCGTGCTGCAGCTGTTTCGGCAGTCTTTTTGACGGTGATCTTCGTAACGAAGTATCCCATCTGACGGATGGTTGTTTGCGCATCCGCTTCTGTCGCCGCATCAATTACATCTTTGATCACCTGACCGGTGGGGTCCAGTGCTTCAAATTGATACGTAGGCATGATCTATTCCTTAAAAACAGTGAGGTAGGAGTGGATACCCACCGCTCGAATTGTATGTATGTGTAGTAAGTACTGTGAAATTGGGTACCAATTCGGACCCAAATGAGGATGTTAAGAGCCCTTTCTGATCAGGCATCAACAATTGTTTCGCGTATAATTTCTTCAGCCGTAGTCGTTCCATCCCAAATAAAGGACTCACCGGCATCACGCAGGGTGACCATTCCATTTTTGCGAGCTGTTTCACGAATCAAGTCGGTACTTTTGTTTGCCATAATCATGCTACGAATATCATCATTCATGATCATGAGCTCGAATAAACCAACACGTCCTTTGTAACCAACGTTGTTACAGTGATCACATCCGTGTCCACGGTAGAATTTTTTATCGCCTAACGTGTCCCGCTTAAGGCCAAGCTGAGCGAGCATGTCTTCGGTTGGTTCGATTTCTTCTCGGCATTGGCTGCAGATCCGGCGTACTAATCGCTGTGCAAGGATAGCCTCAACCGTTGCCGTAATAAGGAATGTGGGAATGCCCATATCCTTCATGCGAGTGATAGTGCTCGGAGCATCATTTGTGTGAAGCGTACTAAAGACAAGGTGACCAGTAAGGGATGCCTGCACGGCGATTTCAGCCGTTTCAATATCTCGGATTTCACCGACGAGCACCTTGTCCGGATCCTGACGAAGTATGGCACGCAGGCATGAAGCAAACGTCACACCGATGTCGTGATCAATCGGAATCTGGATGATTCCATCGATGTCGTATTCCACAGGGTCTTCAGTTGTAATCAGCTTGTCTTCCATCTTGTTTAGTTCGGATAGAGCTGAATACAGCGTGGTGGTTTTTCCTGAGCCGGTAGGGCCAGTGACGAGAACGATGCCGTTTGGTTTTTCAATGACTTCGCGGAAAGTCGTTATCGTCTCTTCATTCATTCCGACCATTTCAAGGTCAAGAGAGACGACGGAGCGATCAAGGATTCGCATAACAACGGATTCACCAAACATCGTTGGCATAACGCTGACACGCAAGTCTACAGGGTGACCACCAACTACCAACTCGATACGGCCGTCCTGTGGTAAGCGACGTTCTGCGATATCGAGATTCGACATCACCTTGATACGTGTGGTAATGGCAAATGCCAGGTGGCGTGGTGGGGGAACCATTTCGTATAGAACACCATCAGCTTTGATTCGGATGCGGAATTCATCTTCAAACGGCTCAAAGTGAATGTCACTGGCATGGTCTTTAATTGCCAGTAACAACACCATGTTGAGTAATCGACGTACGGGAACACTATCTGCCAGGGCTTCTGCACCGGTCAGATCGATCGGTCCGTCACCGCTTAAGGCTTCGATTTGTTCCTTTAGTTCCAGATCGTGTTCGAGCTCTTCGACGATCCTCTCAATCGTCTCTCGTTCGGAATCGTAGAATTCATCTAACAGACGTTGTAGTTCAGTATCAGTGGTTACGAGTAACTGGATGTCCCGACCAAGGAAAGTTCTCAGTTCGTCGGCAACGGTAATGTTTTCCGGGTTTGCAGTTGCGACGCTCAGGGTGTTTCCATCCAGATGGACCGGGACAACACGATACATCTGAGCCATGGTTTCTGTGATTTCATCCAGAATATCAGACGATATCTGGATCTCACCGAGATCTACAATCTGGATATTGAACTGTTCTGACAGCGCCTGCGCGATCTGAGAATCAGTAACGAGTCCCATATCTTCGGCGACTTTACCGATTTGCGTACCGGGCTGTTGTTCCTGCTCGTCAACCAGCATTTCGAGCTGGTCATCATCAATGAAGCCCATATCGACGAGTATTTGTCCTAACCGTCGTCCTGCCATTTATCTAGATATCCTGTACGTCTGTGTTAATGCTGGTTGTTTGTCGGAGGTTGGTTATGTACCACCCTCTCCTAGTTCTTCTTCTGGTAATGCCATTCCGGCCATCGCTGCAACAATACGCTTGTTCAAGTCGTCAGGCCGCTGAGCCTTAGACATGACTTCTTCGACAGCGACAATTCCATTTTGCCAGTGTGAAAAGAGTGCATCATCCATTAGCTGCATACCAAACTTTGCACCTGTTTGGATCGCGGAATTGATTCGGAACGTTTTGTTTTCTCGAATCAGGTTAGCGATAGCAGGCGTCACCACGAGGATTTCATAGGCCGCAACCCGACCGCCGGTAATTCTTGGCAGCAGCGTCTGTGCCAGTACGCCAATAATAGATGTTGATAGCTGTGTACGAATTTGATCCTGCAGGTTTCCCGGGAATGCATCAATGATTCGGTTGATAGTTCCCTGAGCACTGTTTGTATGAAGTGTTCCAAATACCACGTGGCCGGTTTCTGCAGCGGTAATTGCTGCTTCGATTGTCTCGAGGTCACGCATTTCGCCAACGAGAATCACATCCGGATCCTGTCTAAGCGCGCGGCGAATTGCATCCGAGAAACTTGGTACGTCCACGCCGATTTCACGTTGATTAATCGTGGATTGGATGTGATCGTGATAAAACTCGATGGGATCTTCAATCGTGATGATGTGATGATCACACGTTTCGTTGATGAAGTTTACAAGGCTTGCAAGAGTGGTACTCTTTCCAGAACCGGTTGGTCCTGTCACCAGGAATAGACCACGCGGACGCAGTACAAGTTTTACAACGACATCTGATAACCCAAGTTGTTCGGGTGTTAGCTTGTCATTGGGAATCTGACGCAGCACCATAGCGATGTTGCTACGTTGCTTAAAGACAGATACACGGAAGCGGGCAGCATCGCCAAATGCAAACCCAAAGTCGGCTGTGCCCATTTCCTGAAGTTCACGCTGACAGCGATCTGGCGTGATACTCTTCATTAGTGCAACAGTATCATCCGACTCGAGCACTTTTGTTTCCAGCTTGCGCATCCGGCCGTGGAGGCGGAAAACCGGTGGTTGTCCAACGGTGATGTGAATATCACTTGCACCTTGCTTGATACAGGCGTTGAGCAATTTG
>CEQU01015081.1_pt1 | contig 20415 bp, 15 predicted proteins | sample 531031 | NCBI WGS metagenome assembly CEQU01 (sample SAMEA2621216, study PRJEB7988) | marine metagenome | isolation source: saline water (ENVO:00002010), including
GTTGCAATCACAGTTAACCAGTTCCAGTGAGGCATCGGAAAAATTACGTGAGCAATTGGCTAACCAGCGTAAAGCCAGTGAGCAGGCCGAGCAGGAACGCCGGGAGCTGGCGATGGCCTATCAGAAAATGCAGGCTGAAGCCGAAGGCAAAGCGCGCCATATCGACCACTTGCAGCATGAGATGGAAATGCTCGAGGCGATGTCTTCCCAGCAGAAAGGCGATATGCAGGCGCATGCCGAACAACTGGCAAAAGAGCTTGAGGCCAAACAGTCACAGCTGCAATCAACACAAACGGCACTGGCTGAAATCAAGCAGCAGGCCGAACAGGACAAACAGGAAAAAGCCGCCCAGCAGGAACGCCTGGCGCAGCTGCAGAATGAGCTGGCTGATATAGAGAGTCGTTCGGCAGAGCAGCAGTCGAAAGTAGCTGAAGCTGATGCCCAGCGTAAGGCTGAACATGAAGCGCTGCAGCAGGCACTGCAGGCCAAGCAGGCGGAGTTACAGCAAACTGAGCAAATCCTGTCAGAAGCCAAACAACAAACTGAGGCGGAAAAACAGGAAAAAGCCCGTCAGCAGGCTATCTTTGCCAAGTTGCAGGAAGAGCTCAGTGAAATGCAGCAAAAATCCACTCAGCAACAGCAGGCTATCCAGCAAAGCGAGCAAAAATGGCAGGCAGAGCAGCAAAATCTGGCTAACGAGCTTGCCGCTAAGCAGGCTAAACTGGCAGCGGCAGAAGCGGAGCTGGATAATCGTCAGAAACAAATGGAAGCCGAAAAGCTTGAGCGCGAATCACAGCAAAACAAGCTGGAGCAGCTGAAGTCGGAAATGGCTGATGTCGCTCAGCGTGCGGCTAAGCAAAAAGAAATGATGCTGGGTAGTGATGAGCAGTGGCGTAAGCATCACGAAGAAATTGAAGCGCAGAAACAACAGTTACAGCAAGCACTTGAAGAAGCGCAGAGTCAAAACTCCGCGATGCAAAACAAGCTGCAGTCAAGTATGGATGAACTGGCTGACGCCGAAGAAAAAGTTTCTTTAACCCAAAGCGAAGAACAGAAACTCCAGCAGGAGCTGAACCGCTCGAGAGAGCAGGCTCAGGCACTAGAAGCCAAGTTAGCTCAGCAGGAAGAGCAGGAAGCAAAACTTCAGGCGCAGGTGCAGGAGCAGCAGTCAGCCCTGAAATCGAGCCAGAGCAGCATCGAGCAGCTTGAGCAGCAGCAGCAATTGCTTACTGAGCAACTGGAAACGGTTCAGCGCGAGTACGCGGCGTCGCAGCAATCGCTAACTCAGCAGAACTCGTCACAGTCAGATTTACATGCGCAACTTAGCTCGCTGGAGGGTGAACTCAGTGAGCGTAAATCACAGCTCGAGAGTCGCGAGAAAGCGTTACAACAAGCTCAGGCGAAACTCAAAGACAGCGAGTCCAAACTGGCGGAGCAGGAAAAAGCACTGGTAGAAGCTCAGAAGGTTGAGTTGCAGCAGGCCCAGGAAGCCACTGTGCAGGTTCGTGAAAAACCCGACTTTGCCGACCTGGCAATGCCGCCGGATCCCAATACCTGGTTTGACTTGCTCAGTTACCTGCAAAGCAGCCATCAGGTGAGCTCAATGGCCACATCATTAACCAGTCTGATGGATAAGCTGGCAGAGGCTACCCGTATTATGGATGACGCGGTGATGGCCGACGACCACCGGGCCATACTCATGGGTTCCCGACGGTTGATCAGTGTGATCAGCACCATTAATTCGGCGCCTTTAAAAGACATGGAGTCGCGTTTAAGTGCAGACTGCAACCATGACAATATTGATAATATTTCCATTTACTGGCCTATGGCAAAGCAAAACCTGCAGCGTACCCTAAGAGTGATTTATTCTCACCTGTATGAAGATTAATCGTTTGACTGGCGGCTTAGTAGTTGATGAATACTGCCGTGGCCGCCATTGTCATAATGTTCAGTAACGAAGAACGCATCGATGCTGGCTTAAATAATAAAAAATAAACCGCTTTACTTGCCTGCGGGATTAGCGTACCTTGGCCGGGCTTTAGAAAGTTAAAGCTTTATCCCTTACTGCATTATGCGTCTCTTTTTCTGCTTTTTATTCAATTAAGTCGAACTTGTATTTACATTTGCTTTACTGGTAAATGTTTTCTTCGTATCTATAGCTTCACCGATGGCACGCCATCGCACTTAATATTAAATAAAAAGGTTTTAATTATGTCTGATCCTGTAAACGGCGTAGTAAAGTGGTTCAATGACGATAAAGGTTTTGGTTTTTTAACACCTAATCACGGCGGCAAAGACGTTTTCGTTCATTTCCGTTCTATCGCTTCTGAAGGCTTTAAGTCACTGGCTGAAGGCCAGCAAGTTCAATTTATTATTGAACAGGGCCAGAAAGGCCCGCAAGCTTCTAATGTGGTTGCATTATAAAGCTGACGATTTTAAAGGCTGGTAATAACCAGCCTTTTAGTTCACTAACTCCTTTTTTCTGTTCGACCACCCGCCATTCAGATCTGCTTTTTTCCAATAATTAAAAAAATAAGACACGCTATGATTCAAACAATTAATGGTTTACGCATTAGTGTAAAACCACCTATATCCAATATTTCCGTGAACAAATTCAACGTTGCTTTTGAAGACCGTCACAATAAAAAATACGTGCCGCTACAAAGCGCCATGGAAGCCAGAAAGTTTGTTGCCTGGTTACAGACGATTTAGTCAAAGGTCCAGCTTAAACGTAAGCCTAAAACAGCAGCGTCATCCGCCTCACGGGCTGCTCCCGGTGAGCCAATCCACTGCAAACTTGGCTGAACAGTCAGGCCGTTATTAAGCGTTACAGCATAGGTGAGTTCCAGCGCGGTTTCATCGCTACCATACTCAGGCGACCTCACATCTGAGGTTCGTGCATGAGCAATGGCGAAGCCGAACTTCTCGTCACCAACGCCCCACAATTCACCGCTTATCTGCAGACCAACAGAGTAAAACTCATCGAAAAAATTAAACTTGCTGGCGCCAACGCCGGCCCGCCCAAACACGGTGATCTGGTGCTCTGAGGGTAATGGTTTAAAACGGTGTTCGGTACGCAGATAAAAACCGTTGTTTTTACCCCGGCTGGCGCCGGCATTTTGCAGCACTACGGAGTCATCATTATAACCCCACCATCCGGCCAGTAATTTACTTTGTGCCGACTCGTAAGCGTATTCTGTTACCACCAGCAGGTTGATGCGTTTTTCTTCCTGGGAGGCCGTATGATAATAAAAAAGCGGGTCGCCGGGTTCGCCATCAGCGAAAGCAAATTGCACCGAATGCTTACCGCGCTGATAACCAAACTTGGCGGTTAAACCGGGTTGCGGATAAGTGCTCGGGCCATTGGGGCCACTGATACCAAATACGGAGCCCATGCCAAAGGCACTGTGTACAAACAGATTAGCGCTCTGAAGTACATCAAAATGATAGTTGATGTCATAAACGCCAACCAGAGCAGAAAAAGACGAGGTCTGGTAACCCAACGCCAGGGTGCCTATATGCACGCCGGCTTCGCTGGCTTCAATATTACTGATACCCTGTTCATCGCCTACTATATCTGAAATCGACTGGTTATCGGTGAGCCAGAGTTCACCCTGTAAGGAAATGCCCGAATCGAACTGGTACTGTGTTCCGAGGTTGGCAAAATAGAGCAGGGCAGAGGAGCGCTTGCGCCCGCCATGCAGGCTGGCAAAAGAGTCTACAATGACTTCAGCATAGATATCGGGCGTGTTGGCAGGCAGATCCATGGCGCTCAGACTTCCGTTAATTCATCAGTATCCGCCAAATGGCGGGTTAATCTGCTCAATAATCAGCAGATTAACGTTATTTACTTAAACGAGTATAGCGCTACTTTGGATTAAGTGGTTTGCCCACTGGCAGTTTCTGCGTGGCAGCGAATTAAAACAGTTTGCTGCCCCAGCCAAGTTTTTTCCGCAGTACATTAAAATAGCTGTAGCCGGCAGGGTGCACCAACGACAGTCTGTCGTTGCTTTTTCTGACCCTAATTTCGTCGCCGGGCAGGGCCGGGAGGACAATATGGCTGTCGCAACTAACCTGTACGCTGTCCACGTTGGCTTTGGATACCCGCATGGAAATAGTGCTGTTAGCGTCAACCACAATGGGCCGGCTACTTAAGGTATGCGGAAACATGGGCACCAGCGTTAGTGCATCAAGGTGTGGCATTAAAATGGGGCCGCCACCAGATAAAGAATAGGCAGTGGAACCTGTGGGAGTTGCTACAATCAGGCCGTCTGAACGCTGACTAAACACAAACTGATCGTCAATAAACACTTCAAACTCGGTCATGTGGGCAACTTTGCCGTGGTGCAGTACCACTTCGTTAACCGCCGAGTTGTTACTTTTTAGCTGCTCGTGGCGATACACTTCTACTTCCAGCAGAAAGCGTTGCTCAACCATGGTTTCACCGTTATAGATGAGATCCATTTGTTGAACCACTTCATCCGGGTGGATATCGGTAAGGAATCCGAGGTTACCGCGGTTAACGCCCACTACGTGAATATTAAAGCGGGAGAGTACACGAGCAGCACCGAGCATATTGCCATCGCCGCCAACCACTACTGCGAGGTCGGCTTGCTTACCAATAGAGACAAGGTCACAAACGGTAAAGTCATCGCCATCCATTTCCTGGGCGACGCTTTCTTCAACAAGAATGGTGCATTGTTTGGCGCGAAGATAATCCGCTAATGCATTGAGGCTTACATGGGCACCTTCGTGGGCCGCTTTACCGATTAATCCAACGGTGTTGTATGGCATGTTGTTTGTCTTCCCCACTTCCTGAGGCGACATTACCATAACCTTATGCGCAAAATAAAGCAGGAGGCGATATTAAGCACCTCCTGCCCATAAGGCCGGGGTTTATCTGGCGGTCCAGCCACCATCTAAAATCATGGTTTGTCCGGTAATGTTGCGGGCAGCACTGCTCATTAAAAAGGCCGCCGTTTCGCCCAGTTCTTCCAGACTGATGAATTGTTTTTTCGGCATTGGCTCAAGCATAATTTTATTCACCACTTCTTCTTCGGTGATGCCGTTTTCCTTAGCCTGTGAAGCGATCTGTTTTTCTACCAGAGGCGTTTTCACATAAGCCGGACACACCGTATTAATCGTGATGTTGGCGTCACCGGTTTCAAGCGCAATGGTTTTTGAAAAGCCCAGTAATCCGTGTTTTGCCGCGACATAAGCCGACTTGAACGGGGAGGCAACGACTGAATGAATAGAGCCAATATTAATAATCCGGCCGAAGTCTCTTTCGCGCATACCAGGCATAAACGCCTGAGTAAGTAATGCCGGGCCAACCAGCATAATATTGATCAGCATTTGCCACTTTTCAGGTGGGAAGTCTTCAATTTTAGACACGTGCTGAATACCGGCATTATTAACCAGAATATCAACCGGCGTATCTTTGAGCTTGGCGGGCAGGGCGCCTACCTGTTCTGCGTTGGTTACGTCTATTTCGACAGGGAGTGCTTTAATGTTTTTGTCGGCCAGTTTCTGACAAGCTTCAGCGGCGGCGTCGGCGTTGATGTCGGCCACCAGAATAGTGTGTCCCTGAGCGCCTAAAAATTCGGCAATACCATAACCAATACCACTGGCACCACCGGTAATAAAAATATTGTAAGATGACATAGAAAATAATCCTTAGCGTGTGGCTAGAAAATCAATAAAGGCATTTACCGCCTTAATTTGCGGCCCTTCACTGGTTGCATAGGCGTCTGACGTGTACCCCCACCAATCCCAACATCCCTGCGGATTCATTGGCATGATTAACGATTTTCGGGTTTGCGGGTAAATCACTACTAACTGGTTGTCGTCGGCCCAACGATTAAGACCGGTTTGCTCTACATAAGCCATATCAACGGCTTCTGCATACTGATTACAACCATGGAAACTCACATGTACGCGGCATGCTTCGCCATTACTGCATGATGCCGGGATATAAGCGTAGCCTTTATCGGCCAGCGTGCTGGCATCATCGCCGGCAATTTCCTGTTGATCAAAGGAAATCACTTCACCTTCTAATACATCATCAGGAGTATTTAGTTCACCTAACAGGGCTGTCAGCAACTCACCCGCTGCATCATACTCACATTTACCAATGTAAGGCGAAGCGGAGTCCAGGCAACTACCACCGGCATCGACGGTGGGAAACACGTGAGAGAAAGGCTTGTCATTGACGTAGGTCAGTTGAGTAGCCGGCACCCACTGCTGGTACTGTTGATACAAAGCGTCGCTAACGGCTGAGTTGACCCGCGTGTCGGCAGTACCGTGCAGCAACCATACCTTATCGTCTTTTAAATTAGCCAGCGGGGGAATTTTACCGGCCTGTTCCCAACTTTTAGCCTGCGCACTCAGGGCTTTAACATCCAGCGGTGAATTGACTTTATCCACACACTGACCAAGGGCTACTGCGATATCGTTCTGGGCACAGTAATAAGGGCCGGAAGCAAGCATCGCCGCGCCGCTGACCTTGTCACTGTTCGCCAGGTGAAACTGGGTGGCCATAAAGCCGCCGGAGGATAAACCTGATACTGTGATAGCATCGGTATCAAGCTGTAAACTGCTTTCCTGCTGAGCAATGCCGCCTTGCGCGAACGCAACAAGGCCAACACCCAACACCGTTTTTAAGGTTGTTTTCATTAATTAATGTCCCTGTTAGTACTGTAAAAAAGCTTCGATTGCATCGGCTTTTTGCTTAATGCTGACCACTCCATCAAAATGGCCCAGACTGCCGCTAAGTTCTTCATAGCGACTGTCTTTGCCTTGTTTCTGTAACGCGTCGTGGGCTTTTTGCGCCATATAAGGCATTAATAATAAATCATTTTCGGCCGGTAAAAATAAAGTTTTCGCTTTCACCGAACGCAGACTCTCACTCAGTGAGTCGCCGTGTCCGGCGAGAAACAACTGACAGGCGCGTACCAGATACAGTAAATGATTAGCATCCATCTTTTCAGCCCGGCTACGCGCTCTACCCGTTAACCAGGTCACTATACTGTGTGATTTACGGATACTGCTCAACGGCCCGGTTTCCAGCGGATGGTAATTAAGCTTGTCACCCTGCTGATTAAAATACACCGGATGCAGGGCTTGTTGAGTAATTAACATCAGCGCGGCAGCAAGGCCATCTACCGGCGCTTCGCTGTCGTAATAGTCGCCGTCCTGCCAGTTTTTATCCAGCCGGATAGGAATAGCCCATTGCTCTAATGCTGCTGTGGTCCAGGCGTCGCTGTCACCGGTGCCAATTACCGATATCATGCGTGGCACCCAGTCGGGGTAACTGGCCGCCCATTCAAGGGCCTGCATAGACCCCATGGAAGGCCCGATAACGGCGTGCAGTTTGCTGATCCCAAGGCTTTCCAACACCGCCTTTTGCACGTTAACAAAGTCTTTAATGGTGACTACCGGAAAATCCAGGCCGTAAGGCTTTCCGGTATCGGGGTTGATACTGGCTGGGCCGGTGGTGATCACATTAGGATCGTTGGCGTTGAGGTTGGCCAGACTATCCACGCTGATAACAAAATACTGGTTAGTATCGATGGCTTTGCCCGGACCAATAATAGCGTCCCAATAGCCTGGTGCTGCGTCATCGGGATGATATTTACCGGCCGCATGGGAGTTAGCAGAAAAATAATGCGTAATCAGTATCACATTATCTTTCGCCTGATTGAGTTTGCCGTAGCTTTCCCAGCCCACCTGCAGCGACTTGATAGTTCGGCCGCCAACGGTTGTGTAAGAAGGCATGCTAAAGCGTTCTTTGCTGGTGAGTAAGACTTCTTCTGCTGTCGCAGCCACTGCCGTCAAGGCCAGCAGTAGCGTGCAGTACAATAAGAATATCCGTGCCATGGTGACTCCTTAAAACAAACTAAACAGCGCGATAGCCATTGCTAAACCTATGAGCGGTACGACAACGGTTAACGCAGCCACAGAGCCATAGGCGGCTTTGTGCGTTTCATGACAAATTGCCCGAATAGTGGTCACAACGTAACCATTATGCGGTAAAGAGTCCAGTGCGCCGGAGGAGATGGCCACAATACGGTGTAATTCTTCGGGTTCAACGCCGCGGTCGATATAGTGCTGACCTATTAATGGCAATACAATTGCCTGGCCACCCGAGGCAGACCCGGTTAAACCGGCAATGACGCTCACCGCCACGGCGGCACCGATAAGCTCGTTACCGGGTAGATTGGCCATGACCTCTACCGTAGCCTGAAAAGCTTCGGTGTTTTTGGCAATAGAGCCAAAGCCCACTACGGCAGCGGTATTACCAATAGCGACCAGTGCTCCGGTGGTACCCGTGTTAACCGCTTTAGAAAGGTCGTGAAAATACTGAAAGTTAATCAGCATCAGGGTTAAAACACCACCAGAAAGGGCCACGATAAGCGCCAGCTGCGCCAGTGATTCGTGCAACCAGAAACTCAGTATCAGAACCACCAGTAAAGGAATTACCCCGGTTAACGGGTGGGGGAGATCGCGCACCGGCACTTTAGGATCGGAGGCCCGCTCCTCAAACTTTTCACCCTTAGCAATGGCTTTACCTATCATGCGCTTAAGCCACCAATAGCCGAAGCATGCCATAAAGATAGCCACCACCAGGCTGACTTCCCAGCCCGCAAAAGGCGAGGTTCCCAGATATTTAATCGGGATCCAGTTCTGAATTTCCGGTGATCCGGCTGAGGTCATGGTGAATGTTACCGAGCCAAACGCCATGGTCGCCGGAATAAAGCGGCGCGGCAGATTGGCGTCTTTAAACAGGCTTAGTGCCATGGGGTACACTGAGAAAGCGACCACAAACAAACTTACGCCACCGTAAGTTAAGATGGCGCAGGCCAGCACCACCGCCACAACCGCGTGTTTAAAGCCCAGTTTTCCTACTATCCAGCGGGCTACAGAATCTGCCGCACCGGTATCTTCCATGAATTTGCCAAATATCGCCCCCAGTAAGAACATAAAAAACCAGGCAGAAATAAACCCTGCGAAACCACTCATATAAGTGGTGACGAAATTTGCATCGCCGGTAAACAGGGGAAGGCCGCTAGTCAGCGCGACAATCAGAGCACACACTGGCGCAGCAATGAATAAATTCATACCGCGTATAGTGAGTACGATAAGCAGTCCCAGTCCACCAACCAGTCCGAGTAAACTCAACATAATGTTACTTTCCTTTGATTGAAATCTGTGACCGCAGACTCTTCATCAGTGATGCAAAGTGTGGCTCGCATTAACAAATCTGCCCATAGTACGATGGTACTAGTTACGAAATTGTTAAAAATCTCTACAGTTAACTGGACCGCGTTCTTCAGAAATATTTTTTGATTTACTAAAACAAGGGACACCCTATGAAACACACATTCGGTACAAAAATAACGTTTACCCGTACTCTTTGCGCAACGGCTGTAATGATGGCCTGTATGGGCGCTCAGCCAGCGCTGGCGCAAGACGCTGAGGATGGCGCCAGTAAAGGTAAACTGGAAAAAATTGAAGTTACCGCGCGTCGGACTGTTGAGAGTTTACAGGAAGTACCAGTAGCCATTACCTCGCTGGGCGAAGCAGAATTACTTGAGAAGGGCATTGAGAATTTAACAGAAATCCAACAGTTTTCGCCCAATACAACGCTCCAGGTTAGTCGTGGCACAAACTCAACATTAACCGCGTTTATTCGTGGCGTAGGCCAACAGGATCCGGTATGGGGATTTGAGCCAGGGGTTGGTATTTATATCGATGATGTCTACATTGCACGGCCTCAGGGTGCGGTACTTGACCTTTATGATGTTGAGCGCATTGAGGTACTGCGCGGACCGCAGGGTACGCTCTATGGTAAAAATACAATTGGTGGTGCGGTTAAATACATCACTAAAAAAATGAGTGGTGATGCTGAATTCGCCGTTAAAGCTACCGTGGGGACTGCGTCACAACGTGATCTTAAATTAAGCGGTCAAATTCCGCTTACCGACAAACTGTATCTTGGGCTTGCCGTGGCTTCATTGCAAAGGGATGGCTTTGGTAAGTTTTTAAGCGTGCCTGAAGGGCAGGATGACGAAAACTACAACAAGGATATTCTGGCTGGTCGTCTGACCCTTGAATATCAGGCTAGCGAAGATTTGTTTTTACGGTTTAACTACGACAAAACTACCGACGATTCTAACGCAAAAGGCGGATACCGCCTGGTTGACAGTATTATTCCGGGCGCAAATGCACCGTCTCCGGATAGCGTATATGACTCTTACAGCAGCTTACCAACCTGGAACAAAGTTGAGCTTGAAGGTATGAGCCTGACGGTAGACTGGAACCTGAACGATAGCTGGTCACTAAAATCCATTACCGCTAAGCGCAAAGGTGATTCGCCAACCAATATCGACTTTGACAGCACGCCAATTCCAATCTTTGATACACCGGCTGAGTACAACGATAAGCAGTTCAGTCAGGAAGTGCAGCTTAACTTCGTCGGCGAGGATCTAACCTTTGTCTCTGGTGTGTATTACTACGACGCCGAAGCCTGCGGTATCTACGATGCCTATTTAGTAGCCTTTGGTATTTCACTGGAACAAAGCGGCTGTACCGATACCGAGAGTTATGCCGCCTATGGCCAGGTGAGTTACGATCTTACCGATAAATGGTCACTCACCGCCGGATTACGTTACACCAACGACAAAAAAGACGGGGTAGTTAACACTGCAACGCGAATTGGCCCGGCATATCCGTATTCTGGTTGGGTGGATGGTTATGTACGCCCGGATGATGTAGGCAATACGGTGATAGATGACAGTGAATCCTGGTCAAGGGTGACACCTCGTTTAGGGGTAGAATACCAGTATTCAGACGATACCATGTTCTATGCCAGTTTCTCGCAGGGCTTTAAGTCGGGCATGTACAACCCGCGTGCAACATTTTACCAGGAACCGGCCGCACCAGAAGAGGTTAACTCTTATGAGCTGGGGGTAAAAACAGACCTGTCGGATAATTTCAGATTAAATGCCACGGCGTTCTGGCTTGACTACACCGATCGTCAGTATGTGGTTAACGTGCCTTCTGACGACCTTGCACAGCCCACGCAGCGTATTGCTAACGTAGGTGAATCTGATGCATCAGGACTTGAAGTGGAAGTCACTTACGTAGTCACGGATGCTTTAACGTTGTCGGGCTCGTTGGGGACTATCGATGCAAGCTTTACCGAAGTGCGCTCGGTTGATGCTGCCGGTAATCCAATCGATTTGTCTGATAACTTTGTTATCTCGAATACGCCTGAATACACCATGAACTTTGCCGCCAACTATGTGCTGACCACCGGTATAGGCGATGTTATTTTTAATGCCAATTACTACTACCGTGACGATTACGAACTGTTTGAATCACCAGATCCGCTGTTAGCCCAGGAGGGGTATGGATTGGTGAACGCCAGCGTAACCTGGTACAGCGAAGACGGTGACTGGCAGGTTGGTTTACATGCTAAAAACCTGACCGACGAAGAGTATCGCGTTGGTGGCTATAACTTTACCGGCGGCCGTGATGACGATGGTAACTTATTGCCAGGTCTGGGCGGTGACACCACGCTGGTGGGTTACTATGGCGATCCGCGCACCGTGCACTTATCGGTTGGCTACCGCTTCTAACAATTAAAAGGCTTGACGACGGAAGTAAATCAACGGCCAGCTTATGCTGGCCGTTTTGTTCTTAACACTATGATTTTGCGGTACACTTAACTTTATGAATAACGCTATGTTGAGTCAGGTAGAAGTTTTGGATACGCGTATTTTAATTGCTGATGATCACCCTTTGTTTCGCGCGGCCATGCGCCAGGCTATGGTGGATATTGTGGGTGACAACATTACCGAAGTGGCATCATTTTCCGAAGCTTACAGCGCAATAGAGGCCGATGACTCACTGGAACTGGTGTTTCTCGATCTGAATATGCCGGGCAATGAAGGTCTAACCGGTTTAACTACACTGCGTACGCAGTTTCCGGGCGTGCTGGTGGTTATAGTGTCGGCAGAAGAAGATCCGGTATTAATTCGCAAGGCTATCGATTTAGGCGCCAGTGGCTATATTCCGAAGTCCACCCCGCTGGCTGAAATTGCCGAAGCGGTTAATCATGTGCTCGATGGCGAGCAATGGCTACCGGAGAACATCAACGAAGCCATTGAAGCGCTGGAGAATCAGCAGGATAAAGCGTTTGCCGATAAGCTCGCACAGCTTACACCACACCAGTTTAAAGTACTGAAAATGATGGCAGACGGCTTACTCAATAAACAGATTGCCTATGAGCTGGAAATTTCTGAATCCACGGTTAAGCAGCATGCGTCGGCTGTGTTGCGTAAGCTTGAAGTGATCAACCGCACCAAGGCGGGCGTGTTGTTTAAACAAATGATGAACATGGAAGAATAAAACAGGGGGTCACCGGCCGCCAATAGTTGAACGGCCAGTGACGGGGCACTCAGTTACTGATTATCCAGCACTAGTACGCCGGCACCAGTATTGGAAATAGGCGCATGGTAATGTTTGTGCAACACCGCAGCATCGTCTTTCAGCGCACCGCGCATCACCAGCCACATAATGGTTTCGATACCTTCACTGCCAGCACGACGAATAATCTCGGCATTGCTGAACTGAGTCATCCATTCAGGCTCAGTGGCAATCTTATCCATGCATTCCAAATCGAATTCAACATCGATAATCCCGGCACGTTCGCCCTGTAACTGATGGGACATTCCGCCCGTACCCAGGATAACTACCCGGGTATCTTCCGGATAAGACTCAAGGGCTTTGCCCAGCGCCCGGCCCAACTTTAAACAGCGTGCTGCCGAGGGCACCGGATGCTGAACGGTATTTACGGCCAGCGGAATGGCTTTTACCGGCCAAGTTTCGTGATCGCCAAACAGCGCACGAATAGGATTAACAAAGCCATGATCAACCTTCATTTCCTGACAGGTACAAATATCAAATTCCTGCTCGACCAATGATTGCGCGATATGCCACGACAGTTTCGCATCGCCGGTAAACGGAGCCGTTGGCTTTAATCCCCAGCCTTCATCGGCGTTCTCGTAGATGTCGGCACAACCTAAGGCAAAGGTTGGCATCTTATCCAAAAAGAAATTGAGGCCGTGGTCGTTATAAACCACGATAACCAAATCAGGCTTAACTTCTTTTAGCCAGTCTTTGGCTGGTTCATAGCCGTCGAAAAAACGTTTCCAGTAAGGCTCCTGAGTGAGCCCCTGTGAGATTGCATTGCCCACTGCGGGAATGTGTGAGCTGGTGATCCCACCAATAATTTTAGCCATTCCAGTAATCTCCTCGTTTTGCCAGGATGTCGCTTAAACCGTTGCCTTTATCAAGCAAACGCTGTTGAAACTCTTCGGTGGTGATGCCCTGAAAGGCGGCCCCGGCGTCCTGGACAGAGACCCCGCGCGGGATACACATTTTGGCCAGGAAATAGATATTGGCCCCCAGTCGCAGCAGGCCCAGAAAATCCTGCGCCAGTACGGCTTCTTTGTATTCGCCTGTGACGCCCATTTTGTCGCAATAGGCCGCCGGGTCGGCGTCAAATTCCGCCCGACATGCTTCATCGTTAAAGGTGTATAACAATTTATTGATTGCATAAGCGGGATGCGCCCGTTGCCCGTCGAACACGTAAGTGCCGGGAATGTCATCGTAGTCCTGTTTTTGCCAGTTCATGTGAGCCCCTTATTGATTTGATAATTGTATTTTATGTAGATATTCTGTGTTTATAAGGGTTAAATTAGATATTTAATGGTTAATTTTGTAGATTGTAATAAAAATGTTGGCTAGTTTAGAGTTTGTTGATCTGTACGGTGAAAAAGGGCGCTTCTGGCATCAGACCTTTTTATACTGTGAGCCGCTGACGCAACGCAGCGCCCGGCATGAATGGAAGATTCACCCCCATCGTCACCAACACATTACGCAAATCTTTGTGCTCACTGAGGGCGGTGTGGAGGTACAGTTCGATGACGAACATCACCGGATCACGGCGCCGGCATTATTGTACATTCCGGATGGCGTAATGCATGGCTTTGACTGGCAGTCGCACTCTCAGGGAACAGTGCTATCGGTGGCCTCGCCGATGCTGCGTCAGGTTGAACAAAACATAGGGGAATCAGTAGACACACTGGCAGAAGCGTTTGTACTGCCGGTGAATGAAGTGTATCTCAGCGCCTTACAGGTTCTTTGCACGGCGATTCAGCAAGAGGCCAGCAGCGCTTCCCTGCACCAGGGGAGTATGTTGCAGGCCCTGTTACAGCAACTGCTTATCTTAATGCATCGCATGCAACCTGCTATGGCCGAAGAGGGCAGTCTGAGTAAGCCAGAGCGCAAACTAAGACAGTTTCAGCAACTTATTCGCCAGCATTTTACGGTGCAGCACAAGGTGGCCTGGTATGCCCGGCAAATTGGTGTGAGCCAGGCTCATCTCAATCAAATCTGCCAACAATACTTTAACTCTAACGCGCTGGCGCTGATCCACAATGTACTCATCAGCGAAGCAAAACGTTATCTGATTTTCAGCGACACTGCGGTTGCCGATATTGCAGAACGATTGGGGTTTAACGAACCGGGTTATTTCAATAAGTTCTTCAAGCGGCATACGGGGCTGAGCCCCGCTGCCTATCGTCGCCAGAGTCAGGGGTGACCGAATCACAGATCCAGAATGAGGCGCGGTGTTTTAGCCCGGGAGCAGCACACGGCAACCCGGTCCATTTGTGCTTTTTCCTTGTCGTTTAAAAACACGTCTTTGTGATCGGCTTCACCGCCGAGTAGCGGAGTGATACAGGTGCCACAAACCCCTTCTTCACAGGAAACCGGTACAAAGAAGCCGTTGTCCTCGAGGGCTTCCAGCATGGACTCATCCTTACCAACACTGACTATCTGACCGGTACTGGCAATTTCCACCTCAAAACTGCCGTCATTGGAATGATCAATAGGCTCAGCGGTAAAGAATTCACGATGTAGCCGTTCAGAGTCGATACCCTGCTGCGCCGACAATTTAAGCACGTCGTTGATAAATCCATTCGGGCCACAGACAAAAATATCGCTGTCGGCAGGGGCTGCTTTGATCAGCGCATCAATATCCAGACGGACTCCCTGAGTCGCTTTATCGTGAACATGAACATTTGCCAGCGAAGTGTACTGTTCACTGAGCAAATTATCTGACCCGTTGGCGATAGCATAATAGAGACTAAATGGTCGGTTGCCAGCGAAGCACACATTGAAGAGGATCGAAGTTAGTGATGCCTTTTCTGAATCAATTAATTCATAATGCAGGAGCTCATCAACCTCATGGGCCAGAAAGAGTTGCAGTTTGCCCATTTTTGAGCGGGCAATGTGGGCGCCCATCAGACCAAGCTTTTTTTGCATAACAACAGCGCTTCCAAAAGAACTAATACCAGTAGACAGGCGCTATTACAGCCGCTATCTGCCAGTCTGTAAAATATCAAAAGAAGGCAGTGCTATAACATTGCGTTAATTAATACTGCCTGTTTGCGGTAAAAGCCGGGGAAAGGGCGCTATGTCTCAGACTGGTTATAACGTCAGGTTAATCATACATTGGCGCTAAAGCAGTTTGTGCTGGCGTAATAGGCGTTTGAGAGCGGCCGGCTTTAAGGGTTTGGGTAAATACAGCAAGCCTGCCTCGCGAGCCTCATCGCGAACCCCGTCGTGGCGGTTAGCAGTATTTAATATACCCGGGACGGCCTGCTGCCAGTGCTCACGCAGTTGCCTTACCACGTTGATGCCGGTTTCGCCGTGATCCAGATGATAATCGACCAGCATAAGGTCTGGTTTGCTGTTAAGCGCCAGCGCTTCATCGCAGGTTCTCGCCACCATGACCTGAGCGCCCCAGTCGGCCAGCAAGGCTTCCATGGCACTACTTATCTGTTCATCGTTTTCAATAACCAGGATGCGCCGCCCCTCGAGTAATTTAACGCTATCTGAACGTTTATCTGATACCACTTCGGCATGACGCTGGATTGTTTCGAAGGAGCGTTCAACCGTAATACTAAACGCCGTGCCCTTACCGGTTTGCGATGCAACACGGACAGGGTGAACCAGTAACTGACTGATACGCTCGACGATAGTTAAACCCAGTCCGAGGCCCTGATTATGCTGCTGGTCAAGTTGGTGGAATTCATTAAAAATATCCTGTAACTGGTTTTCCGGGATCCCCGGGCCGGTGTCAATCACCGCTATGTCTATCTTGTCTGCGGTACGATGCCTGACGCCAATTAACACTGCACCGCTTTCGGTATAGCGCACGGCATTGGACAACAGATTCTGGATAATTCGTCGCAGTAATTTGGGGTCAGAGTAAACTTTCACGCTGGTGGGCACATAGCGTAAGGTAAGCGATTTTTGCTCGCCAATGATTTTAAATTCATTTACCAGGCCGGCGAGCACATCATCGAGGGCAAAATGGGACTTTTGTACCGTCAGACGGCCAGATTCAAGACGCGTCATGTCGAGCAATGAAGTTAGCAACGATTCAGCGCTGTTTAATGAATGCAGCAGGCCTTCACTCATGGTGTGTAATTCGGTACCGGACGTTTTCTGCACCAGCATGGAGGCAAACAACGTAGCGGCATTAAATGGCTGCATCAGATCGTGGCCGGCGGCGGCCAGAAATTTGGTTTTACTGAGGTTGGCCTGATCAGCTTCCTGTTTGGCCACTTCTAACTGTTTGGTGCGGCGAGCGACTCTGGCTTCCAGTTCAACTTTGGCTTCTTTAAGCGCGTCCTGAATGCGGATGTATTCGGTAATATCACTGTAGGTTGTTACATAGCCGCCGCCAGGTAACGGGCTGCCGTTAAGTTCAATCACCCTGCCGTCGGCCTGCTTACGCACATATTTATATTCGCTGCCAGCTGCCATATAGTGCACGCGCTTGTCGATCTCTTCCTGCATATTGCTCACTTCGCCTAGCAGGCCGCGCCGGGCATTATATTGCAGCAGATCTTTAATCGGCATGCCCACCTGAATTACGCCAGTCGGGTAGTTGAACATATCCAGGTAACTGTCATTCCAGGCCAGCATGTTAAGGCTCTGGTCGAGCACCACTATGCCTTGTTGGATATGCTGGACCGAAGACATAAGCACTTCATGATTAAACTGAAAGCTTTGCGAGGCTTCTTCTACCCAGTGCACCAGATTAGAAAATCCGCGGCCCTGTGAATCGGCTATGGCAGAAAGTAGTAAGCGGGCACTGGGGTGGCCTATTTGCCCGGCCATCAGCTTTTCCACCCGTACTAACAGGCCCTGACTGGCATAGCCCTGACGACTGCTGCCGGTATCGTTGCCACTGAGTTGCCTGGCCAGCGTAGCGTGTGCACCGGGCTCAAGGACCCGCTCGGTTAGCGACAATAAATCACTTACCGGGATGGCCAGCTCCGGCTCTTCTGCAGGACTATCAGGCTGAGAGTGTTCTTTTTCATTGTTGGCTTTTGCCACAGGTAGTAGCGCTGCAACTAAAACATAAACCACGCAGTTAATAACCAGACTCAGCACATAGCTGGTGGCCAGCTCATGATCGCTGGGAATAGGATTAAAGTAGTAGCTGGACAGCAGGCTGGGGTAGAGCATCCATACCACCCAGCCAATAAAACCGGCCAGCATGCCGCTGATAGCAGCGGTTTTACTGCGCTTTTGCCAGTACAGGCTAAACATCATGGCAGGCAGCATCTGCGATAGCAGCGCCATGGCAATGATGCCGCTTTTCACTAGCGGCGCGCTTTGGCTGATATTTACGTGATACCAGAAAGCCACCGACAACACCACCAGTACGGTGAGCCGGCGAATATTCAATAACTGGCTGGCCTCCATGGTATGCCGTGCCTGCTTTTTGAGTTTGAACTTAAACCACAGCGGCGTGATCAGGTTGTTGGCAATCATTATCCCCAGTGCCAGTGTTGCCACAATGATCATGCTGGTGGTCGCCGACAATCCGCCCAAAAAGGCGATAACCGATACGGTAAGGTTTTGCTCATGCAGTGGGATCGCCAGCACCAGCGAGTCTGACTGAGCGGTAGTCGGATCGAGCAGTACACTGCCTGCCAGCGCGATGGGCAGCAGGAAAATCGTCATGCCTAAAAGATACAGAGGAAACAGCCAGCGGGCTGTTTTTAACTCGCCGGTGCCATTATTCTCAACAAAGTTCATATGAAACTGGCGGGGCAACACGAACATGGCACAAATGCCAAGCAAAATATGACTAACGTAAACTACCCAGCTTTTGTCGGCGTATAAAATGTCGCGCCCGGGCTGATGCTGAGCAGCCTGGGCTACCAGGTCGAATAATCCGTCGAACAAGCCGTAACACACATATATGCCTACCACAGACAAACCAACAAGCTTAATCATCGACTCAGCGGCGATCGTAACTAACAGCCCTGGGTGTTTTTCGGTGAGGCTGAGGGTTTGGGTACCAAATAAAATAGCAAACAGCGCCATAAGCGCGGCAACGTACAACCCTACCGTGCCTGAGCCGCTGTCTGCATCTGCGGTAAGCAGGTTAATGCTTTCGGTAATGGCATCGAGTTGCAGGGCGATATAGGGCACAACACCAACAAAACAGAGCAAAGTAATTAATGCCGCCAGGCTATGCGAGCGGTCGTAGCGCAGACTGATAAAGTCAGCCAGTGAGCTGACGCTGTTTTGCTGACAAATACGGGTAATTTTAATTAACACCGGAAAGGCAAACAGCATCACCAGTGCGATGCCAACATAAGTTGGAAACACCGGCCAGCCATAATGAGTGGTTTGGGTGGTGGTGCCAAAAAACGCCCAGGACGTACAGTGAACCCCGAGTCCTAAACTATACAGGACGGGATGCTGCTTATTCTTATCAATTTTTTTGTCACCCCAAAATGCCAGCGCGAACAAACCTGCCAGATAAAGCAGGACGATAGCGCTCACACTCCAAATGTTTAGCATGATGAATAGCCCTTATTTGCTGCGCAGTTAAATTAGCACAATTCCTGTCCATGTTGATATTTTGTAAACATTTTTTATCAGTAAAACGCTTCCGATTAGGTGCAATAAACGGCCATCGACCGGCAGCGGGTAAAGAAAATTGCGGCAAACCATAAAAAAATTGTGGATACCCTTGAAGGGCGTCAAACCACCCCCATAAATAGCCTCAATGTGAAAAACGACCCAATTTAACTTGTGGAGGAAAGCATGAGCGAGCCACGCGACGTGCAATCAGAACAAAATGAAACCGTAGACCCGCAAACCGACGCCCAGGCAGTTGATGCTGAGCAGGTGGAAGTGGTAGAGGGCGAAACTCCCGAAGAAGCCCTGGCTGGTGAAGTTGTTGATGAAACAGCAGAAAAAATTGCCAGTCTGGAAAAAGCGCTGGCGGCGGCAGAAGCCAAAGTGGCCGAGCAACAAGACAGCGTGTTGCGGGCTCGTGCAGAAGCTGATAACGCCCGCCGTCGTGCTGACGGAGAAGTAGAGAAAGCCCGCAAATTCGCACTGGAGCGCTTTGCCGGTGAACTGCTGCCGGTTATTGATAACCTCGAGCGTGGTCTGCAAATGGCAGATACCGAAAACGAAGCTATCAAGCCGATGGTAGAAGGGGTTGAAATGACCCTAAAATCTTTCGTTAGCACAATTGAAAAATTTGGAATGACCCCTATTGATCCGCAAGGCGAGGCGTTCAATCCAGAACTGCATCAGGCTATGTCGATGCAGGAAAGCGCTGACCATGAACCGAACACGGTAATGGCAGTGATGCAAAAAGGCTACGAATTAAACGGACGTTTGCTGCGTCCGGCCATGGTAATGGTTTCGCGTGCACCAAGTAGCGGTGTGGATACGCAGGCTTAACAGATATTTTTTAATGACAGGTATTGAAATTGGTGGTGAATAACCCCACTAATTTTGCAAGATTACAGAATTATACGGAGACACGTAATGGGTAGAATCATTGGTATCGACTTAGGTACAACGAATTCATGTGTCGCAGTTTTAGACGGCGACAAACCGCGAGTAATTGAGAACGCGGAAGGTGACCGCACCACGCCATCAATTATCGCTTACACTAACGACGGTGAGACCCTGGTTGGTCAGTCTGCGAAACGTCAGGCTGTGACAAACCCGGAAAATACATTATTCGCTATCAAGCGTTTAATTGGTCGTCGTTTTGAAGACAAAGAAGTACAACGCGACATCGACATCATGCCTTTCAAAATTGCTAAGGCTGACAACGGTGATGCGTGGGTAGAAGTGAAAGGCGACAAAATGGCGCCGCCACAGGTTTCTGCCGAAGTACTGAAGAAAATGAAAAAGACCGCCGAAGACTATCTGGGCGAGAAAGTAACCGGTGCGGTAATTACGGTACCAGCTTACTTTAACGACTCTCAGCGTCAGGCAACTAAAGAT
>CEQU01255476.1_pt1 | contig 20294 bp, 20 predicted proteins | sample 531031 | NCBI WGS metagenome assembly CEQU01 (sample SAMEA2621216, study PRJEB7988) | marine metagenome | isolation source: saline water (ENVO:00002010), including
TATTTACTTGTGTTGACTTTATTTTAAACTATTTTTTAATAACTCTAGAGCAATTCTTGCAGCTTTTAATTGTGACTCAAATGTCACACCAGCGATATGGGGTGTAATTACAATTCTACCTTCATCATGAAATTTTATAAGTTTTGAATCAAGATGCGTTCCATCTGTCTCACCTGATAGAACATCAAGGCCAACTCTAATATCATTTCTTTCTTGAAGTATTCTAACCAAATCATCTTGATTGATTACCTCTCCTCTTGATGTATTAATGAGGCAAGCATTCTTCTTCATTTTTTTTAATAATGCATAGTCTATCATGCAGAATGTTTCATCACTAAGAATACAATTGATACTAATAATATCAGAATCATAAAAAAGGTCACTTAAACTCTCATAGCGCTCTTTTGAAGTATTTACATATGGGTCAAAATATTTTACTTTTGCATTGAATGCTTCACACCATTTAAAAATGTGTTTCCCAATTCTTCCAAAACCAACCACCCCAACTTTTTTCCCATTTAGTTCATGCCCACGGAGATAATCTTCTTTTTTTCTCCATCTTCGTGAAGATACTTCTGCCAATCCAACATCTAATCTCTTTAAAGTGTTTAATATTAATAAAAAAGTGAACTCTGCACTAGCTGTAATAGTTTGCATCCCAAGTCTATCGTCTAATAAACTAAATACTTTGATACCCTTTTTACTGCAATGCTCAATATTTATATGATTCCTTCCTGTTGAGGGAGTCACAAGAATAGATAAGCTTGGAAAGCGTGTTAAGATTTCATCATCGACAACAAAATTTTGGCCTGGATTTACAACCCATGCTATAATTTCAGAATTATTATCAATATCTTCTTTTGTCCAAATTTCCTTAAAACAAGTTGGTAATATCTTATTATACTCACTCATTATCTCAGGAATGAATGAATATGGTGCACTGAATAAACAAGACTCTTTCATAAATGAAATTCCAAAAAAATTAAAACCAAAAAATGACAATAAAAAATTTGGTATGAAAAATCATATAGTTTTATCCCAAAAAGGGAATGGTAAGGAATTAAAACCTACCATAACTCTTCGTAGGTTAAAGAGGTCTTGTTCCATCTTATTTAAACCAACTATAGCGGATGGGGAACATATTATACCGCAGTCTTTTAATATTTTAATTGATTCTTCATTATAATGCTCTTTTTGTCCTTCTGGGTATGAATAATGTTGTATTTTTGAATTAAGGTTCAATTCTAGAATTTCTATAGATTTTCTTATTTCGCGCTCTAACTGCTCACCTTCAAAATTTGTTAAAATATCATGATAAAGAGAGTGCCCACCAATTATGAATAACTCATTAGAATGCATTTCCTTTAATTGCTTCCAAGTTAGCTTTGTATAATTGCTTGCATGAGAAACACTAGGAACTATTTGGGTTAATTCTTGTATTTTATTTACGATACGTTCTCTATTAACTTTATCAGAAGCCTTTAAAAATGATTTAATTTTTTCTAATGCGATAATTTTTTGCTGGTTGGTATTCATGTCAAATTCGACTGAAGTATCTAGTGTTATTTTTAATTGGCGATCTGCATATAGGTTTATACAATCTTCGAGGATGTCGACCCAAAACATTAGTTCAGTCCCAATAACTCCACTTGAAATATAAAAGACGGCCTCAAGATTTAAATCATTTAGTATAGGTGCAGCATCTGAATAATTATTTTCGAAACCATCATCAAATGATATGATTACAGATTTTTGTGGAAGACTGTCTTTATTATCTCTTAAATAAATATATTCTTCAATTGAAAGAACATGACAATTCTCTTTTAAATATTTCATTTGCTTATAGAATTGGTCTTTTAATATATGCTTACCTGAATAGTTTTCTATTCCTTTACTTTTTGAACTTGTAACTCCATGGTACAATAGAATGGTTAATTCATCATTTATTCTATTATTAAAATTCTTTAAGGACTTTTTATATTCTGTAAAACTATTATTCATTTAAAGATCTACAATATTTGTTAAATTTTTTCTCAATTATTAATTTTAAATCTAGAGGCATAAAGGAATAATAGCGCCCTATATTTTCTTGTTTAGTTGATTGAAACTTTTCATTTTTATAATCAACCAAAGTTTTTAGTACTAAATCTGATGCAATCAATGTCGTGTAATATCTTAATTGATGAATCTTCATATCCATTTTTATATCCAATTTTTTTTGATAAACTATATTCCCCACATCAAGTTTTGGTGCAACCTGGTGTATGGTTACACCAATATTCTTAAAATCATTATGATAAATAGCCCAAAGGTCTGAATCTAAACCTCTATACTTCTGGGCTATTCCTCTATGAACATTTATTAATCCATCGTTAAATAATTCGATTACATTTTTATTAAGCTTACCGGTACCAAATACCACTCCTAAATCAGGATTAATCTTTTTTATTTTATCAACACAATCTTGAGAATTAATTGATTTTGTGTTTACGATACCCTTCTGCGGTAATCTTTTATCAATTTCTTTAAAAAAATGTTCATTTTCAAAACAATATTCATCTTCTTCAAAAAATGGGCCTACTGGGAAAGAGGGTGTAACGTGCTCAGTTTCAAAAAAATATGATTCAATAAGAACGTTATTTTTAATTAGAAAATTAATAAAATAACGATGATGTAATGTGTCAGATGAAAGAACTATTATTTTTTTAAGCACTATACTCCGATTTTAAGATTTTTTTCAATATTCCTACCTAATGAAGTCATTAATGCAAACTCTTCTGGTGTAGCGCTTAAGGCATGGTCACGGATTGTCGTATTTGACTTATCCAAAGTAAAGTGCTTCTCTATTATTTTTGCACCTCGGGAGATTGCCATCAAAGGTATCTCAATCCCAATTGAATGATCACTATAACCTACAAAATTAGAACCAATAAATTCTTTTGGTAAATCAACCAAATCCCAAGGCGTAGTTGGGTATTTAGACTTGCACCAAAGATAATTTATATTTTTTCCCTTTTTAATTGGAACCTCTGGTTTATCCCACATACCAAGTGAGATGATTGTCTTTTTACCAGTGGCCACAATTTTCTTTACCAATTCAATATTATCTATGAGCGTCCTTGAGGCAACTTTATAATAGTTAAAATCAATAGTTTCAGCTAACTCAAATGATTCCTCTTTAAAAATAGAGACCATAAATTCAATTTCAAAATAATCACACCATTGTTTTAATTGAGAAAGCCTATCTTTATTAATATAATTTATCTCGTCCTTTCCATCTCTCCATCCTAGTTGAAATTTTGCAATATCAGCCCCAGAATTTTTAGCCTGTTTAATTAACTCGAAAGCTAAATCAAAATTACCATTATGGTTAAGTCCTATCTCTGATATAAAAAGCATTAATCTATTCCCCCAGCTTCATTGATATTATTAATAATTTTAATATTTTAGGTATCTTTAATTTAATAACTGCTTTAATAAGGCACTGCCATATACCATATGGAGCACGTCAGAATATTCATTTGCATTAATTAAAATCAAAAAATAGGTTTTCAAAATTGATGCTCTGACATTTATTATTCATTTCCCATCATCCAATGCCAGTCAGGATTTGAATCATAAACCGATATTAAATCTTGTATTGAAAAATTAGGATTAATCTTAATACACTCGTTGTAGAGGTTATTTATTAATTCAAAATTTTTTCTTAGGTTTACTGCAAATGTTAATTCAGGTCTATTACATGAATTAAATTGATTGTTGGCTTCTATAAATCCCATTTTAAAAATATTTTTATTTTCAATAATAAAACTGGTAGCGTGTTCACGATATTGCTTTTGTTTTGCAAGTTTAGCACATCTTCTTAAGGTAGCCATAGAAAAAACCTGCACTCTGATTCCTATTGGGAACCTTTTTAGTTCAGGTCTCAGGATACCATATTCGTTTGTTATTGTTGCAACATAATCATATTCACTCCTTGAGAATAAATTAATAGTATCGTCAACGAGATCAGAGTGAATAAATGGATTATCACCTAGGACTTCAACAATAGTATTCAACTTAAAATAATTAGCTGCATCTAAAAGCCTTTGCAACACATCATCCTTACTACCACGGTAACATAAATGATTTTTTAGTGCACACCATTTTTCTATAGCGTCGTCTACTTCTGATTCTGTTGTTGCAACTATAATTTTTCCTATATTTTTAGAATATTTTAACCTGTCAACTAAAATTTCCAACATTGGCTTACCATTAATTTCTGATAAGGTTTTACCAGGAAACCTACTTGAACCCATTCTAGCAGCTATCAAGACCGCGTAACGAGACATTAAACACCTTCCTCTTTTTGAGACAAAAAATTAGATAATTTCCAATCATAAAGAGAATTAATCATAAATGCCGATTGCTTATCTAATTGTATATGCCCGATTCTTCCACCAAATATTTTATTTGTATTTTTAAAGTATTTTCTAGAGACCAATGACATTCCTCCTACCTTTCTGTACAGAATATCTCTTTCTAGTTTTAGACCATCAATTTTAGTGTAGGGTACGAGACCATTTCCATCGTGAGTATAGAATATATCATCTTCAATAGTTACGCCAATTACTGAATCAACATTAAAAAGACGCATGACATTAATCGCCTTATCTATGTAAACTGAACTTCTAAATGGTGATTCAATATTAAGCACCATTATAGCATCTGGTACATTGTGATTAGATTCATAAAAATCTAAGGCATCTAGTAAAGTTGGGCTTATATTTTTATTTATACGAGCTAATCTTTCATTGCGTTCATGGAGAACAACTTTACCTGAATAGTACTTTTCAATATGATTTATTACAGAATTATCAGGAGTAGAAACTATTATTTCATCAATTAATTTAGAGTTTAAAACTGAATCAATAGTCCAATTAATTAAGGGCTTTGAGCCCAAATTTTCAAGAGGATTTGACCTCGGGTCTAATTTTGGGCCTCTGACAGGAATCAAAGCAATGGTTTTAATTTTATTTTTGTATTTATTGACATGCTTTTCAATAATCTTAGATCTAGTCTCTAATAGTAATTTTTCATCTTTTGTTAGATTATTACCATGGTCCCTATAATAAAACAATGGTTTATTAATGTTTTTAAATTTATAGTTACCATGAAGAATTTTTAACCAAAGATCATAGCCATCTTGCCTATTGAACGATTCATCATATCCACCCACTTCCAAAAGTATTTCCTTCTTAATCATTGTACAGGCCCCGTGTGCAGGTTGATCAAAAAGAGTGACCTCATTATCAAAATCATGTCTTTGTACCTGCCCTATAACTTGATTATCCTTATCAATTTCAAAGTAATCAGGGAAAACCATTACTAGATTTTGATTATCTTCCAAAATATTTGCCATTTTTCTTAGCGCATCTTCCGTAAGATAATCATCAGCATCTAATCTAATAATATATTTACCACTGGATAGCTTTAGAGCAATATTGTTTGTGGTATTAAGTCCTTTATTTTTTTGTTCTATGATATGGACATTTTTATTCTTTCGATATTTATTAATAATTTCCATAGAATTATCAGTTGAACCATCATCTATTATTAATAATTCATAATCATCAAAATCTTGTATTAAAACACTCTCAATAGATTGTTCTATATAGGCACCATAATTATAGTTTACCAGGTATACCGTAACTAAAGGACTAGGCTGCAATTAAATACCTGATTTGATATTTTTATTTATGATTCTCAAAGTACTGGTCATTTGTACGAATTACGAAGGGCTTAAATATAAAGCATGGTATATGATTGTTGTAGCAGATTCTTCTAAAGTAGAATGCTCCTCAATAAATTCTGCACCTCTCAAAATTACTATCACTATGAATTGTATATTTTAACATTGGGGATCTTTGGGAAACCCTCATAATATGTTACAAGCTTGATTTGGGTATCAGGATATTCCTTAAACAAATCTGCAGTAACATTAACAAGATTTATTCTATCCATTTTTTGGCGCTGTATGTTTATGGGAGCTTGATGAGGCCTCCGAGTCAAATAATCACTTTGATAAAAATCTAAGCCTATGACCCACAATGTTTTTGGCCGTAATAATTCCAAAGTATAAGCAATCGCCAAAAAACCAGTATTAGGGGATTTTAATTGATATTCCGATCCAAATTGAGAGAAATACTCGTTGAACTTTAACATTTTTTTGATGAGAAAATGTGTATTTAATCCCAAAGATTTATAATGCTTAATTGTCTTTTTTAAAATTCCATCTCCAAAATCAGAAACTTTAATTAATTGTATATCATTAATATTATATTTTTTGTAATTCTCTGGACTAAGTGGTGCAGTCATTAATCGATTAACAAAATGAACACATTTTTTATTAGATAGCGATTCTCCTATTTTATCTATTTCTTTATCAAAGTTATTCACAAGAAAACAATTTTCAAATTCATGATAATATTTTGGCAAGCATTCTAGAGACATTCCTTTAAGTAAAACTCCAAAACATTTTTGATCGGAAGAAAAATATGGACAGTCTTCTTGATTACTTGCATAAAACTTATGATGTAATAATGTAAATTTATTTTTTATTAAAAGCCCACCGAACATATAGAATAATCGTTTAAACCTTATATATAACTGAATCCAATAATATCTTAACATATTTTTTTTAGAATAATCAAAATTCCATTATTTCAAGATTAAAAATTATTTATCTAATAGAAAATTTATTTCTGGCTTAATATCATTACATGACCCCATAAATGAGGATCGTCGATTACTTTTTTATCAGCTATATCTGAAATTTTATTATTCTTAAATCCTGTGGTATTGAAATTTTTTAACATCTCTTCTCTACTTGGAAATTTACCACCATGAAAATCCTTATCATTATGCATATTTTCCCACCAATATTTTGGCTTATCTCTATTTTTTGTTTTCAATTTATTACTCTGGGAAGGAAAATATTTTTTTCTGTAGATAAAATGTTTGCGTACTGATTCAAACAACTCGTTTTCTGAATTGTAATCATCAATAAACCAATCTATTGTTAATAAAAATCCTTTATCTTTTAAAATTGGATAACAAAGATTACTAAATGCAATCTTATTTTCTTTGGATATATGGTGCGTGAACCAGCGATTAATTATAATATGAAAATCATTTTTCTCAGCTCTTTCTTTTAAAAAATCAAAGGCATTCATTTTATAATATTTATAATCATTCACTTTAATCTTCGTTGAAAGTTCGTGTACGTATTGTGGCTCTGACAAATCGACACCTGTAACATTTAAATATTTTAAATATTTAGATGGCACGTCTTTTAATTCTTGCAAACCAGGAGAACCTACGATTAGTACATTAATTTTTTCTTGTTGAGCATTCTCTATAATATTTAATAAGTTTGATTTTATAACTAATCTCGATTCAGTATCAGCAATAGTTTCATAAATATGAAATCGTAGACCAGGTTTAATTAAAAGAAGATGATAAAAGTATCTAAATAATCTTCTTATTAATGATGCGCTTTTCATTTTTTTATCCCTTATTCTAAAAATTTTTTACTTTTTTATGTAAAGAAAGTATGAAGTCTATACCTGTAATTTTTTCTAATAGTATCCCAATAAAAACGTATAATATCGAACCTATTCCAATAGTTGACAATAAAATTACTAGGTCACTTAGCACTACATAAGATTCAACCAATAGTTTAATTAAAACAACAAAAGTTGTGCTCAAAAAAGGTATAAATATGCACTTTAACGATAGAAAATCAAATCTTATAAGTTTAAATATTTCTATTTTCCAAACGATAAAGATAAAAACTGAGGATATTAAAAAACATATCGCTGCACCTGCAATTCCATAATTTTTTATCATAGGATATATAAATATAGCCGTTGTAAGTAAGTGAGTAGAATTCATCAAAAAATTGAAATTTGTTTTACCTGTAGCATTAAATAATGATGTACTTATATAAGCGATAATACATATACCAACTCCAAGTGTTAATATTTGCATTGGCAGTACTGCTTCAATCCATTTTTCTCCAAGAATTAAATTAACAAATGGCTGAGCCAGGACTACCATGCTACCGACAAAAGGAATATAAAAAAACCCAATTATACTTAAAACTTCAATATATTTTTCTCTTAAAACATTTTGCTGATCTTGCATTTTAGAATAAGCAGGAAATAATGCATTTGGTAATGGATTTGTTAAAAATTCAGGTAATCGAGCAAATTTCCACGCAATAAGATATGTACCTAATAGTGTTGGATTTAAAAGATTCGCTAAAAATATTTTATCACCTTGTTTTGAAAAAAATGCTACAACACTAGCCAAGAATAACCATTTACCATAATAGAATAATTCTTTAAATATTTTGTGATTATATTTTAATCTTGGTCTATAAGGATGCAGATAAAATGAAAAAAATAAATACAGTATACTACTGGCCAACATACCCCAAGCAATAGCCCATTCATTTTTTAACGTAATAGCTAAGGGGATACTAATTATAAAATTTCCTAAAAATGGTACTCCTTTCCATAAAAATTGCTTAAAAAAGTTTAAATTCCTTGAAAAATAGACTGTACCAGTATTGCTAAAACCTTGTATCAACATAATTAAACCTAAAACTCTAACAACAGGTAAGGCATCAGGCGTATTTAGAAAGTCAACAATGAATGGACTGCCAAAGTATATAATAGTGAAAAGAAGTAAGCCTCTTACAATTGATACTGTCCACGCTGTATCTAGATAACTTTTATTTACTTCTTTTTTTTGTATTAACGCCTTGTTAAAACCAGTATTTGTAAAACTCTCAAGTCCATTTGAAAAGATTAAGAAAATACCAACTATACCAAAGTGCTCTGGCAATAAAATCCTAGCAAGAATAATAGTCTGAACAATCTGTAAGCCGCTGGTGAAGAATTGAAGCAAGTATAACCAAAATGTCCCCGTCAGTACTTTATTTTTTAGTGATGAATTAACATTTTGATTGGAACTGAAAATACTAAATAGTTGAATTTTCATTAATTGATTCCTTCAAGTTTTTTAAAGAGTATCAATTACACCTTTTTTTGGAGCGTTGTGATGATAAATTTAAGTTGAGGTTATAAACGAACGATTTATTGGTAGGTCGAGTGATCAATTTTTCGAGTATACAAATTAATATTAGATGTTATTCCCAAAACTCTTTGCTTGTAAAAGGAATAATTCTTGATCCCTAAATCAGTACACATTTTTTTCAAATCACGAAAAGAAAGTAAATTCAGATATTCCTCTTGATGAAAAGGTTCTCTTTTTATTAATCTCATTAAAAAACGGAACCAGGGCTTAGGAAGCCAATGAACAAAAGGCAAAATCACATGAAACTCAACAGGAAACCAGCGATTTGGGGTCGTAATAAATACTCCTTTTTTAGCAACCCGATTTAACTCTTTAATAAATTTCGATTGCTCAGAAGAACTTCCTACATGCTCTATGACCGCATTTGAAAAGACATAATCAAAAGAGTCACTGGGAAAAGGTAAATTTTTTCCATCTGCTAAAACAAATTTTAAACCGGGATATTCTTCTTCCAAATAAGTTGCACTGCTGGTTCCTACTGCGGTGATATTATTTTGAAATGGATAGTATTTTTCGAAAAAATTAGATTCAGAATTTTCCTGGTCTGCGGTGACTCCAACATCTAAAATGGTGTCCTCTGAAGTAAAATTTGTAGCAGTATGAAAAGTGTTCAGCATCTCTTTTCTTACTGTTAAACTGATGTAAGAAAATAATTTTCGACACCATTGTGAATACTGATAATAAATGATTTCTTTTGCGGGAGTTGATTTATTTTCTTCAGGAGTGATTGATTTTATCATAAGTTTTGAATCTTAAAATATTAGCGATTAAGTTAACATTTTTTTGACCAGAGAGCAATTGTGGATTCCTCTCTGTTCATGAACTTCTTGAAGTTGGTGGTAAACGAAAATTAACCAACCCCCCGAAATTGGGATATAGAGACCAAGGTGAAAGCGTAGTTCCACCTATGGCTACTCAAATTTTTGAAGTTGATTTATTAGCCCTACCCCTGGGCTACACTGGCAAATACTATTATTATAGAATATTATACATCAAAATTTTAAATCATGTGATGTAAAACCATGATGCTTTTAAGTACATAAATTGGTAAATAAACTTATAATTATAGACAGGGATAATTAGAAATTTGATATGAGTTTAAATGTAAATAAAGAAGTCATTAAAACATGGAAAAATACTATAAAAACCATCAAGCTAAAGGAGCATAGTGACGCTCCCTAGTAGTCACAGATGAATGACCTTAATTGATATTTTTATTTATTAGTTACCATTATCAATAATCCAATTAGTCGCCTCTTCAAAAGATTTAACGACCACATCTGGAATTATATCATTTAATTTTTCTTTATGGTTACTTTGCATTAGAACTGTTTTACATCCAGCATCAATCCCAGCTAAAATATCTTTCCATCTATCTCCAATCATAAAACTTTTTTTTAAATCTATTGATTTTTTTTTAGCGGCGGATACTAACATTCCCGGTAAGGGCTTTCTACATGCACAATTATGAATATCATCATGAAAACATACAATTATTTCATCAAGCGGCAATTTTTTAATAAGATATTCATTAATTTTATTAACATTTTCTTTTGTTGTCTTGCCTCTGAATACATCTGGTTGATTTGTAACAACAATTAATTGGAAGCCTAGACCCTTTAGTCTTTTAGTACAAGAAAGAACATCAGGAAATATGTAAAGCTCTGATAGATTATCAGGCGGGTATGGATTACCCCTAATTATCTTTGATCTATTGATAACACCATCTCTATCTAAAAAAACAGCTTTACCTTTTATTTCACTGATTCCCATTTTGTTTCTTGGACTTTTAAAACTGGATGAGAAACTAGGGCATGCCAAACTACAGCTTGGAAACCTTCTGTGTGCGGTGTTATTGTAGAATTATTAACCGTTGGGATAATACAGCAGGCATCTGCGACTTCTGCTGTATAACCACCATCACGACCTACCACGCCAACAATTTTAGCATTTACCTTTTTTGCATGTTCTAGCGCAAAAACTAAATTAGCACTTATATTTTTTTCCTTATTACCTCCACCGACAGAAAAAACGAATACTCCATCATTGCTGTTTAGTTTACTACAACGTAACCATTCTATAAATACAGTCTCCCAACCCTCATCATTTGTTCTAGCAGTTAATTCTGATACATTATCAGTTGGAGCATATGCTTGAATTCCACAAATTTTTCTAAAGTCATTTACAGCATGTGAAGCATGACCGGCTCCACCACCAACGCCAAGAAAGAATAGTCTACCGTTATCGGTTTTTACATTTGAAATTATTTCAGCCATATTATCAATGATATTGCAATCAATTGATTTTAGTATGTTTATCGATTCATCTATATGCTTTTTTGAATAACTCATGTTTTTACACCTTCACTAATTTTTAAGTTTAATTATTTAGGTAATTATCTAATTCAACAATTCCTTTTTTGGAGCCTATTTCATAGAATCTATTTTTCGCTTCGAAAGAAGCCAGCATTTTTCTTTTTGAAAGATATTCATATATAACAGATAAATCAAATGGTATATCTAAATTGATTTTATCAAATACCTTCGGAGAAATTATACTAAGTCCATAATCAATATATGACATATTACTATTAGTGTTTTTTTTACTATATAGTTTAATCTTATTATTTTCCATTTCAACATTACTTGAATCCCATAAACCTTGGTTTTTATATACAGTTAATAATGCAGATTTTTCAGAAAATAAATATGCATTATAAACTTCTGCATAATTTATATCCAAATATGAATCACCATATAATATGAAAAATTCTTCAGGCAAGTAAGTAATTGCATTTTTAATACAACCCCCAGTGCCTAAAAGCTGTTCTCCATCATAAATATAATGGATGTCTAAGTCAGGATAACTTTTTGTTTGTAAATATTGTTCAACCTCATCTCCAAGGTGCCCTAAACAAAGAAAAATTTCTGAAATATTTTGCCTTAACAACTGATGTATTTGGTGAAAAATAAATGGCTGACCAGCAATACTAATCATACACTTGGGATTTTTAGAAGTGATATCGCCTAAACGAGTAGCCAGACCACCGCATAGAATTACAACTGGAGGAAGTTTTTCATTTAATTTATTGTTAATATTTTTGTACCTTCAAAAACAAAATTAAATCTCACTTCTTGCATTCCTGCATCAACCAAAGTTTTCCTTAATTTTCTTTTATTTTGTGAATAAAACATCAAAAACCCACCCCCACCTGCTCCGATCAACTTTCCACCAATTGCTCCATTATCCATTGCCAAATTATACCAGTTATCTATTTTAGGGTTCGTCATATTTTTAGCACGCTCTTTTTTTCGAATCCAATGTTCATGCATAATTTGACCAAATTGAATTAAATCACCATTTTCTAGTGCATTCATACTAGCAAAACCCATTTCTTTTACGTGATCTAAATTTTTTATCATTTCAACATTCGATTTTTTTGTCTTTTGATCCTGCTCTTTAAGTATGGATCCAGCACTTCTGGAATACCCTGTAAAAAATAATAATAAATTATCTTGCAACTCATGTCTTGTATCATCATCTATTTTTAATTGTCTAGCGATTACTTTTCCATCCTTTTGAAATTCAAAACACGTTAAACCGCCATAGGCAGCTATGTATTGATCCTGTTTACCAACAGGCTCCTTTAAAATGTCAATTTCTATTTTACAAGCTTGTTCTGCCAACTGTTCTGGATGAACCAAATTATTTTTATAGAAATGTAGTATTTTAAGTAATGCTGTACTAAAACTTCCTGATGAGCCTAGGCCAGTACCTGCAGGAATATCTGCCATACAACTTATTTCAATATTAGATGGATTAATATTTAACAGTCTCAGTGCTTCTCTAAAAATAGGGTGTTCGATATCTTCTAATTTATTTACCCTTTCAGGGTTGGAATAATTCAAAATAAGCTCTTTCACAAAGGTTTTATGTAAGGTTAAATAAACATATTTATCTATAGATCCAGCAATCAAAAAACCATTTTTTTGTTGATAATATGAAGGTAAGTCTGTCCCACCCCCTCCCAAAGAGATTCTTAGAGGACTTCGAGTAATGATCATAGATTTCCCTTATTATAAATTTTATCAACCACATTTAATACTTGTCTTGAAGAAGCCAAACCAGGATTGCATTCAGTTTTATTTTCCATAATTTCATTCACAAAGTAACTCCATTGATTAGACCATGATGAATCATCATTTGGCCACTCCCATATTTCAGAATCAGGAGGCCCCATTTCTGGGCGCATTTTATATAACACTAATTTCTCAGTTCCATAACTACCACCTAGTCCATTAATACATATTTTTCCCACACTTCCAACTATTTCAAAAAAGAATTCATTTTTCCACTCTGTCCAGGAAGCATGAAGATGTGCAATCTTATTTGAACTAGTCTCTAGAGTTAAAAAAACATTATCATCAACATCCATATTCCAAAAGTAGGTTTTTGTTTCTCCATTAATTATTATGAAATCCTCATTGAATAACCACATGCTCAAATCAATTAAATGTGTACCTTGATCAATTAATTCTCCCCCTCCACTTATTTTTTTATCTGCTCTCCATTCATTTTCATAACCTATCCTTCCACCATGACCATAATGTGCACGAATGAAATAGGTTTCACCAATTATGTCATTATTAATTATTTCTTTTGCTTTTAAAAATGCTGGATGAAAACGGTGATTGTATCCAACATGCACCTGTATATTGTTATTCTTCGATACTTCAATTAATTCATCAAGCTCTCGAGGCCTACAAGCTCCAGGCTTTTCTATTAATACCGGCTTCCCTAGCTCCACACAATATAAGGCAATATCAGCAAGGATATTATGTACCGTAGATATAATAACAATATCGACATCTTCTGCTTCTATTACTTGCCTCCAATCAGTTGTACAATTTCCACCAAATTCCTTTGATAATGTTTTCGCTTTTTCCAAATTAACATCACAAAAAATTTTGATTTTACTATTACCATCAATATTTGCCGCTCTTTTATATCCAATTAAACCACAACCAATAATACCAATACCATATTTATTTTTTACCAATCCTCACCTCTATCCTTAGGGATTATTCTTCTTAAAGTATATATATCAGATGATGAAGATTTCTCAATATCCTCGGTCAAGGTATCCCAAGAATCCCAAATAGCACTAATTATTTTTCCATTTACCCCCTTACATCTATCAGAAGCTAAATAGACGCAAAGCTTCGCACCTTTATCTAATGGTGCTCCACCATTTTCTTTTTGGCTAATAGCTCTTTGATAAAATTCACTACCAACTTTGTTTGGTCCTGCTTCTAATACTTGATCGAGCAATCTTGTATTTAATGCCCCTGGTCCAATTGCATTAATTTCTATACCATATGAATGAACTTCTTGAGCTAATGTTTCTGTTAAGCGAACTATTGCCGCTTTTGAGCAGGCATATGAAGTAATATTGGGAAGGGGTGAAGTTGCGCCTCCGCCACTTAAATTAATAATCTTTCCTGCTTTTTTTGATTTAAAATATGATATAGCTAATTGGCACAACCGAAATGGACCAAGTAGATTTATTTTTATAGATTCTTCCCATAGATGTATATCAATTTCTTCTGATGAACCAATTGGTCCATATACTCCTGCATTATTTACCAAAATATCTAAACCATTAAGTCTATCGATTGCTTTGGAAAAAAAATTATCAAGTTCATTATAGTTTGATATATCACAAACTATACTTTCAATAGTTTGGTTTGTATGGTTTGAAAATGATTTTAGATATTCTACACTTTCACTAAGATTTTTAGGATTTCTAGCACAAATTATTATATTCGCACCTTCTTTTATAAAATTCTCTGCTATTACTTTACCTAAGCCAGTACTGGCTCCTGTTATTATTGCTTTTTTATTTTTCAACAACACTATGAAACTCCTACAGATTTATAAATTAAATTTTCAATTGGATGTGTTAAAAATTTGTATATGTATCGATTGGGGTCTAAAATAATTTCTTTTCTCATTAAAGAAATCAAATGGTTCCAATCAAAGTCCTTGTAATTGCTGTAAGAATTAGCCACAATTACAGCACTAGTATCCTGAAACGCCGACTCGATTGATTTTGTTAGACTAATGTCATTCGGCAACCCAACAACATTCTTTTCAAGCATTGGGTCATAAGCAACAACACAAGCTTTCATAACTAAAAGTTGTTTTGCCATCTCCAAATGCCCGCTTCTCCTTAACGTATTTGTATTAGGTTTATATGTAAGACCTAGTATTGTTATTTTTTTTGATTCTAATGTGCCAAAAATATCGAATAGTATTCGTAACGGCCATTTCTTATGAGATTCATTGCTTTTTGATATTGATGAAATCAGTTTTAAATCATCTTTTGTATTTTCCCCTAATTCTTTTAAATACTCAACATCTCTAGCTAAGGTACCACCTGAATATGCACTTCCAGGCGAAACATATGCACTAGGCCCAATCCTAATTTCAGATTTCATCGCTTTTGAGACGTCTTGCATATTTGCACCTACTTTCTCGCATATTGAACTTAATTCATTTGCATAAGAAACTGACATTGCTAAAAATCCATTGATTGCATGTTTTGTCATTTCTGCACTTTCGATAGACATCCAAATGATATCATTATCTAGCTTACTTAATATTTTAGATAGTTTATTCTTGGCATCTATAGAGTCTATACCGATAATCATTCTTTCTGGATTATTGAAAGAATCAATTGCTTTACCAAGACGTAAATTTTCAGGAGAGTATGCGAGGTTTAATTTATTTGTATGAAAGTCATCTCTTAATAATTGGATAGTACCAGCTGGTAGTTGGGATGATATTAATAGAATTGCATCATCTTGCATATGGGAGGCTGCACCCTTTATTTTATTTAAAACATAATCAACATCAGCTTTGTCCCTCTCATCGATGGGAGTATCAAAAGTGACCCAAACTAATTCCGATTCTGAAAGAGCTTCATCTTTATCCATCGTAAAACCTAGTCTATCGCTTTTAATATTCTCATTAATAAGAGCATCTAACCCAGGTTCAAAAATAGGTGCATGGCCCTTTTTTAGATTATTTATAATTGAATCATCATCATCCAAACCTATAGTATCAATATATTTTGAGCAACAAGCTGCCGTAACACACCCTAAATGCCATAATCCATAAACAGTAATCATTCAATAATCCATTCATTTTTTTTAATCCATTGGACAGTTCTTCGTACTGATTCAGCAATAGATAGTTTAGGCTTCCATCCTAAAGAGTTTATATTTTTACAATCGAGCCATATAAATGGATTATCGCCTACCCAGCCTCTATCACCACCGGTATATATTAATTCTGGATTCAAGTCTAATTCTTTACAAATTATTGAGATTGATTCATTTACTGTAACATATTCATTGGTTCCTAGATTAAAAATATTAAGTTTTTTATTACAATTTTGAATTGCATGAAGAATACCATTAATACAATCTTTAACATATAAATATGATTTTCGTTGAGAACCATCACCTAAAACCTTGAGTTTATTAGGGGTGCTATTTAATTGTTTATAAAAATCAAAAATATGGCCATGGCTATATCTCTCTCCGAGAATCGAAACAAACCTAAAAATCCAAGCTTGAAATTGAAACCCTTCACAATACGCAGAAATCATACCCTCTCCGGATAATTTTGATGCACCATATAATGACGTTTGAACTGGGAAGGAAACATCTTCTGGAGTTGGAATGGTTAGGGCTTCTCCATAAATAGAACCAGTTGAACTAAATACAATTTTAGATATTTTATTTATACGCATAGCCTCTAAAACATTATGAGTAACTATTATATTTTGTTCTAAATCTCTTTTTGGATGTTCTATACCAAAACGTACATCAGCATTTGCAGCAAAATGAAAAACAAAATCATGACCTTTCATAGAATCAACTACTTTGTCATGATCAAGTAAATCTGCTTTAATTATATTTAAATTTGTGGATTTTTTTAAGGAACTTAGAAATCGACTTCTACCAGTAGAAAAATTATCATAAACAGTTACCTTATTTTTCTTGCTAATTAATTCGTCTACAAGATGACTTCCAATGAATCCTGCACCACCTGTAATAAATATTTTCAAAGGAAATCTATACTAAATTTTATATCCTGCTTTTGTTGCATCATTGTAGAACATTTTAACTGTATCTAAGGAATATTCGTTAAGATTTTTATTAAAGAGAGAAAGTTTTTTCAAAATATTATTGGTTGCTGTTATAATATGACATCCTATTTCTTGTGCCTGATAAACATTTAACACCTCCCGCGGACTAGCCCATAATAATTCTGCTTTAGGTATGGGCTCCAATATTTTAAGTGCTTCTATCATATAAGGAATTGGATCGCGACCTGTATCTGCAATTCTTCCAGCAAATACCGAAACAAAAGCTGATTGTTCTGTGTTAAGTGAATCTGCAACAGTTCTTACTTGTTCTAAAGATAAAATTGCAGTGATATTTAATTTTACATTTTCAGAAGACAATGCCTTGATTATAGTTTCTGTTGACTGTTGCTTAGTATTACAAATTGGAATCTTTACGTAAACATTAGAGCCCCAACTAGCTATTTCGAAAGCTTGCCTTTGCATTTCGGATAATTCATCAGCAAAAACTTCAAAAGAAACAGGTTTATCTTTAATCTCCTTCAAAATATCTTTTGCAAACTCTATATAATCTTTTATTCCCGCTAATTTCATTAGTGTTGGATTTGTAGTAAATCCATCTATAATCGGATTTTCATACATTTCCATGATACCCTCTTTGTCTGCACCATCAGCGAATAGTTTTATGTTCATTTTATTCATATATATATCGGATATTATTGACTGAAAATTATGTATTATTCTGTTACTTATCAAACTCCAATATCAATGATAATACAATAAATACCTCTTTTACCTTTATAATAATTTGAGTTACTACATTAAGGTAGCAGTGTTAGGAGGTCGATAGGATAGCAACCCATGAGGCCAGTGCCTACCAAACCAAGTGGCCCCAGCCCCAATATGAAAAAGCATATCAAACATTTTATTTTCTTTGTTATTTATAAGGCGAAACAAATTTGTATTTTATGATTGCCCATAACCAAGTTAAAGGATCCCAAAAAAAAGTGACTTTTTTACCTTCACCATAAGGCCTAGATACATATTTAATTGGAATTTCAATTGGCATTGTACCTGACCTAATTAGTTTAATTACTAATTCAGAATCAAAGTCAAACCTATTACATTCAAATTTTAAATTCTTGATGCAAGACGATTTAAAGACTTTATACATAGTAAAAGGGTCTTGCAAATTGACACCGTACATTAGATTAATTAGTAAACAAAAAAATTTGTGACCAAAATTCATAATAACAGCTATATAATTCGATTTAAGGAATCTTCGCATTGGTTCAGAACCTGAATGCCTAGAGCCAAGAACAAAGTTGCACTGACCATCGATTATTGGTTTTATTAATTTATCATAATCATTTACATCATATTCTAGGTCGCCATCTTGTATTAATATTATATCTCCTTCGGCTTCTTTTAGCCCTTTTCGGACAGCATGACCCTTACCCTTAGGAGATGATGTTAGTATAATTTTAATTCCCGGTGTATCCTTATATTTTAATACATCTTCTCTAGTTCCATCACTTGAATTGCCTTCAATGATAATGATCTCTTTATCACAGCCAGGGATCTCTTTTTGTATTACTTTATTAATTAAAATATTAAAAGTTGCACGCTCATTTAGAACAGGTAAAATTATACTAATTAGTTTATTGTTTATTTTATGCATTAGAGATGGCCGCTATGCTTAAGTGAAAACCTACAAAGCAATTATGTGTATATCTGTTTTATTTTTTAGTTAATTAAAATCTCTTAAAAAAATAATATATCTTTTCAATCTAAGATTTAAAGTTTATCGAAAAAGTTCTGAATGTTATCAAACATTTTTATTTAATTCATAAATAAAATATTTTTTGTTACTGAAAACTAGTGGACAACCGATATCTACTTGATAATCAGAAAAAAGATAATCTACTTTATATTCATCTACAATTGTTGGAAGTAGATTATTATCAATCTTTAATTTCACTGCTAAATCATATCTCTTTTTCCAATTAAAAGCATAATCTCTATCAAATTGTGCTCCACCACCATCTTCGAAGGTTACAAAAACATTTCTTTCACAAGTAAGTCTTATTGGCCCGATTACTTTAGTAAAAGGTTCAGTTAAAAAAACATCTTCTTTTTTAGTATTTAGTTTTATCCAGTTACAAGCTTGAACTAATTCCTTATTTTCATAATACTTTGGATAAATACTAAAACTGCCTAGAGAAATGAAGACACTAACACCCATAGCAATAAAAATAGCAACTAAAGATTTCTGAGCAAAAATAATATCGCCTTGCTTTTTTATAATCATTGTAAAAAATAATGATATAGGTATTGACGAAAGAATATAGATGAATGCCCTAAAATCTTTTTGATAGTAGGCTATGGCAATTACGCAAAAAACACTAATTATAAATATGCCTGAAGGTAAAATCAAATTAATTTTATTCCATAGTTTGTTATTTTTATTTAAAAAATAATTATTATCAACTAACCATAGAAAAAAGAATGCAGGGAAAAACATTAGCGCAGCCCAATTACCACCTCTTATACAAAGTGTTATACAAAAACCAATAATTAAAAAATTATAGAAATAATTTTTTTGATTATATTTTAATTTTAGATAAAGTGAATAAACACAAATAGGGATTATAATTATTTGATGAAAAAACCTACTTCTAACCATTTGAGTAAGATTAATAAAGTTATTTTTAAATACATCAAAACCTATTCCATAAACTATAACTAGTATGATTGGCAATGAAAAAAGAATATAAAGGTACTGTTTTTTTTGTGTATTTCTAAATACATCAGTCAATTCAACCTTTGAAATAATAAAAGATAAAGTACCAATCATTAGGGTCGCAAAGATGAGAATATTAGGAAATGAGATTAAGAAGATATCAGGGAATCTAAACCTAATAATAGTTTCCCATGATGGATCCAGTGTAGAAAAAAGATCTAAAAATGAATTGTTACCACTTTCATTACTATT
>CEQU01049907.1_pt1 | contig 20171 bp, 18 predicted proteins | sample 531031 | NCBI WGS metagenome assembly CEQU01 (sample SAMEA2621216, study PRJEB7988) | marine metagenome | isolation source: saline water (ENVO:00002010), including
TGGAGATCGGGGCGTCGCCAATGAGTGTGCCGCTCGCCTTGGCCTCGTCGACTGTGACCGGAGCCGCCTCATCCGCGATGACCTGCCAACGGCTTCCGGCTGCCTCGGTGTATTTGTGATCGGCTGGCAGCTTGAGGCTGAGGGTCAGTGCTCCGTCCTTGCTCTTGGCCAGGCGCAGTGGCTTGGTGCGAATGGTCGGCGTACCCGGGAGGTCGGCCAGTCGTACGCTGCGGGGCGCGATCGGCTCCTTCGCGGAGGGGATGCCGGTGAGATTGAGGGTGCGAACCTCCAGTGTGTCGAGGTCGACTACGCGGATGACGTGGTTGTTTGTGTCGGCGACGTAAAGTGTCTTCGCATCCGGGCCAAGCGCAAAACCTGACGGCTCGGAAAACTGGGCCTCAAGCGCCTTACCATCCTTCAACCCCGGCTTGCCGGAGCCGATCCAGCGTTTGACCTCGTTGGCCTTTGGGTCGAGCAGCTTGAGGCGGTGGTTGTACGTGTCGGCCACGATGACTTTCTTTTCCTTCTCCCACCACTGCACACCGAGGACGTGCTGCATCCGGGCCTTTTCGCCGACGCCATCAATGTCGCCGAACGCGAACAGGTTGCGGGGCCGGGCATCCTCTCCGCCGGCGATGGTGCGGGTCGCGCCGGTCGAGAGGCTGATCGCGCGGACGGTGCTGCTCTCGCTGTCCGCGATGAACAGTTCGCCCGCGCCAACGGTGAGTCCGGACGGCTGCGCCCAGGCGGCCTGAAATGGATCGGGGTGGTTGAGGTTCTGCTCGGAGCCGTTGCCGCTGAAGTTGTGGGCGATTTTCTTTTCAAGATTGTACGCCCAAATCTGGTGTGTGCCGGCCATGGCGATGAACACCTGGCCGCCCTCGACGTACACGTCCCACGGGGTGCTGATGACCTGTTCGCGTCCGCCTCGTCCGCCGTTGTAGTCACGTCCCTGTGTGCCGTTGCCGACCAATGTGGTCACGGTCTTGGTTTTGGTGTCGACCACGCGCAGGGCGTGGTTTTCCGCGTCGGCCACGTACAGGTTGTCCCCGTGCAGCGCGAGTCCCTGCAACCGGAAAAACCGGGCCTTGTCGTAGGTTCCGTCGACCAATCCGATTCGGCCGGTGCCGATCGTTTCGATGAATTTTCCGTCGAGATCGGTTACGACGATGCGGTGGTTGTTTGAGTCGCTGATGTAAAGCCGCCCGGCCTTGGAATCGATGGCGAGTTTGCCGGGGTAGCGCAACGGGGTAGAGACGACGGCCTTGTCCTTCTCGGGCGACATCGGCACCGGGTCGTGCCGGAACAATTCCTTCGGGTAAAACTCGAGTGCTGCCGTGATGCAGGCATCGAGCACCTCCTTGTTGCCCTCGCCGGAGACCAGCAGCATGAGGTTGCCCTTGGGGCCGACCACGGCGAGAGATGGCCAACTACGCACGCCGACCTGACGCCACATTCGCATCTCGTCGTCGTTCACGACCGGATGGGCGATCTCGTAGCGCAGGACCGCGTCGCGAATGTTCTCGGAGACCTTTTCGTTTTCAAATTTGGCCGAGTGCACACCGACGAATGCCACCGGATACCCGGCGTAGCGTTCCTCCAACTCGACGAGGTCGGGGAGAATGTGGATGCAGTTGATGCAACAATACGTCCAGAAATCGAGCACCACAATTTTGCCGGCGAGTTGTTTGCTGAATGACAGCGGTGGGGAGTTGAACCAGTCCTTGCCCTCCGGAAACTCCGGCGCCTTGAGGGCTTCCGCTCGTTGGTCGACTCGCTCGATGTGCGCTCGGAGTTGCTGGAGTAGTTCCGGGAAACGCTCGCTGCGCGGCGGCAGGTCGGCCGCTTGGCCAAGCGGCGTGAACAACGCGCAAATAAACAGGGCAACGGCCAGCTTGGCCAAGCGTGAAATCGAAAAAAACAAAAGTTGAGTCACGCGCACAAACTGCCGCCCACCCGGAGAGGTTGCAAGTGCACAGTGCTGTGGTGAATTCCCGACGCTCGTCGAGCGGATTGGTTTTGTTATAACAGGAGGCCGGGCAATATTGTCCCCACGTTTTAATACTGAGTTAACACGGAAAAAGATTGGCGTTCAGGAAAGTAGCGGAGAATCGGTTCGGCGAAAAAAAAGCCCCCGCCCAGTTTTTTACACTGAACGAGGGCCAACCCGATGAAAACACACCGCACTTAGTGTTAAGTACGATGAAATGACCTATACGCTCCTGCGTGGGGTGGGTTTCAATTTTTTTTGATTTTTTTTGAGTGGCAATTTTGAGTGGCAAAAATATGGAGTAAAACGCCTGTCATTGACTGTGCTCGTTTGCCTGCCTAGGCTGCACGCCGACGATGAAACTGGTCATTTTAGCAGCAGGCTATGCCACTCGCCTGTATCCACTTACGTTAAATCAGCCCAAGCCACTTTTGCCGGTTGCAGGCAAGCCGATGGTTGATCATGTCCTCAAGTGCCTCGCACCGATCGAGGCCATCGATCACGTTTATGTCGTTACCAATGAGAAGTTTGCGGGGCATTTTGGGGAGTGGGCGAAAAACCGTGATACCTCAGGGTTTTCTGCGCCGGTGACGGTGGTGAACGATCACTCGACTGATGACACTAATAAACTTGGAGCAATCGGCGATTTGCACCTAGTTTTGAAGAGTCAAAACGTTGAGGACGACGTGATCGTGGTTGCCGGGGACAATTTGTTCAGCGAGGGACTGGGCGACTACGGTCGGATGTGCGCCGAGACCAACGCCCCGGTGCTCGGTGTATACGACGTCGGGAGCCTCGAGGAGGCGACCAAGTACGGTGTGGTCGAGCCCAACGACGATGGGCACATCGTCAGTTTTGAGGAAAAACCGGCTGAGCCAAAGTCCACCCTCATCGGCATTGCGCTGTATCATTACCCCAAGGCGGTGCTGCCGTTGATCGACCAGTACATCGCCGACGGGAACAATCCGGATCAACCCGGCCGCCTGATCCAGTGGCTTTATCCGCAGATGCCGGTTTACACGTGGAGCGTGCCCGGCACGTGGTACGACATCGGCTCCAAGGAAACTCTCGAGGAGGCCGATCAGATTTTCTCCAAAGCGCAGTCTTAAAATGAAACGTTTCCTTTTCCTTCTGTTGGCCGTGGTGCTTTTGCCCGCGCTTGGTCAGGCGCAAAACAACAAGGCCAAGCGCCCGAACCCGATGACTCCGATAGAGGATGTGGCCGGTCTGCCGCGCGTGCTGTTGATCGGTGACTCCATCTCGATCGGTTACACGCTGCCAACGCGCGAGCTGCTCAAGGGCAAAGTGAACCTGCACCGCATCCCGACCAATGGCGGCCCGACGATCAAGGGTCTGCAGCACATCGAATCGTGGCTCGGAAAGAAAAAATGGGACGTTATCCATTTCAACTGGGGCCTGCACGACCTGAAGCACATGGGGCCGAACGGGGAGAACCTGTTTCCAAAAGAAAAAGGGGGCAAGGTGCAGGTTTCGCTTGAGGATTATGAAAAGAATCTCGACCGCCTTGTGCTGCGACTGAAGAAAATCGGAGCCCGGCTGATTTGGCGCAACACGACCCCGGTGCCGCCCGGCTCGAAGGGCCGCTACGTGGGCGACTCGATCAGGTACAACGCCGCCGCGGAACGGGTGATGATCCGCCATGGCGTTCCGACGCACGACCTGTTCACAATGAGCCGAGAGCGCATGAAGGAAATCATGCTCCCGGCCAATGTCCACTACACCAAGGACGGCTCCAAGGCGCTGGCCGAGAGCGTGGCCAAGATCATCCTTCAGGCATTGAAATAATCGATTGGCCAAGCGCAGGTAGGGACGGCTGTTCCAGCCGGCCTCCCAAAAAAGACTGCCCAAGCGGGTGGGGGTGGTTTACATTTCGCCGATGAGCCGTTTGTTTCGTTTTACATTATTGGTCGTGCTGTACGCGGGGTGGTCGGTTGCTTCACAGGCCGGAAACTGGCCGTCGTGGCGGGGAGACCTTGCCGGAACCGGCATCGTACGTGATGGGGAACTCCCGCTGAAGTGGGACACGAAAAAGAAAGTCCGCTGGCGTGTGCCGCTGCCGGACCGGGGCAACAGCACACCGATTGTCTGGGGCGACAAGGTGTTCATCACACAGGCAACGGAGTCTGACAAACAACGTTCCGTGATTTGTTTCGACAAGAAAAACGGCGCGCTGCTCTGGCAAAAGGGCGTGAAGTACACCAAGCCGGAACAGACCCACAAAACGAATCCCTATTGCTCTGGGTCGCCGGTGACTGATGGGCGGGTGGTGGTGGCCAACTACGCCTCCGCCGGTGTGGCCGCCTACGACCTCGATGGTGAAGAACTTTGGCATCGAGACCTTGGCCCGCAGGAACACGTCTGGGGCAACGGCACCTCGCCGGTTCTGTTTGGGGACATTTGTATTCTGTACCACGGCCCCGGCCCGAACTCGACGCTGTACGGTCTCGACAAGTTGAGCGGGCGCACACTTTGGAAGCGCAAGATCGAGGAGAAGGATGACGCCAAGCGCGTCGATGGTTTTCGTGGTCGCAACGGCGGGATCAACGGGGCGTTCACTACACCGATCGTGGTTGAGGCAAACGGCCGCCACGAGGTGATCCTCAGTGGGGCGAACATCCTTTGGGCTTTCAACCCGGAAGACGGCGGGGAGTTATGGAAGTGCAGCGGGTTGAATCCGCTGGTGTACACGTCGCCGGTTTACGACGGCAATGTAGTGCTCTCGATGGGTGGCTACTTTGGTGCGTCGATCGCGGTCAAACCGGGCGGCAAGGGGGACGTCACGGCCAAGCGCGTGTGGCATGATCCCCGGTCGAAGAAAAACCGGCTCGGCACGGCGGTCATCCGTAATGGCTATGCGTTTTTTGCAAACATGTCCGGTTTCGCGGAGTGTGTGGACATGAAGACCGGCAAGGTCGTGTTCGAGGAGCGCCTGCCATCGACCGCCAACAACGCCGCCTCGTGGGCCTCGCCGATTCTCGTAGGAGACCGCGTCTACGTGACCAATCAGTCCGGCGACACGAACGTGTTTCGGGCCGGGCCGAAGTTTGAGTTGCTGGCGACCAATTCGGTGGGCGAATATTCCAACTCCACGCTGGCGGCCTCGGACGGCGCGATTTTTCTGCGCACGCACAAGAGTCTCTGGTGCATTGCCGAGTGATCACCGCGCTTGGCTAAGCGCTTGGCCAAGCTGGACTTGAGCAGCAGCCTTGAACCCAAGGTGCCGCGGCGACTATAACGGGGCATGGACTTTTTTGTTCTGGCAGCGGTGCCAGCGACCGAGGCGAAGACCGCCTGGCAGTTGTTGCAGCAGGGCGGCCCGATGGTCTGGGTGTTGTTGCTCGTCTCGGCGTTTGCCATTACTGCGTTCCTTGAGCGGCTGCTCTATTATCATCGTGCGCAAATCAACGCCTCCGAGTTCATGGCCGGCGTGCGGACGGTGTTGAAGAACGACAACGTGGTGGAGGCGGTGGCCATCTGCGATGCTACCCCGGGGCCGGTCGCCCGCCTTGCCAAGCTGGGCATCCTGAACCGCGACCAATCGCACGAGCGATTGCGCGAGATGATCGATGACCACAGCCGGGCCGAGGTGCCGCGCCTCGAGAAGCGCCTGAACATGCTCGGCACCATCGCGCAGATTGCGCCGCTGCTTGGCCTGCTCGGGACGGTGCTCGGGTTCATCGAGATTTTTCACGGCGTCGACCTTGCGGGTGGCAACTGGGTGCTCGCCGAAGACCTGGCCGGTGGCATTTGGCAGGGACTGATCTGCATGGCGCTGGGCCTGGCCATAGCGGTCCCGTGCACCATCGCGTTCAACTACCTCGTGGCACGGAAGGATGACATCGCGTTGGACATCGAGAAATCAACCTCTGAGCTGCTCACCATTTTGACATTCGAACTGACGCCATCGAAGGGTGGATCTTCGCGGGGCACCGCAGTTCGCAAGGCGGCAAAAACAGTCAAGCCGAAGGAAAAGTGAAGTACCCGGGCAACATCAAGCCGCTGTATGGCGGCATCAACGCAGCGCCGTTCATCGGCGTGCTTTTCCTGATGGTGCCGATGCTGCTGTTCCACACGTTTTTCGTGTTCAAGCCGGGGGTCGAAGTAAACCTGTCGCTGCCGGTTTCCGACCAGAAAACCGGAGTCACTGATCCGTCACTGTCCGTCGCGGTTGATGCAGATGGCGTGATGTATTTTCATAATCGTCAGGTACTCCCGCTGGTGTTTTCCCGAACAGTCGAGGAGGCTGAGGAGGGGACTCCACTGGCAGACTGGGTGATCAATCGTGTTGAGGAACTGGACAGTAACCTGGTGATCCGGTTGGTCGAGCAGGGGCGTGTGTTGCTGAACAGTAAACCGGCCGAGACCGAGACCCAGTTGAAGGCGGGGCACCAGATTGAGCTGGATGTGCCGGCGACCGAGTTGCTGCGCCGGCGAGTGGAAAAGGCAATCGAGCAGGGTGGGCTGGAGCCGGACAAGATCTCGCTCCTTATTCAGGCCGATAAGGCGGTACGGCACGAGACGATCATCGCCTTGTGCGCCATGGCCGGAGAGGTGGGGGTCAACCGGGTGCTGTTGGCGACGCGTCCCACCGATTTTTCACGGCCGCCCGAGCCGGAAAACTGATCGTGCGATGGACGAACCGGCAACAGGCACACCAACTGTAAACGGCATCTCAGGCCGGACGATTGTCCTGTTAGCCGTGCTGATCTTCATCGGGCAGATCGGCGTGTTGGCCTGGCTTGGCAGTGGGGCGCTTCCCGCAAAAAAAATCGTGACGGCGCCGGGTTTGAAGTTGATGCCGGAGATTCTTCTGGTGCCGGACCATGGGATCGGTGCGCCGTTCAGCGACCCCATGCTATTCGCCCGGCCCAACCGACGCGGGTTTTCCGGCGCGGCGTGGCGAGGTTTTGAAAAAGTGGATCACCAGTTGATCGACTGGGACGAACCGGGCCGGCCACTGCCCAATGAGCCGGGGGTGCTCGGCAGCCGGTTCCGCGAGGCTTTGCCCAATCATCTCGCGTTCGAGTCGGACATTCCGGCCAAGCGCTTGGCTAAGCCGATGGAGGTGGCCCTGCCGCCGTTGGCCATGCGGGGCACCTCGGAGATGGAGATTCTCGGCGGCTTGGCCAAGCGGCCGCTTGTCCGCTCGATCACCGTGCCCGGGCTGACTCACGGCGAGGCGCTGCAACGGACACGGGTTCGCATCGGGGTCAACCCGGACGGCTACGTGGTCTCGATCACGCTGCCCGGGCGCTTGGCCAAGCCGGGGGCGCCGCAGGCGGAAGCCGATCAGCGCGCACTGGGTCTGCTTCGAGGCATTCGGTTTGAGCCGGTCAAGGAAACCAAGCCGCAGCGCACGGGGGATGCCGGTCGGCTGGAGTGGGGCGAGGCGATTTTCTACTGGCAAACGGTACAGCCGCCGAAGCCGCCGCCTGTGGCACCTGTCCCGGTCGCCCCTTCATCGTGATGCAACCAGGAACGATCATTTTTCTGTGCTTCGCTTTTGCGGCGGGGGTGCTGGCGGTGCTGGTGACGATGTATGAGTTTCGGCGAAAACGCTTCGAGCCGGAACCGACGGAGGATCGATTGTTCCGCTGCGGCGACTGCCGCTACGTTTACACGGATGACCCGGACGTGGATCAGTCCCGTTGTCCGGAGTGCGGCCGCTTCAACACGCCGTTCGTTTTTTAACGGGGCACGCTACCGCTGGTAGACGATCATTGCTCCGAAGTCATCGAGGTACTTTTGGGTGCTGGGATCGAAGTGCGCGTAGTTGACTGACTGGATGCTGATGATCTGGTCGCGATTGAGCTTGGTCAGGAATTCATTGAGCACATCATCAAACTTGTCGTGCCCGAGCTCGATGCACTCCCCGCGCTTGATCGTTTTGACGCAGATCCGCCCATCGCCGGACATCGACTCCTCCTCGACGGCCTTGCTTTTGACGAGCACCTCCGGTTTGCCCTCATGTACTGGCACGGAGTATTTTTTTGCATCCGACTTCGGTTCCTCCTTGGGTGGTGGGGACTCGATGACGGTGACGTTTTGTTCGCCGGGTTTGGGAATCTCAAAAGGCTTGGAACATTTGGGACAGTCGATCTGTTCCCCGGAGATGGATTCATCGGTGGTCAGGTTTTGGCCACAATGCGGACAGTCAAAGTTGAGGTCTGCCATGGTGCTGGAACGGTTGCTGAACAGGTCAATTCTGATCTCCTTGCCAAGGTTATGCCAGCCCAAACACACGATTTTTGAGTTGCACCGCATGGGCGTGAAAGGCAAATTTTCCCCTGCCCGGTGATATTTTTGAGTTTTAGAGAAAAAAGTTATGAAACGTAAATTTAAACGATCGTTTATTGGCAAAACCCTCCGCCGACGCGGCTTTACCCTTATTGAGTTGTTGGTGGTCATCGCAATAATCGCAATTCTAGCCTCAATGTTATTGCCGGCCCTTGCACAAGCAAAAGCTCAAGCCCAGAAAATATTTTGCCAAAATAATGAAAAACAGATGGGTTTGGCTTTGACTATGTATGTTGGAGAAAACAAGTATTATCCTGGTCACTGGGATGCTCGATCAGGGATTGGTCCATCCAAGTATGTTGAGGGTAAATACGCCAATAACGCGGTGGCTTGGCCAGGGCGCCTTTATGCCTTTGCGCCAAACACAGATATGTTTGTTTGTCCTTCTAAAAAAGGTAAAGGCTCCGAAAGGTTCAAGTGGAAAGATTACAAAGGCAAGGATCCAACAAAAAAAGACCCTGCATTCCCGTTTAATCTTTATCCAGGCTCGGGGGCATTTTTTACCTATGGAATCAACGACTGGGGGGTTCGGGAATTTGTTCGTGTAAAGGGGCGTACAATGGGTCTTGGTGGAGACATTCGTAGCGAAGCAGACTTAATCCCAGAGAGCCATATTCGTAATCCCTCGGATATGATTTGCATCTCAGACACACAAGCAGACGGTGTTTGGGATTGTGCTGTTGATCCAGCCGATCCCGGTACCTTTAACAATCCAGCTAAAGAGTGGCCCAGTAAACGACATCTTGCTGGTTCCAACATAGTTTTTGCAGATGGGCATGTTGAATATCATAAGATGCTTGATCTTGTTGGAAGGAAGGCAACTGGTGCCTACAAGGACAACGCTGCTCTAATGATGAAAAGGTGGAACAACGACAACGAACCGCACAGAGAGTGGTGGTGAGTCGATGAACGATAAAGTAAAGTTACTGCTCGCGGTTTTGGGTATTCTTGTTGGAGGCGGTTTTACACTTTCCCACCTCGTTTCTCCAAGCGAAAGTGAGGATTTTCCTGATGGGGGGACTTGGACCAAGTGTAGTGCTTGTCAGGAAATGCAAGTTATTGACCCTGAGATGCGAGGCAAATTCTATGACGAAAATCCCAATATGGTTGGTAGGCCAATGGTATGCCCTAAATGTAAGAGAGGATCCTTGGTCGATGGGTTAAAATGCCCAATCAATGGTTGTTTTTATACTCAGGCAATACAGTCCAAGGATGGAACGCCGGCCTGCCCTGTCTGTAAATCCAAACTCCTTTAGCAACTTAATCAACGTTTTTTCTTCTTAATGAGACTTAATCGACTAATCCCATGTCGTGCGTTCACATTGATTGAATTGCTTGTGGTGATCGCAATCATCGCCATTCTCGCCGGGTTGCTGCTGCCGGCGTTGGCCAAGGCCAAGGGCAAGGCGCTGGGCATCAAGTGCCTGAGCAATACCAAGCAGTTGTCACTCTGCTGGGTGATGTATGCAGGGGACAATGACGATAACCTCGTAAAGAATTCAATCCAAGGTGGCAACAAACAGTCCTGGATTGATCCGTCATTCAACATGCGCAACCCAAGCCACGCGAAGGACGTGCGGCATCTGCGGCAGGGCAAACTTTTCAAGTACAACGAGTCGCTGGAGATTTACCAGTGCCCGTCGCAGCCGATTTTCGGGAAAGGCAAAAGCAGCTATGTGCCGGTGCGCAGTTACTCCATGAACGGTCACATCGGCGGTGTCTTTGCGGAGATCAGCTGGGTGCAGGGTAACCAATATCCGCCCCGCGTGAAGATGGCAGACATCATCAACCCGCCGCCGTCACAGTCGTTTGTTTTTTTGGACGAACACGAAAATACCATCGACGATTCCTTCTTCGCTATCCCTGTTTATGCTGCCAAGCATTGGCAAAACTCTCCCTCCTATTGGCATAACGGTGGCGGGACATTCGGTTTTGCCGACGGCCACTCGGAAGGACACAAGTGGGTCCACGAAAAAACCCGTTCACCCAAGCGTGGCTACAACTTCGCGCCCACGTCCGGCGGCGACAAAGATTTGCTCTGGATCAAGGAGCGCATCCTGATCGACCCGAAGAAGTCGATCCCGCACTGAGCCCACTTCGCCCTCGACAGTGGTGCTGCGGATGGTGAACCTTCGCGGATGCAGGAGATTCAATCTGTCCGGCTTACCCGCGAGTGCGACGTGGTTCAAATTCCCTCCGGTCAAAAAATGACCATGGGCGCCAACACGCCGGTCGACATCACCCAGTCCCTCGGGGGCGCCTACACTGTGCGCTCGCCGCAGGGCTTGTTTCGGATCGACGCCGGGGACGCTGATGCGCTTGGCTTCGAGGTGCCGGAATCGGCGAGACCACGCGAGACCGGCGAGCCTGCCACCGAACAGGAGGTTTGGGAAAGTTTGAAACAGGTTTACGACCCGGAGATTCCCGTGAACATTGTCGACCTCGGCTTGGTTTATGATCTCGTGATTGATGAGTTGCCGGACGGGGAGGGGCGTCGCGTGCAGATGAAGATGACTCTCACTGCTCCGGGCTGCGGCATGGGGCCGGCGATCGCGGCCGATGCCCAAAACCGGATGCTTGCCCTGCCGGGGATCGACGATGCCAGCGTGGAGGTCGTTTGGGATCCGCCTTGGCACCAGTCGATGATCACCGAGGAGGGAAAGAAAATCCTGGGAATCGCCTGACCAAATTGTTGCGCCCACGGACAAGTAAGATTGGGCGTGCTGTCCCCGCGCGCCGAGTCAAGCGAGGACGGCTGGGTACAGCCGTCCCTACCTGCGCTTGGCCAAGCGCTTGGTTAATTCCGATGCTATTGCTCTGCTTGGCCAAGTCGGCGTTGGCAGCGCCGTTGGTGACTGAGATGCAGCCGCGCCACGGTCGTCCCGGCACGCGAGTGGTCTTTACCGGGGAGGACTTGAAGTGGGTGAACGCAGTTCAGTTCGGCGATGCCTACGCGGATTGGGAGCCACTTGGCAAGGTGGACGACGAGGGGAAATTTCATGTATTTGAGATTCACGCCACAGTGCCGGACGATGCGACGACGGCCCGGCCGGTGGTGGAAACGACACTCGGGGGAATCACCATGCCGATGCCATTCGTGGTGGCTCCGCGCATCAGCGGCTTTCGCCCCGCGCGCGGTTGGCCGGGGACGATCGTGACGATTGAGGGGATCAATTTCACCGGTATGACGAGTGTCAGGTTCGGTGATCGGCCGGCGCAGTTCACCGTGACGGCGGCCACGCAGATTCGGGCCGTGGTGCCGCCGGGGGTGAAGGAAGGCCCGATCACGGTGTCACACGAGGAGTCGGCCACGAGCGACGAGGCGTTCACGCTGGCCGGCCCGGGCCCGGTGATTGATCAGCTCGACGAGTGGGTCGGTGCGCCGGGCGACTCGGTGGTGATTCGCGGCGTGAACTTCACCGGGGTGACATCCGTGTGGTTTGGCAATGTCCGCGCGGCGTTCACCGTGGTGGCCGATACCCAGCTCAAGGCCACCGTGCCGGAGGCGCCCAGCGGGCTGGTCACTTTGATTTCCGCGCGTGGCCGAGGGGTGGCGGAGGAGGTGTTTCAAATCACCCGCGCCCCGGTGATCACTGACATGTTTCCGCTGGTGGCCGCTCCCGGTGGGCGGGTGAAACTGCGAGGGGCAAACTTCCGGCAGATTCAGTCCGTTCATGTGGGCAACGTGCAGGCCGGGGGACAAAGCACGCCATCGACAATGCAGCTTGATTTCACCGTGCCGCTGAGCGCAGCGACCGGCCTCGTGAAGGTGGCCAACGCACACGGCCACGGCCTGAGTGAGGTGGCGTTGACGCTGACCCGTGCGCCGGTGATCGAGTCGTTCGAGCCGATGCTCGCCGAGCGCGGCAAGTGGGTCACGTTGCGCGGGGCGAACTTCACCGGGGCAACGCGCGTGCTACTGGGTAACATGGCTGTGCGGTTTGCGGTGACGGCGGCCACGCAGATCCGTGTGGATCTGCCGTTGAATGCGGCCACCGGGAAGCTCACGGTGCAGAATGCGTTCGGTGGTGACACGACCTTCACGCCGCTGACGATTATCGGAAGCGGGCCGTACGTGACCGGCTTTGAGCCGAACCACGGTGTCACCGGGACGAAGGTGAAAGTATCCGGGCGCAACCTCAACCAGACAACCGGCGTCGAGTTTTCGGGTGGGAAGAAGGCCAAGTTCACCGTGCCCGCGCCGACGCAGCTGGATGTCTTTGTGCCGGCAGATGCCGAGTCCGGGCCGATCAAGCTGATGAGCGCGTCAGGGGAGTACACGACGGAGGAAAGTTTTTTCATGCCGGTGCGCTTGGCCAAGCCGGAGAGGCTGGCGGCCAAGCCGGGGGAGGGTGTTGAGTTTTCGGGGCGCAATTTTCACGGGCTGACATCACTAAACATCGGCGGACAATCGGTGCCGTTTGAGGTGGCGGGCAATGACAAGCTGAAGTTTACCGTTGGGGACTACTGGCTTGGTGGCGAGATCGAGTTAATCGCGCCGGGCAGCCGGTTGATCAGCACAAACTCGTTCGAGGTGTTGCCGCGGATCGACTCGTTTGAGCCGGTGATTGGGCCGGCCAACACCATGGTGACAATCCGCGGGAGTGGCTTCCACGAGATTCTCTTTTTGAAATTCGGCGGCGGAGTCGCGGAATTCGAGCGAAAGTCGGCCAAGGAACTATTCGCGCGTGTGCCGCCGAACGCCTCGACCGGGCCGCTTGCCATCATCACGCCGCACGGGGAGTCGGCGAGTGAAGGCGTGTTCACCGCGACGGCTCCGGGCGATCTGCAAATGACCTCCAGCCTGCCCCGGCGCGAGTATCGGCCCGGCCAGACAGTGAAGATCGACAGTCGCCTGGTTTTCTTTGGCCCAACTGTCGCCACGCAGGTGACGGTGACCAATCAGCTCCCGGCCGGGGTGCGCCTGTTATCGGCCGACCCGAAACCCACGCGGATGCTGCTCGACGGTCGCACGTTGATTTATGAGCTTGGCCGAGTGGAGCCGGGAGCGGAGCAGGCGTTTCAACTCGAGGTGTTGCCCCTAGCCAAGGGCAGGTTTCAAAACGTGATACGGGCGACAGCGTTCGAGGGTGACGTGGTGCCAACCAACAACGGCGAAATTTCGGACTTCGTGGTTTTCAACCCGGACGACATCCGGCTGGGCATCAGCACCGATGCCTCCGGCCTGACGTTCACGCTGAGTTGGACGGAGATGGGCCTGCCGCTGAAGGTGGAGACCAGTCCGTCCGTGCCGGGCGGCCCGTGGCGGGAATTGCCGTTTGAGCCGTGGACCGTGGGCGATCGCACCTTTGTAACGATGCAACGGTTTGGTGTGCAGTCTTACTTCCGGCTGCGGCTGGATCTCGAGGGCAACTAACCAAGTTTTTGCAGGATAAAATCGGCGACCTGCGTGGCTGGCAGTCTTGACATATCGGCGTCCGGCGCGGAGAGGACGTTTTCCATCTGGCCCCACGGACCAAATCGTTTTGGATCAGTCGGGCCAAATAGCGCGACCACCGGTTTGTGCATCGCGGCGGCGAGGTGCATCGGCCCGCTGTCGTTGGCCACGATCAGGTCGGCGGAGTCGATCAACGCGGGAAGTTCCTCGATGGCAGTGCAGCCGGACAGGTTTACCAGGCGGCCGGGTTCTGCCTTCCCCGGCTCGGCGCCGCTCGTGGCGACTCGGACCAATTGCAGTTCCGGCACTTGGCCAAGCAGCGTCCGGGTTAGTTCCTCGAAGTGAGGCCATTCTTTTTCCTCGCGCCGGCTTTCGGGGAAAATCAACACCCGCTTGCCCTGCGCTTGGCCAAGCGCGCCCCGATTGTCGTCGCTGAGCTTGTCGTCGAACTTTAGTGGAGGCGGCTCGGCTGGTTCGAGGTCGAACAGCCGCTGGAACTCCATCAGGATTTCCAGCGCATGCGCTTGGCCAAGCGATGGCAGCGGAACGCGTGTCTGGTAAAACCAGCCGGCGCCCTCGCGGGCATCGCTGCGGCCGGCCTTGTTGTCCGCCCGGGCGAATCGGCAGAGTGCTCCGCTGCGAAACAGGCCCTGCAGGTCGAGCACCCAGTCGTAGTGGGTTTGGCGAATCTCGCGGATCAGCCGGATGAAGCCTCCAAGCGAGCCTTTGCGATGAAAAACATGGGTGTGATCAACGGTGTGGCAGGACTGCACGAGGGGGGCGAACATCTCTCTCGACACCCAGTTGATCCTTGCGTTATCAATCCCGCTTCGAAGGGATTCCGCGAACTGCAGCCCGTGAATAATGTCCCCAAGCGAAGAAGGTTTAATGATTAAAATGTCCACGGCAAAAGCGGGCAGCCTGCATTCAAGTTGATGGGGACTGATTCAAAAAACACATTCAAAAACATCTGGGTCAGGATGCCGAATTGGCTTGGAGACTTCGTCATGGCGCTGCCCCACTTGAGGGCGATCAAGGCGCGCCAACCGGAGGCCCAATTGACACTCATCGCCAAGCCCCAGTTCAAGGATTTAATTGAACTATTTCCCGTGGCCGACGAGTTCGTGCCGCTGCAGAAGGGGGGCTTCCGGAATCTGCGAGCGTTGTCCGCGCTGGGCCGGCGCAGCAAGCCGGAGTGTCAGGTGATGTTTACCAACTCGGTGCGTGGCGATCTCGAGGCGTGGTTTGTCGGGGCACAAAACCGGGTGGGGATGGTCTACCCGGGAAGGCATCGGCCTTTGTTGACCGGCGTCTACCGGTTGAGCGCGTTCAAGGATGAACTCGACGTGACCCATCAGACGGCGTTGCTGGAGGATTTTCTCAAGTCGTTCGATCTGATCGACTCCGTGGACGTGGCACCATTTTTTCTCGGGGACGTTGAGCGTGTCCCAAACCGGGTGGGAATCATCGCCGGTTCGTCGAACAACCCACAAAAATGTTGGGCCGTGGAAAACTGGTGCCGCATGATAGCCCGGTTTTCGGAGAGCATTCCCGGAAGTGAGTTTGTGCTGTTTGGCACTGAATCGGATCGCTCGATTTCGGAGGCCGTTTCGAAGGGCACAACGGTGACGACTCGAGACCGGACCGGACAAACGAACATGCGGGAATTGGCTGGGGAGCTGGCCGCCTGCGACTTGGTTGTGGGCAACGACACCGGAGGCATGCACCTTGCCAACGCCGTGGGAACGCCGGTTGCGGTGTTGTTCGGGCCGACAAATCCGCTGGTGACCGGGCCGTTCTTTGACGCACCGAGGCTGAATATTCAGCCGGAGGGTTGTCCGCCGGAGGGCGGCAGCTCAATTCAGTTGCTTGAACCCGGGACAGTCGCCGATCAGTTGGTCGAGATGGTCCAATCGCAGACAGGAGGGTTCAATGTCGATTGAACTGGACGAAGAACTGGCCCGGCATTTTCCGGGCGACACCGCCTTCGACGAGTTGATGGCCTGCGAGGGGGAGAAGTTTCGCCACGTCAAAACCCGGAGGACGCTGAAGTTTGAGCGTGGCGGAAAAAACTATTTCATTAAGATACACCGTGCCATCGGTTGGCGTGAGGTGTGGAAAAACTGGCTTGGCTTCAAGCGCCCCGTGACGAGCGCGCGGATGGAGTGGGAGGCGATCGACCGCCTGCAGGCGCTGGGGGTGTCAACGCTCAACGTGGTCGGGCGCGGCATCCGCGGCAAGGCTCCCGCGCATGAGGAATCGTTTGTGGTCACCGAGGCGCTGGAGGGGATGATTTCGCTGGAGCAGTTGACACAAAAATGGGGCAGCCTGTCGCCCAGTCAGTGCCTGGCCCTTAAGCGCGAACTCATCCGGCAGGTGGCGACCATTGCCCGAACGATCCATCGGAACGGGTTGAATCATCGCGACTTTTATCTGTGCCACTTTCTGGTGAAGGATCGTGACTGGAATGAATGGCAACCGGCCGACTCGCTGATGTTGCACGTGATCGATCTGCACCGGATGCAGCATCGTCCCGCCGTGCCGGAACGATGGTGGGTTAAGGATGTCGCCGGCGTGCTGTTTTCCGCGCTGGACTGCGATCTGACGCGCAACGACCTGCTGCGATTCTCGAAAATTTACTGGGAAGGTTCCGTGCGCGAATTGCTCGGGGAAAGACAGGGGGTCCTGCAGAAAATCTACCGCAAAGCGCGCAAGCTATACGCCTCCATTCACGACAGGCAGGCACCGGACCCGGTTGCGAACAGGTAGGCGAAGCGCGATGAAAACGAAGTGGGAACTGTTCGGCGGAGTCGATCGCTCGTTGATGGAGTCCCTGCTTCGCGACGAGGGCGAAGTCATCAAGCAGTCTCCCGCGAAGTCGGTGGCCCGCCACGAGATCGAAGGTGAGTCGTTTTACGTCAAGCGCTCCCGGCATTCGGTGTTTCCGTTGCGACCGCAGAAATATTGGTTCAAGGAATGCCCCGCGCGCTGGGAGTGGCGCGTTGCCGGTGCGATGCAGGCGCTTGGCATCCCGGTGGTGGAGCATTTGGCGTTTTGTGAAACGTGGTCACTCACCGGATTGCAGGAAGACATCCTGATCACGCGCGGGTTTGACGGCCAACCGTTGCACTTGGTTGAAGGGGTGGACGCGCAGCGGGTAGTCGACTTCGTGAATCGTTGCCATGAGCAGGGCATGGTTCACGGCGACCTGCACCCTGCCAACATCCTGATTAACCCGGCCACGGGAGAGTTGCGCCTGGCTGATTTGAAGGGTGTGAGGATAGAACAGCAACCGGATCGCTCGAAACAAAACGAGGATTTGGCTTACCTCAACATCGATTTTCCGATGCCGCTGTCGCCGGAATTACTCCGGTTGAGCGACTGGATGCGCCGGGAAAAAATGGCTGTGCGCTCCCGGCGTTGCCTGAAAAACAACCGGGAGTTTGGCCCGCAAACCCACGGCTTGGCCAAGTGGTGGGTGCGAAAGCCAATGGCGAACGACGCGCTTGGCCATGTGCTGGTAGCTCCCGACTCAGCGCTGGCCGGCGAGGCGTTGCTCAAGGCCGGACGCACTTCCACGGTTGGGCAGCGCGGCAACTTTGTGGTCAAGCGGTATAACTTCAAAAAGCCGCTGAACCTGCTCAAAGATTTCTTTCGACCGACCAAGGCCAGGCGCGCGTTTCAACTGGGCTACCACCTTGAGTTGGTCAAAGTGCGGACGCCGGCCGTGATCGCCGTGGCCGAGCACCGTCCGCTTGGCCTCGCTCTGCGAAGTTATCTGGTCATGGAGAAAATTGAGTCGGCGATCGCACTGGCTGAGGCAGCGCAAGATGATCCCCGTTTGGCCAAGCGCTTGGCCAGGCTGATCGGCCGGATGCACGCGGAGGGGTTCACCCACCGCGACCTCAAGGCTTCCAACGTGTTGGTGGATGGCCAAGGCGAACCGTGGCTGATCGATCTCGATGGGCTCAGCTTCAGCGGCGATGTTTCCGCACGGGCGGCGGTGTCGAACCTGAAACGCCTCGAGCGAGGATTGAGCGGGAAGCCGCTGGACACGACCGCCAATCGGCTGCGCTTTTTTCGTGAGTACTGTCGGGTTACCGGCTTCCGCCCTTCGGTGCTGCGGGAATCGCAAGGTTGATTTTGTACTTGGTGAGGGATTGCCCTGTTTTAAGATTCGCGCGATGCAGGAAGGGATACCCACTCAATCGATTCCGGACCGCCTTGAGGTAATCGCGAATCTGGTCAGGGATCGGGCGGTGCTGGACTTGGGCGTGGTCGACGCACGCACGACCCGGGGGAGTGCGGAGAAGCGATTCGAGCGGGACGGGAAGATTCTCTTTTTCCGGCTCGCAGAGATCAACCCGGACATCGTCGGGCTGGATCTGGATGCCGAGGGGGTCGAGGTGCTCAAGCAGCGTGGTTACAACGCCGTGTGCGGCGATGTGCACGTGGTCGATCTCGGTCGACAATTCGACACCATCATCGCCGGGGAAATCATTGAGCATCTGGACAACCCCGGCCAGTTCCTCTGCAATATGCACCGCCATCTCAAGCCGGGAGGCAGGCTGGTGGTCAGTACGCCTAATCCATTTTATGCCAAGCAGCGGGGCAAGATTTGGCGCCGCCGCCTGCCGCAGGTGCACGAAGAGCACACCTGCTGGTTTGATCCCATCACGCTGAATCATTTGCTGAACCGTTCCGGCTTCCGGACGCTGGAGTCTTACTGGATCAATCCTCCGGGGCAGTTTTTCAAAACGTGGCCCAGCCGGTTACGCGGCTATTTTTCCCACTCGTTTATGCAGGTGGCCACACGGCGCGAGGACTGATCAGCGGGCTTTTGCGGCAACGAATTTCTCGATCAACTCGCAGGCCTTGTCGTGACACGAATAGAGGTCTTCCTCCGCGGCGTACTTCAAACCGTTTGCGCTCCACTGCTGGAGTTCGGCTGAGTCAACCGTCTCCTGCAGCAGTTGGTTGAACTGAGTCTGGGAAAACGGCGACGGCACGAGCCGACCGGCATTGGCCCGCTCGATGTGAAAGGCATACCCGCAGACGTCGCTTACCAACAGAGGCAGGCCGTTGGCCAGGGCCTCGAGTAAAACTGTCCCGGTGTTTTCGTTGCGGGCGGGGTGGACGAGCAGATCGGCGGCAAGCATCCACTCGGGTACATCCGCTCGGCCGCCGAGCATGTGCACGCGATCCCCGACACCAAGCGATCTGGCCAGGCGCTGGTAGCTATCCGATTTGCCGTGGCCGACCACGACGAGTTGTGTCTTGTTACTTTCGGTCGATTGCAGCTTGGCCAAGCCCTCGATGGCGCGATCCACGCCCTTGGTTCGAAAACCGGACCCGACCATCAGTAGCAGGGTGGTGTCAGCCGCTTGGCCAAGCTCGGCGAGCTTGGCCAAGCGGGCACTCTCCCGATCCGATTCACTGAACGTACGGCGGTCGATGTTTGGCGGCAGCAGATGAAAACGCTCCGGCTCGGTGCCGTAAATCTCACGGTACAACGGCACTTCGCGGTCAGTGATCAGCAGGATTTGCGTACGACTGCCTTTCGCAAAAACGGCCTCCTCCCATTTTCGGTAAAGTCGATAGCGGCGTGTCAGTTTGCCGAGCCGACTTTTTGTCTGCCGATACTTGGCCGCAAAGCACGGATCGGAGGCGAAGTAGACATCCAGCCCCGGCATTTTCGTGAAGGCGATGACGCCATCGAAATCCTGTCCGGCAACAAAGTTGGCGAGATCGGTGATGAAATTCTGATTGCGCCCGGCGTTGGTCCAGCCCCGGAGGCCAAGCGTCTCGACGGCGACCTCGTCCAGCCTTGGGCCTTCCCAGGTGCGGGTCGCAATCGTAACATCGTGTCCTGCCTGAGCGCACTTTTGGGCGATCCTGAGGCAATTTCGCTGCTGCCCCCCGTGCGGGAAATAGTTGAACAACGCGAATAGGAGTTTCATTTGTGGCCAGCCGAACAGGGTGGGGGGAATACGCCGGGAATTGACTCCGTCGCTCGGCGCAAAAATTAAGAGCAAGCCGTGCCGGTTGCAACGCTGCACTTGGCCGGGGTGATACGGTCGTTCGCCGATTGGGGCAGTCTGCGATTCGATGCGGAAAAACGGGCGAAAAAGTTCAAAAAGGGGGTTGCAATGGGGTGGGCGAGCGAATAATGTCCGCGGCCCCATTTTCGGGGCGATCTCGGTTTTGCAAGGGGAAATCACGGAAAAACCCCGGCAAAACTGCTGTTTAAGAGAACATGGTAAAATTACGTTTAAGACGGTTTGGCAATCGCAATCGGCCAGTGTATCGCGTTGTGGTCGCAGACCAGCGCTCCCCTCGTGACGGTAAGATCATCGAGGAGATTGGCACGTACAATCCGCTGCAAAAGGACAACAACTTCCGGTTGGACCTCGAGCGTGTCGACTACTGGCTCGGCGTAGGGGCACAGCCCTCCGACACGGTGGC
>CEQU01024034.1_pt1 | contig 20125 bp, 7 predicted proteins | sample 531031 | NCBI WGS metagenome assembly CEQU01 (sample SAMEA2621216, study PRJEB7988) | marine metagenome | isolation source: saline water (ENVO:00002010), including
CTCGGAAAACTGAGTTATAATATCTTTATTGTTTGCCGCTGCAAGAATACTGTTTTCTCTGTAATGTCTAGAGAGCTTTAGGTTTCCACCGCGAATCTGTTTCCAGGTGCTGTAGCCGTAGACAGAACCAGTGAAGTCGAAGTCTTGTGTGTTGTTGTCTTCGTCGAGATGGACACTGTTCATTGGCGAGTCGAAACCGATTGTGTCAGAATAGAATGTAATGTCGCTGCCTGTGGCAAAGCCTTGGAAATCTGAAATAGTATCTTCTGCCGAATCATTGATCCAGGAATACTGAAGGGTGTTCTGTGGGATTGCATGAGTGACATTGGCATTGTCGTAATCTGTTCTCAAGTAAGAGAAAGATGCGTCGGTCATCTCCGAGGGACCGCCTAGTGCAGAGTCAAAATAAAGTTTTGCAGGTGCATCGACCACTACCGTTCTCTGCACGGTGCCATTTTGCAGATATTGCACCTGGTTGCCGTCGTAGACAATTGAGAACACATCTGTAGGAGATGCAGGAAAACTTCCCTGAGAGACATCTGATTCGTAAATGACTGCGAGGGTGCCGCCTACCAAGAACCAAGCAAAATTTAAAGTATGAAAATCAGCATCCAATGGTGGATCATCATTTAGACTAAAGAAAAAATTCCCGCTTCCCCAAGTTGCTGATGCAGCGGCATATCGCGGTGAACCATCTTGTGAGTAAAAGTGCTCAGTAAAACTGGAGACTCCGGGGTTTGTTACAGTGGTGCCAACCACGGTGAGATTGTCACCAACAACGAATTCATCCGAGTCTACCACCGCAGATATCAGCCCATCATAGTTTGGATTTCTGTTGACCGGGTGGTCCTGTGCACTGAACTGTTCATTGTGTGTTGTTAAATTCTCGTTGTTCTCTTCTCGAACATTTAAGTTTCTAAAGGGTGTTGCATTGTATGCCGAGTATTCTTCGCCGATTGGGTTCAAGAAACCACGAGACATTGTGTATCTGTCACCTGGTGAGGAAAAGCGGTTTACGAAAACATGGGCACTCGCAGAGGATGAAAGCTCTGGCATTGCATAATCTTCGAGACTGTTAGTGCCTGAGACATTGAGAACAGGATTCTCACTTCTCGGGAACAGAGGATAAGTCACAGAATATGCAGCTGCACGTGCCTGACCTGGATTCAATGTTCTGCCAGAAGTGTGAATGACATCTCTAGTCTGAGCAAAGTTACCTGGGCTTTGTTGTCTAATATTTTTAATGTTTACCGATCTCTTCGCATATTCGTCGCGATACAGGACGGGTCGAGTTGGTCGGCTAATGAAAAGAGTCCCTGCACCATTGGGAAGACCTGTTGTTATATCTCCATCTCCATCGATCTCCCAAACTGCGTCGTTATCTGCTGGTGGATCGAGAGGTTGAATGTTCCCACCTCCGTCAAGTTCAAACATTAAATCTGTTCCTGCAGGTGCACCAGCGATGGGGGTCACTTCTGTGGTTGTGGATTCGAAAAGAAAAGACTGTGGACTGCCGAAGGAAACTGAGAATGCTTCCATTCTATCTGCTTGTCCGACAGAGTGATGTCTGTGAGTGTTGCCACCTACGAACTTGTTTGTAAATGTACCCTGTGCTGGTGGGTGTCTAAATTCTCCATAAGTATCTGTATGAAGATTGTTTATCTCTATGCCGCCAGTAAAGTTGGTGTGAAGCTCAGTTAAGTAGCCGCCTTCGGCAGAAGAACTGAACATGGTAAAGGGGGCAATGTTTTTTGAATTGTTTCCGTCGCTACTCATGAGTTATTGTAACACCTTTTGATTTGCCTTTAAAAGCAATATTTGCACTAATAAATATCCAAATGTCTCAAAAGTGTCTTTTTATTCTTCTTCAATGAAAGTCTCGCCAGTTATCTCTTCCAGCTTGCGAATCATCTTTTCCATTCGAATGCGAACAACTTTGCCAGTTCTGGTGTTTCTGGAGAAATATTGCCACTCACCTTCCTCGTCGTGAGGAGAGATTTGTGTTTCGTTTCCGCCAGTATCCATAACATACATTTCACCAGACTTTGCATAGAGGTGAGCTGCGTTTGATGGGGTCGGTGGTGCAGTTGTGTCGTCCATCGTGAGGAGGTCGCCAGAGCCGCTGATAAACGATGTCGTTGCATCTTCGACCGTAAACACATTGTTACCGCTGTCGGTGTCACACCTAAGAGCCTTGGCAGATGAGGAAATGTTTACCTGAGAATCTGTGCCTGGAAAGCTAATACCTGATGAGGGCTTAAAGTGTGTTAGAGCCTTCGACTGTGCGTTATCATACAGATGGACAGCTGCGATGCCAGTGTTTCCACTGCTGTTGCCGCCGTAAATTGTAAAATTGAAACCATCTGTGGCAATCTTACCAACAGTGGTGTTGGATCGTTTAAGCATAATCCAGTTTGGATTTGGACCATCGATAATGATTTCTGAATTGTTTGTTCCCGCTGCATCAACGAGGAGAGTTCCGATGATCTGGTGATTTTCTTCTGGATCTTCCGTACCGGCATAAAGGGCGCCGGAGATGTTCACAGAACCTGTAAATTGGTGAGTGTCTGTTGAAAGCTCTCCAAGCTTTGTTGATCCTGAGACTGAAAACTGTGCATCAGGGAGGGATGCGATGTCATAACTGACCCCTACTTTTTGTTCACTTCTATCAACGACAAATGTGTCTGGACTTGCATTAAGTCCAACAGATAAATCATTGTAAATAAACATTCCGAGATTACTGATTTGGTAGGTCGGGCTTCCGATTCCTGGTGCATGATAGCTCGTTGCATAGATCGTTGGTGTATGAACTTCGGAGCCTGTGATGCCGAGGGAGGCAGAGAAATCACCTGTAACATTAACTGAACCGGAAACTTCTGGTTTCATTTCTATGTTGCCACCACTAGCAGACAATATAATGTCACTTGTGGCCAGCATCATTAAATCACCGCCGCCTTCTTGTTCTATGCTACCAATTGTGGCACCGTTTCCTTTTTGAATTGTAAGGCCATCGGATTCTCTAATGATGAGAGAGCCTGTGATTTCTGCATTGCCGTCGTGTGTGCCGTCCCATTCACCAGTTACACCAGTTAGACCAGAGCCGTCGCCGACGAAGGAAGAAGCTGTGATGCCGAGGGAGGCTGATAGAACACCTGCAACTGCAACTTTACCTGCTGCGTTTGGAGTGATGTTTACATCTGTGCCGGATGCTTCAACAGATGCTGCACCGTTAGACATGAAAGCTTGACTGTTGGGAGCCACAATTCCCGTTGGTACACCAAATTCTCCGACGAGGAGTACACCTCCGCCAGAATGCTGCAAAGAGCCTGAAGCGGTGCCGTCTTGACCATAAAGATACAAACCTCCGCCAGCATACATATCTATCGTGCCGCTGTGGACCGATGAGCCGTGTATGTGAAATGGACCAGAGTGGATACCAGATGCTGTGATGGCATTAGTGACCTCCACATCTGTAACCTTAAATATCTCCGTGTTTGGATTGTAAACCAGTCCAGTATCCACATAAACCTGTTCATATCCAGAGCCGATATTATCAACAAAGGCAACTCTAAAATCTGCACTTCCCGCAGGGTTTTCAACGACATCTATTTTATCAGCATTGGAGGCGGTGGTGGCGGTAATGCCTGAAAGGTTGGAGCCGTCTCCCCAAAATGAAGATGCGGAAACTTCCTGTGATGCCGAAATGTTTCCAACGACATCAAGAGTTTTTGCTGGGGTTGTGGTGCCAATGCCAAGATTACCAGAAAAATCCAAAAACATTACTGGGTGTTCTGAATCTGTGTCGTTGGATACATACCAAATAAATTGATTGTCGCCACCTGCGCCGCCATAGCCGGCTGTAAACCTAGAGCAATCATAAGTGGTGTCGTATCCGAAAGATGTATATCTGCTGTGTCCCGAACCATAACTCGAAGGGCGAGCATAAAAAAGAAGATCATCTGTTGTAGGGTCAATGCCGTTTACAAGGAAATAGCTAGTATTTGCAGTGACATAACTGCCGGCACTAATGTTGGAGGAGGGGCCGGAGAGGGTTGACCCATACTGAGAACTCAGGGATATAGTCGTGCCTTCGACATAAACGGCGCCGCCTGTGCCAAAAATAGGATCTTCTGCTCCGCCGACGATGAGGATGTCAGTCCCTGAAGAACCAGAGAGCGCCAGTGTTTTAAGAAGGACACCCGGTGGGGCTCCGAACGGGTTTTCTGTGCGGTAGGTGAAGTTAGCCGAGGCACTTCCTGAAGAGTCAGTTACGGTTAAGAAATCGTGCTGAATTGCACTACCACTAGGTGTTGAACTGGTGGCTTGTAATGTCACACCATAGTCGCTATAAACAGCTGCGGAACCTGTAAAGATGTGAGTGTCGTCGGTCGAATCACCAAACTTGGTTGAGCCTTCTGAGTAAATCTCACTGGTCATTGTCGTTGTTTGGATATGATCGAAGGAACCTGTAACTGCCTGGACCTTGCTCCATTTTTTGGAAGATGTACCTAATTCACCTTCGCCGTCTGCTCTTGGTACGATATTCTTTGTTGCCATGCTTGTTCCTCCGCACTAATATACGGTAAATAGTGTGTTTAACTTATTTTAAAAGTAATTTTGGTCTTTCCGATTGGTCCGACGGATGTCGATGTCAAGTTACTTGTGCCAACTTCATAGTTTGCAGCCACAACATCTGCCGTCTGCTTTTCTTCTGTTCTGCTCGTTAGTTCGTCAGCCTTGAATGTTTGGTTGCTTTTTGCTCTGTTGTTCACAACATTGAGAAGCTGTCTTCTGTTCTCATCGATTGCGACAATACCGGTGGAAGCATCTTCTGGAATTTCATTTAAGATTCTCTCATCCCACGCATCTCCATTGTAAGAATTTTCATCTTCTAACGATGGTGATGGTGCTGTTGATGCAATACCCTCGATTATTCTAGAGTTTCTTACCGCGAATGTCGGTGCCTTGTGTTCGTGCTTGCTTCTTTCTAGAATGTGGCTCTCGATCACATTAAGAGGTCCGTCAATAACGGTGGCTGCAGCAGGGAGCACTTGGCGGAGCATCATGACGATACTGTCGTCGATCCACTTAAAGTATTCAAAGTATCTCTCTGCGTTTGTGTCATTTTGCATTCTGCTGAAAAATTCATTTCTCATCATTTCAAGTGCATTATACTTCTCTGCATATTTATCATGCCCGTTGGCAAACATAGAAGCAATGTCTCTTGTTGCGGAAAAGAAACGAAGAATCTCGTCAGAAATAACCTGATAATAACTGTTCTCCACAGAAAACACATGGTTCACTGGATTGGAGAATGTGTCACTTATTTCCTCTGCCTGAGACAATGCATTGACCATTGCTGCACCATTACTTGCCTCTGGGGAGGTTCTGTTGTAAGTGTTAATAAACTCTGATTTTACAAACTCCGTGCTGGAGGTTGGGAAGCCTGTTCCTGTTCCAGGATGATTCGTATTGTATGATCCGTAATCAATGGAACCAGATGCTGCATCGAGAACTGTGAATTCGCCTGCTCCATCGGAACCAGTTACGAGGGTAAAATCCCAATGTAACTTAAGAGTGTTGATCGCTGGCATATCAAAGGATTCGCTAAATAACTTTTGATGAGGATTCGCAAGACCATAGTTCTTTGCGTCGATGGCATGAGATTCAATCTCTGCACTCGTCAATGCTTTTTCCCAGTAACGAACACTAGAAACGGTTGCATCACTGCGATTTTCTACAACACCAGACAGGCTCTCCCTCTTTGCACCTGCATACAATCCCTTGGATGCTGCATGGAAGTCGTCACCATCTGCTTCGATGATGATTCCTGCTACTTCAAAAGAGTTTTCGACTCTGCCGTTGTTCGCATTAACACCCTGGAAGCTAACTGTGTAGTTCCCTGTTGTATCAACATCATCAGGTTGCACCTTGACTGCGAACACCCAACGGTCGTTGTCGTACACATCGCCATAAACTGAGGATGTTAAATCGATGCCCAACTCGGAAGATGTCAATTGAAAATAAGCATTTGGTCCGTTTCTCTGCTCTCTTACACAATATACATGCAGATCATTACCGTTTGATGCGGAAAGACCGAAAAGAGATGAGCTCATGAAAGAGACATCGAAATAATGAGGGGAGTCAACATTCTTCTGTTTCGGGAAGTAAATGTCTGCCTCCAGTGTTGTTCCGTGAAGCTGACCGAAATCTCCAGAAGCAGAGATGTCTGCCTGTGTGTAGACTGTGCCTTCATGCAAATCTGCACCATTCATCGAAACCATTCTCTTCTTGTTCACGGCTTCAGTGTATGTATCTTTAAGTTCGTAGCTCTCACCGTTGCTGTAAACATTTAATTTCAAAAGCCTCTCGTCGACGCCAAAGCATCTTGCAAGGTTTCTAAATGATTTTTCTGTTCCCTTCGAACTCATGATGAAAGGAATGTTATTATAAATGTTTTGGTAGATGAGGTTCTTTGTGTCGTTTAATTTGTTGTCGTAATCCTCTTTCTCGCTGCGATCCATAAATCGCTCAAGGACAGAAGACTGGACAAAGAAATCTGTTGTTTCAAAACCCATGTTCTGAATATTCTTTTGAACAAAGTTGTAGGGCTTCTCTGAGCCACTTGGGTATTGATTTGATTTTAAATTCTTCAGTTCTGACACTTGGTTTTGAAAGGTGTCAAAATAAGAAGACATGATCTGTGTAAGCTTAAATAAGTTTCCTGTCTCGCGATCTTCTTCTCTCATCCACATTGGCATTGCTGCATAAATGGAGGAGTTGTTCTGCTGATCGTACTGTGACCCTGTGGTCTTCTTTGAATCGATTAGCGACATGACATCAGTGTGCCTGGAGTATATAATAGGATCTTTGAACTCGGATGTTGTTTCTCCCGACAAAACCATTGCTGATCCTGTTTGACGTGCGGCAGAAGAATAGCCTGTCCACACACCGTTGGAGATTCTGCCTGAGTAATCGAGGATGGTTGCATCCTGTTCTGTGTTCATGATCCCTTCGTTGAACTTATAGTAAACACCGAGGTCAGTATTTGCATCGTCTGTATTTGTGCCGCCGAATACCTGAGTGTTGTAGCTGATGCCGATCTGTTCTGCAGTTCGTGCGGTCTTCCAAAATCGAAATTCGTCAATGGATGCTGAGAGCTTATTCCACCCAACAACATTGGTCAGTGCGGTGCCATCAGCTGCACTGCCTGCATAGTAGGAACCGATAGTAGCGTTGAATGTTCCTTCAAGCTCGGTGGTGCTTGTTCCTGTGGTTGTTCCCATTGATGTGCCGTCAATGTATAAGGTCGCAGTGCCGTCACTAATAGTAATAGCGTAGTGGTGCCAATTGCCGTCAATGATGTCGGCACCATCAACAGGAAGGGTCACGGTTGTAAGACCTGCTGTACCGGAGAGATAGGTCAGACCGAGAGGGGTTATTGTGTCTTCAAGAAAAACACAGAATCTCCCATAATCCGCATCACCAGAAACAGAACCAGAGTTCCACATATCAAAGATGACTTCTTGTTTGCCGCCGTTTGCAAATGCGGCTTTTTTCAGCCAAAACTCGATGGTGTTACCAGCACCGAGGGTGAGGTTTGATTCTCTGGACTTATCTTCATCGAGGATGTTTGATTTGCCGCCGAACTCAGGAAAGAGATTGGCAAGAGTAGATGCTGCGGAGTCAGTGTTTGGTCCGCCTTTGATGAGGATATATTCCTTGTCGTCTGGTAATATATGGTTGGCCGGTCCAGCTCCTGCGCCCCAACCATCATGAGAAAAAGTGATATGCCCGTTTGTTCGTGGATACTCGTTCTCGAACAAGTGATTTCCAAGACCGCTTGCAGTCAGATGCCATTGGGTCTTCTCGAACTTAGATCCATCGTAAGGATAATTCTCGTAAATGTTTTCTATTGCTCGTGTGTAGTATTCATAGGCAGATCCGTAGGTCACAAACTTCGATGGATCTGTGTAGTCCACTTTAGGTTCGATGGTGCCTTCAAGCTCGTCAACGGCTTTGACAACTTTGTATGATTCGAATTCTGATTCGAGTTCCTGCCGATTCTTTGACGAGATTGGCTTAGAACTCTTCTTTCCAAAAAGATCGCTGATGCTCATTATTCCACCCTAAACTTAAACAATTCTGGTTGTTCTTCGAGTCTTCCCGAATTCTTGTATGCCACCTTGATGCCATAAGAATAGTCTTTCTCAAACAGGGACATGTCCAAGTCAAAGTAGTTTCCGTCCTTGTCGTAGGACATCTTGGTAAATTCGACACTGCCTGTGCCGTAAGGAATCACATCAAAGCCGTCTGCAATTCTGTGAACCTTGTAATATGCTTCGTTAATGATCTTCGTTTCAATGTTTGTGGTTGCAACCGTGTAGATGGTTGGGTTCCAATCTTTGTCGCGAATGAACATGCGCATGCGAGCAGATTCGCTCTGAGAATACTTTTCTTTCAAGTTCACAATGTTTGAAACATGCTCGCCTGTGTTTGCAGAGGATTCTGCTGCAAAGGTACGAACAGAGACACGAGAACCTGTAACATACTGTGTCGAGTCGCTGTGCCATACATCATAAAGATATGACGAGGTTGTGTTGATAGCAACCGTAGATGAATAAATACCTGTCGCAACCTTGGAGACTGTTGCAGTCTCAAGAACGGTTCCAACTGGACCTGAAGACTCTCCGTAATACAAACTCATTGTTAGGTTGGTCGCATCTGTTGGAATGTCTTTTAATTCTCCGCGAACTCTGTTGTAGATATACAAAGTGTTCAAGTTGTCTGCTGCGGGGACAAGAGAAGAAGAAGCATAAAAGTTGCCTCTATCGTCTTGGATGCCCGTTTCCCAACGTGCTTCAATCTTTGGCTTCAAGTAATGAAACTCAGAACCACGAGCAAAGAACTTCTTCGTGTAAAAAGATCTTGCATCTGATTCGTGAGATGCTGATAGCTTGATCCCAACACCGTAGTTTTCCTTAGTGTCGTCGAGCCACTCTTCTACGAGAGTTGTGATATCAATCTCGATATCTTCTGTGCCGTCGGAGATTGCTTGTGTATATTCAGGAGCACTGTGAAAATCACCTCCCTCTGCGCTCCAGGTTACATTTGTTGTTGCATTGACCCAGTTAGAGGCATCTGCATCTCTGTAACCTTCCATGTCAAGTCCGTAACCCTCTTCCCAAGAACGGGAAACGGCAAGGACAGACAAGTTATAATCTTTTGGCAGTGTCTGACCGTGTGGTGCATTGTGCACACGGAGATAGAAGCTTACACTTCCGGCTGCTGGAATTTCGTCTGCATCACGATCTGCTTGGATTGCATCGGTGTCGAACTGCAACAAAGCTCTTGCTGCCTCAGAAGCATCAGTGCCACCAGCAAGAGTTGTCTCTGTGTTCGGAACAACACTGTCCAGGGAAGAACTAACAGTAAAACTGTTTCCTTCTGTTCCGGCATTTGCCGCCTTTATCTTGAGGTTGCCGCCGTCGATGTTGGCAGAGAAATCAGCAGAAGCACTTGTGTTGATAATATCCGCAAGAGCTCCTAAAACACCGGCAGAAGCGAGCCCAGTCACATTGAATTTATTGGGAGCGTCTGCACTAGATGCGACAAATGTATAGGTCGTGTCCCCCGTAAGGACGATTTGCTGAGACTCGTCATCGGGAATCGAGTGAGACGAAGAAATATACAAAGTGGTAGATGCTTTTTGTGACAGAACTTGTCCGTAAATGCTGAATACTTCCAGAATATCGGAAGCACCCATGTTTGCATCAGTGCCTCTTGTTGTCAAGTTATCCTTGAAGGCATTTGTGATGGTGTTGTCTAGAGTTGCAGTGTATCTTTTAATAGCCATTATCTAACTGCTCCTTTAATGTCGATGCTTGGAAATTTAATTTCGTAAATAGCATTGCGAGGAATGATGATTGATCTTCCGTCGTCGGACAAGTTGTCTTCGACTTGGAATGCGATGTTTGCATAATCTGCACCGCGTTTTGTTTGCACGGATACATCAACAACATCAACTACACCTGCAACATCTTTAAGTTCCTTGTAGACATCTGTAATATAGAAGTGTTCACCAATTGCTGGTGCTGTGGAGAATTTGTTTACCAAAGCCTGGATGCAGTCTTGAAGAACGATGCTGCTGTCTTTTTCTACATCCCCGACAACTGAGAAGTTGATTTGCAAGTTGATGATCTTTGCATCGACGATATCGACAGCATCTGTCATCATTCTGCTCTTATCAAGCCATGTTGCGAGGTTATCCTTGAGGACTGCATTGGAAGCAACGAGTGCTCCATCTGAATCTTCTGAGATTGTTGCAACACTTACATTGCCTCTTCTTGGGTTTGGATTCTTAATTGCTCGAACTCTTTTGAGTTTGCCGAACTTTGGTGGCATTGCATATGCCATTGCTTCGTAATCTTTCAAAGTCACTGCCCGACGTTGGGAAGAGAAAGTGTTCATGACACGAAGGCGAAGTTCTTCGACATCATCTGATTCGGAAAAACCAGTGATTGAATCTTCGTTGATGCACTCAAAGCTATTGCGAACAGTGCGAACCTCTGCTTGAGAGAGGTTGGCAACATCAACGAATTCTGCGACAGGAGAAGATACTGTTGTCATTGTGCGAGCAGCAACATTGCTGTCTGCCTTTGTGTTTCTTCTGTAAGTGATTGTTAATGTTGTGCTTGATGGACCGACACCCATTGTGGTGTTGTCCAGGAATCTTGTTGGGTCGACCGTTGTGTCTGAAATGTATTCTTTTGCATGTAACTGCAAGGCAACATTCGAAGGATCAAGTGCTCGTTGACCTGAATCATCTGTTTCTTTGCCACTGCCGAACTGCAAGACCATACCGTCGGAAACTCGTTCTGCTGTAAATCTTCTTGGCACAACCAAAGGCTTTAGGATTTCAGCTGCAGTGTCTCTTGTGTCTGGATCTCTATTTGTGGATGAGCGAAGGATTGTGTTCTGTGTTAAATAATCAACTTCGAAATACTCGTTGCCACTGTCGTCAACAATTGAGACAATCTCTGTGATATTGCTGTCTGTGATCTTTTCTTTTCTGAATCTCTGGAACTCTCCGACAGTGATGGTTGCTGTTTCATATTCGCCCGATGACACTGCACCGTAGCTCTTAACTGCATAATAAAGTGGTTGCCCTGTGGCAGTGTCTGCTGTTGCAACGACGGTATCACCGTTTACAAAGTTCACATCTTCCTCAAGAAGAAATGCTGCGCCGGATGCGGATGTTAAGCCACTTCCTTTCTTTAAGATTGGAATGTAGCGAGCATCAGGTGCTGTGCCTGCAGAGTTTGCGGGAACAATAACAAAAAAGGTAACAATACCTCTTGAGGATGGGTTTTTCTGTACTTTATATCCAACCTGCTTGCCAAGACTTAGAATGTTATCATATTCAGTTGCAGTGTCGATAAACGATTCGTTGACCTGGTAATCGAGGTAAAACGAAAGGATGTCACCAACATAAGCAACAGTGTCGAGCATCAGTGCTCCGAAACCTGCTTCGTTGAAATCTTTGAAGGTTTCAGGGTAATATCTCTTTGCAAATTCAACAAGGTCTTCCTTAATTGTTGCAAAGTCTCTACTTGTGTAGTCGATTGGAACATTCTTTTTTGGCATACGGGAGTTCTCCTAGTATTAGTTAAGTAGTTTATTCTCTTAACTTTTCAAAGTTCCATCTTCGTTAAAGAGAAAACTTATACTCTCATCGACATTTAGGCTGGGAACTGTGTAATCTACACGGAATGTCATGAGGTTGTTATCGTCGTCTGAATTTGCATCAACTCTTAGGATATTGATGAAGGGCATATACCTAGAAGCTTGTTCTCTTACTTCTACTTCTATGTTCCCCGCCAAGAATGGGGTGCTTTGCTCGAACAAGAACCTTTGCACACCGACACCAAAATCGGCATTCATGACACGTTCTCCAGGGATCGTCAAGAGAAGGTTTTTAAAGTTTTGCTTAACGACTTCTCTTAGATCGTCGTGGTGGTCGTAATCCAGCTCACCTGATTCGACAAGCGGAAGGATGGGTGTTAAAAAATCTGATACTTTGGTCATTTATAAATCTCCTATTAACAGTCCTGATCTCCGCGAGATTCGATAGTGGTCTGTTGAAAGTCTGGTACTGGTGGGCAATCCTCTTCCTCTTCTGCATCATCGCCCGCTTGTGATTCGGAATCTACATCGATAACTTTGCAGTCTGCACCGATATTAGGTGAAACATTCATACCAATGGATGCAAGCAATTGCTGTGAATCTGAATCTTCGCCCATCAATTTCATAAGGCGAGGCAAGTCTTTCAGAATAAAGATAAGTGGACCTACACCAAAATAGTAGATGTAGCCAAACGGAAGCGGTGAAAGTGGTGGCAAGCCGAACAAGGTCGGTGCCCATGTCGTCACTGTGGCAATGCCACCTTCGACGAGTGGTTGACTAAGCACACCATAGGTTGCCAAGAACATCTCGTCCATTGGACGCTTGCCAGGAAAGGTTGGAACCTCAACGCACTTAATTTTAAAATCATCGAATGGATCTGGAATATTCTTCTTCTTCATGATTGGGATGATCGGTAAGTTAAGGATGTCTGAAATCGTAGTTGTGATAAACACATTTGGATCTGTTGTCTTTGTCCAGCCGCGATATGTCTGCAGCGGTGCAAGAACCATCGCAAGCAAGATTGCAGGATCAAGGATTGCATCACCGAAATCAGGGAACATCTGATTTAAATCTAAGCCGATGTTTTGTGGGGCGGTGTTACAAGGATCTGCAGAAGTGTCTGCACCCGTTCTCCAGATGATGTCAAACATTTTGAAGATTGCTCTCTTTGTTGAGCGGAAAGCAGAATTAATGATCTGGTTCTCGTTCGACATCAAAGAATAAATCAATGCAAGATTGGAGATGTCGGGCACACTAAAACAAAATTCAAAAAGAATTCTTGTGTCATCCGACTCAACAAGTTTCTGGTCCATGAATGTCGTTAGCTTCTCCAGCACTGCACGATTCGTTGTTACAGATGTGTCGAGCTGCGGAAGAGCATGGGAGTGTTGCCTGTTGCCGTCGAAGTCGAACAGCGGGATAACTGCATACTCATTAATTGCATGTGTGTGAAAAGGAACATCGTCTCCAACAATTTCTGTTGTTCTGCCTCGACCTTCTGCATCGATTTCATATTTGTGAGAATGACCCTCAGTTTCGGTTGTTGTACCAGAGTCTGGATACAGATGTCCGGTTTCACATTCAATCTCCCCAATACGAGATGGGTCAATACCAAGAGTCTCGAATGCCTCTTCAGCTGAGATTTGGAACTTTGCCAGAGATATGCGACTCTTTTCTTCGAAAACAATCTCGTAAACAAACTTGTCGAGATTTTCTGCCTGTTCTTTAAAATCCACTTCGTTGAGTGGGATTGTGTCGCCGTCGGTCAAGATGGCTGATGATTCTATTTGTAGCTTGCCCTCGGCTTTCTTGATGTAGTCGATGATGATCATTGTCATTGCATTGCGCAGGGCTGCATCGGATTCGGGCAGACAATCACCAGACACAAGGTGGTGCATCTTGGATGCGATGAAATTAAATTCATCCTCAAGGAAATATCGCATTGCATCTTTCCAACCAGAATAGAACCAGTCGGTGCCCTCTGTTTCGATTGGGTCACGGTCGATAATGCCAGAGTTTGCAAGAACATTATATTGTTCAATGATTCTCACCCTAACCTGAGCCGAGTCTGAGGAGAACACCTCCATGTCGTTCTCAAGCTTTGTCAAGATGAGCTCTTGGACAATCTTGTCGTCCCGCTTAAAGAAGAGTGTTGAAAAAGGAATGATACCCTTCAACATGATGTCCACCAGGCAGGAGCGTGCAAGGATTCTTGGAGCAGAAGTTTTAAGTGCTGTGATTAGTGGTGGTTCTGTGAGGTTCTGCGGGCATGCAATCAGAGATGTGTAGTCGCCTGCAACCTGCTCTGTGAACGATGCCATGTCGATAAGGCGAGGATTCTGATTAATGTTTAAAAAGTTCATACCATATAATGTTGGACCATCACCTTCTTCTGTGCCGGGGATCGGCTTCAAAAGAGGAGAATCAGACAACTTCAAGAATATGGCTCTTAAAACTTCTCTATAAATTTTATCATAAACATCAACCTTTAAATCAGATGGGCTTGGGAGGTTGCTGTTGTTTTTCTGTGCAATAAATTCAAAAACATTCTCTTGTGGAGTGTAAAGATTTTGCAAGGTGTCGTCGTTTTGTGTGCCGTTGTTTTCAGATGCAGGATCATCACAGCCGACATCCAAACTCTCAACATATCCTTGCTCGATAATCTTTTGCTGCAGAATGGGGTCCATCGAAAAATCAGACGATGTTTGAATCTTTGTTCCAGGAGAAAAGCGATCATTTCTCTTGGTTTCAAGTTCCGTGATTAATTTACCGTTGAGAGCACGAGAAAAGGGCAAGAAATGCTTGATTGAGGTCAAGAGGTCCCTGTCGGTAACACCAGCGACAATTGGCGAAGAACTTGCTTTAAGTGGCTCTAATAGACCTGTTTTTTCTTTCGATACAATGTTCTTAATTCCACGACCTGAGTTGACAGACCTTTGCAGGTAATATCCTGGCTTTGAATTGGAATCCAAGTCGTCGGCAGAACCAAAGTTCATAAATTCTAAATTGTCCTGGCTGAATGCTCGAACGTTGTTTCCACCTGGATCTGCTTTTGGAATATAGACTGTTGCATAAGGATTGTCATAATCGGTGTAAGGTCCGAGACTGTTCACAATGTCCTCTGGTTTTCCTTCTGGATCTTTAACATCGTCACCGTCAACTTTCGGTGCCAAAGAGTATGGACCCTTTTCTTTTCCCCATTCGCCGGAGAAGAGAGCACCGATGGACCAATCCTTTTTCATGACACCACCAAACTGAGTTCCATCTTCTGAGCCGTCTTTCTTTAAGGGAATGTATCCCTGTTCAAGCAGACTTTCGAATTCTGGATTGATTTGTGTCTTCTCTACTTTTACTTTCTTGCTTTTCATTTCGCCGTCTTCAAACACTTGTTGTTCAAACTCACTATCCTTGAGCAAGACCTTTTTGACCTTCTTCTTTTCCTGACCGAATGTCAGGGAACCCATCTTGAAGAGGGTGAGGTCATTGTCGTATGCCATAAGGACAGGTGTATAAACATCGTTGATTGTTCTTCCGAGCGAGTTACGTTCCTGTGCAGAAAGCGGAATACTAAGCTCACAGGTCTTATCCTTGCCTGCATCGTCTATGCTGTCCTGTGTGTCGCCAAGAAAGTCCTTGATGCCTGCGATGTCGCCAGGGGTCAATGGATCGCCAATACGATCTCTGAAATCTTCTTGTGATTTACAAGGGTCATCAGTGGTGTCCCAAGACTTGTTCAATTCCTGGGCAAGATAAGAGAGAGTATTAACACCCTCGGAGACACCCATATCTTGACCGAGATTTGAATAATACCCAGTAAGCAGTTCGTTTGTGAAGCTATCTGCATAATCTGGATAATTCTGTTGGATGTATGAATCAAGACTGTTGAGGGTCTGTTGGCTCATGTTGCCGCCGAGGGCTTCAACAAATTCCTCTGTTGACATCTGCTGTGTCGTGTTTCTGAGAACTTCGATTTGCCCGTCGGCAGATACTGCTATATTCGTGTCTGTACCGAGGAGGCCGCCATCAGGACCCATATTTGCAATTGTCTCAAACAATCCGTCACCTTGTCGCTGTGTCTTGTTGCTTGACACAGAGAGATTCCCTATGCCGAGTGTCGCTTCCGAGACACCTTTTCCTGATAGTTTGACTGGTTCTTTAGCAAAGTCCAAAGCAGCCCTTGTGAGTATTGAGAAATCTTGATTCAAGAATTGCTCTTGTCCTTGTGGGGTCAAAAGACCAATCAAGGGGCTTTCTGCCATCATGTCCTCGAATGGTGTGCCTGAGCCGTTAAATGTTCCCTTTGCGATTGCCTTGGCAAGTGGGCGCCAATTCTGACACTGCATTAAGTACTTGTCTGTAATCTGGTGTAGAAACTTTGCCGTTGCCTTGAGAAGATTGGTGACAACCGACTTTTGCAATTGCAGCTTAACCTCTAGGTGAGGGTTCTGTGAGAATTTTGGCAGCTTAGGTATTGATCTCTTTTTCAGATTCGTGAGGTCAAAGTTGGAATCTGAATTTCCAGTTATAAGATCGATGATTGCCTCACACACTCGATTAAGCTGGAGGTTTCTATCCAAAATGTCAATGAACTTGTCTTCGTCTTTTGCCCTAGCAACACGAGCAACGATGATTTCTATGCTGTCAGAAGGATTCTCTCCATAAGAAGTTAGGTGTTGTTCGTTGCCGAGGTCTTTGATCTGTTTTGATGTGTCGCCTACAGAATCACCCATTCTCCACCATGCTTCTGGTTTTGACAGACCCATGTTTTTATAATTCTTGTCGCTTGTTATCTTTCCTAGTTTCTTCCACTGCTCGTCATCAAACGACTTGTTCCAGATTGCCACCTCGTCAACAGAACCATGAAAGCCCTTCTGAACATTTGAAAGAGAGGTTGTTGCTTTGCCGCCAACTGTAAAGGATGCAGAGTCCTGCATTCCCAGGGGACCTTTAAAAAAGTTGCCCTTTGCCTTGTCCAGTTCCACACGTTGACCGTTGATGTAAAAATATGCAATGCCGGCATCAGCAGTATATGTGAAGCCGATGTGGTTGTATCTACCGTTGAACACATTGAAGTTTCCTGCCAACTTAAGAGGTTCTGTGGTGTATTCGATTTCTTCCCCTGTTTCAGAGGTGAAGCGGAATCTCAAATTCTCTGCATCGGTCTTGATTACCGAGAAGGTGTTTTGCAGATCAAGAATATAGCAGGTCTTTCCCTTGTTGTTTTCGAATTCTTTATTGTCGGTGCTTAGGTGGAAAGACACAGAGATGTCTTCTGATTCTGAATATACTTTTTGCTTTTGAAGCGATGCATTGCCAAAAGCTGCTTTGTTGCTGTTGAATTTGGCTGCTTTAAAATTAAACTGAGTCTCGACCAGCTCATCCCATTGGTCGAATGCTGTTTTGAGATCTTCAGTGTCGATGACCCTACCAAGGGCAAAGATTTGCTCCAGCATGTCCCTTGTTCGCCACACACCGAGATACTTGATTGCCTCCCTGCAGTTCGCGGGTAAAAGACAATCCATGATTTTTTGCAACAATGCTGCTGGACATATTTTTAGGAACAAAGGATCAAGATAATGCTTCTTAAATATAGCAACTACTTCTTCCTGGGTCAGGCTTTCGTCAAACCCCGCTTCGAAAGAAATGATGGAAGCACTGCGAGGTATGCGAATCTTTACTGGTTCGGCTGTGTCTTCTGGCCAGTTGCTCGGACGCAGATAAGCCAAGGCATCACCAGTGTCTTGAAGCCCCTGGACCATCATCTCGGCAACTTCACTATATTTGAATTTAGTGAGCTCCAAAACCTCTTCGCCGTCGAGGTCTTTAAGTCCTCCGCCTAAAACATAAACTTCATCTAAGTTCTCTTGTGGAGCCAAAGCAAACACATCATCTTCTTTGATCTCGTAATCCACACCAGCAAGATCCGAAAGTGTTTCTTTCGCATCCTCTCTCAAGGATCTGTCAAATTCTTTTGCTGCTGCTTTGACCGCTGATACATTGTCTGAGACGATGTTCTTGATCATCTCCATGTTTATTTCTTCTTTTGGTTTTTCTTGTTTTACTACAGTTGCGGGAGGATAATTATTTCCGTTTATAATGTCTATCAAAACATGGAAGTGAGATGAAAAAGCAACATAATCAACAGCGCGAGGGTCGATGCCCATGCTGGGTACACCACTGTCATAACCGCAGTCTGCAAACTTTTGTATCCTATCCGAGCCTGATGATATTGCCCTGAGAAGTTTTATGTCCTTTATATATCCGAGGACCTTTGTATTTCTCCATGCCGAGTTCTTTGAAAAGTGCTTGGCATCTACAGTAAGTGTAGACCTTGTGCCCTTTGGAGAAATCAAAAGACCTTTAAGTGTCTGGACGATATCACCGCCACGAATTATGTCATCGACAAACTCAAGTGTTACGACATACGAATTGCCGATGGCAAGGTCCGATCCGGTTTCTGCTTTGGCACTTTGTATTGCGGTAGACAAGTCACTGTAGGAGTTTCTCAACATCTCCAAGTGTTCGTCAAAGTCCACGGCATTTAAAATTTTAAATTCTGCATTCTTTTTGTCCGCTTCTAGTCGGTTTTTGTGTAAACTGAAAATGGCGGCAACATGACCAGGGACCGCCAAATACTCCCTCATCGGTTGAAAGTCTGGATTGAGAATAATCTTTCCATCTTTTTCTTCTTCTGGTGGCAAGTCTAACTCTGGAGCATTCATAAGAACAAAATCTTCGTCATCCATCAGATCAGGGTCAAGAGTGACCTCTTCCTCTTCTTCAACTTCTAAAGGTGGAGTTTCATCTCTTTCGAGAAAGTCGTCGACATACGAGGTGTCATCAAGGGTAGAGTTGATTTTACCCTCTTCAAAATTATTGGTGGCCTGGATTGCGGATTCGGATAGTAGTTCGTCCCCACCAACACTGTCTGCGAACAACGCAGCTGCCGTTTCCTTGGCAAGACTCTTTGGTGATTTGGATTCTTGGGAATACCTGTTTTGTGGATCTTCCGTCTCTTCAGACTCATGTATATCAAATAAATTTCTATCTGCCATGCTAGTAATTACCCTCTAGTCTAATTTGTGAAACTTGCTCGCAAAGACTGGCTCGTTTATGGCTGGGGTTGTTTCTTCTCCCGCATCCATCAGACCAAGATCCACTGTCAAATCAGTTATTCTACCTTCGATAGAGCGGCAGTCGTTCTCGACCTTGTTGAACAGGTCAAGGGATGTCTGCCCCATCTGTGCAACAACATTCGGATCAACCACGACAGCAGAGGCATAGAAGGGCGAGATGTCCACCTTTGTTGCAACACTTCGGTTGAACTCTTTTTGTGCTGTTTGAAATGAGTAAACAAGGTTCTTTAAATCGATAACAACATTCATGAAATCATTAAGAAATACAGCAAGGTCTGTTGCCTTGACCATTGATTGCACCATGTCGTCTTTTCCGGAGCCGAGCAGGTGGACACCAGAGTTGCCACCAGCATCGCCGTTAAAAGAGTTTTCAGGTTCTGGGGTTGTTACGAGACGAATTCCTCCTGCAGAATCGCGAGAGATAATGCGAACAGCATCCGCTTTTACCACCGCAGCTGAACGTGTCGTTGTGTTTCCTGGTAAATTAAAAATATTATCGACATCACACTTCTGGCTCAAATAAAGACGGGCTGAATCTCTCTGTAAATCACCGCCAGAGAACGGCTGCGAAGCTCCTTCAATCTCTTTTGTTTTTGCATTCGCGTCTCGTTGCAGCGATACACCCTTTTTACCTTTCTTGGTAATATTATCGATTCGACCAACAGAGATGTCAATTGCACCAGCATTGGTTTGTGATTCTTTGTGGTAGTCCTTACGAAGAGTGATAGAAGCATTATGTCTGTTCTCCCAAACCATCTCGTGACCCTTGGAATAAACCCTTGGTCCAACTTCAGATAAGTTTGGATTTATAATTCTTCTATGTGTATCCTCTTCTTCATCGCCCGTTTTTGGTGGAAGCAAGTTTGGATCTATCTTTGGTACTTCTGCCATTATGTGTTACCTGTTTCTTCGTTGGCATAAAAAGAGCTGAGTGCCTCTTCTGAACATTGTTGACTGCTCTGTTTTGGACCATCGGTGTATTCGAAGTGAAAGTGCAAACCAGTGCCGTGGTCGATGCCGACTGGATATTTAAAGCCCAACTTCTTTGCTTCTCGCACAAGACGTTGACCCTCTTCATTAAGTTGTTTGCCTGCGGTGACGAAGTTGTTGACTCTGAAGTCTACCCCTTGTCCAGTGCTGTGCTTTGAATTAGTTGTTGAGCCAACCCTTGCTGCATCAGCGGCAGTTCTATAGGCAGATGATATAACAAGGTCAAAGCCTGCATTTGCAAGTTCTTGAATTTTTGTTTTCATATCGTCGGTCAAGCAGGCATAGTTTACATTATCGTTCATGAGCGAGACAGA
>CEQU01032514.1_pt1 | contig 20114 bp, 16 predicted proteins | sample 531031 | NCBI WGS metagenome assembly CEQU01 (sample SAMEA2621216, study PRJEB7988) | marine metagenome | isolation source: saline water (ENVO:00002010), including
ACGGATTGTCGCTGTTTGGTTTTCTTCATTTCCGCCAGTTGTCGCCTTAAATTCAACTGGCGGTCCCATTTCAGTTGGGTGCAGATCCGGATCTTGCTTCGACTTCGCCATGGATAGAAATTGTGCCTCGTCTCGAAGTAGTTATTCTGTGAAAAGCAAACGGGTAACTGAACCGATTCGCTCTTTCGATGTGATTTAGATAATACCGGGTTGCGACACGTTGATACCTTTAAGTGCCATCTTCAGAGCATCACGATTTGGAGCAACACGGAAAGCGGTTTCGCGATCGATCAGTTCTTCATCAATCAGGCTTTTCAAGCTCATTGTGAAGTCTTGCATACCGTCTTCCGCACCGATCCGAATAGCATCCGGGAGTTTTTCATCATGCCCTTCAAGCACCAATTTAGTGATCATCGGTGAGAACGTCATGACTTCAACGGTTGGCACACGACCAACACCTTCTGCAATGGACGGTAGAAGTTTCTGTGCAATGATTCCCTTCATGTTAAACGCGATGGCACTTCGAATCGCATTATGCATTTCCTCCGGGAACAAGTCGAGAATACGACCGATTGTTGTCGGAGCACTCGAAGCGTGAATCGTTCCAAACACCAGGTGGCCGGTTTCGGCGGCGTGGATTGCCGTCATAAATGTTTCTTCATCACGCATTTCACCGACGAGAATGATATCCGGGTCTTCACGTACGGCATGCTTCATGGCGACACTAAAGTCGACAACATCCATACCGATTTCGCGTTGGTTTATCAGGCACTGTTCTTCGGTATAAACAAACTCAATCGGATCTTCAAGCGTCAGGATATGCTTCGTGTAGTTTCGGTTAATCCAGTTCAGCATTGATGCGATCGTTGTTGATTTACCGGAGCCGGTCACGCCAGCAAGCAGCACCATGCCCTGATCAAACTTACACAGAGACTCCATTACCGGTGGAAGGTTTAGACCTTCAAAATTTGGTATCCAATTGCTAACTCGACGAGCCACCAAGCCGATGTTGCCAAGTTGTTGAAGCATGTTGACACGGAATCGCCAGGTCACGCCGTCCACGTCAACCGTGTATGCAAAGTCTGCTCCGCCTTCATCTTCAAAGATCTTACGGTTCCGCTTGTCCATCATTGGGAACAAGAGGCGTACCATTTCCTCTTTCTCGATCGGTGGGCGACTAAGCGGCTTAAGCGTGCCATCCACGCGCACGATCGGCGGCCGTCCAACTTTCAAATGGAGATCTGAACCTTCAAGCTTCACAAGCGCGCGGAAAATCTTATCGACTTCCAGTTCCTTGCGCTTTTCCAGAAACCGTTCAGCACCTGGATCAATATGCGGTGCTACTTGTTCCGTGGATGCCATAACCAAGGCTCCTTTTGCGAATGCGAGATCAGTTATTTAGAGAAGCTAAGTGGTTCTGCATGCTTCTGCCGCCAGCAGTACCACCTAAGAAAGTATAGTACACAACTTGGTCTCTGTTCAGCACCTTCAGAATGACTTCAGAAAAAACGATCCTCAACAGATAAACCGGTCGTTATATGTACCCATATCCAGACAAGTTTTCGGGCCGAAGGTCTGATTAGGCAAGCCTTACGGGCACATTATTAGCCGCCATGACTGCTTTGGTTTCCTGGATCGTGAATTCACCGAAGTGGAAAATGCTAGCTGCAAGGGCTGCGTCCGCTTTTCCTATGGTTATCGCATCCGCCAAATGTTGCGGATGTCCGGCTCCTCCGCTCGCTACTACCGGTATGGAAACAGCTTCACTAACAGCAGCAGTCACCTCCAGATCATAGCCATCCTTAGTTCCGTCACAATCCATGCTGGTAAGTACAATTTCGCCTGCACCAAGTTCCTCGACTTCCATTGCCCAGGATACCGCTTCCAAACCTGTTGGTGTGCGACCGCCATTGATGTGTACCTCCCAGACTTCCTCACCGTCTTTGTCGATTCGCTTGGGGTCGATATTCACCACGATACACTGACTTCCAAATCTTCTCGCAGCTTCCCTTACAAATTCCGGATCCTTGCAGGCCGCTGAGTTTATGGACACTTTGTCGGTACCGGCATTTAGCAGAGTACGGATATCTTCGATCGTACGAATGCCACCTCCGACTGTAAGCGGCATAAAGACTTGTTCAGCTGTACGCTGTACAACGTCGATCATGATGTCGCGTTGTTCATGACTTGCTGTGATATCAAGGAACACAAGTTCATCAGCGCCTTCGCGCTCATATCGCGAGGCAACCTCGACAGGATCTCCAGCGTCTCGCAAATTCAGAAAGTTGGTTCCTTTAACCACCCTTCCCTGATCAACGTCGAGACAAGGGATGACGCGTTTTGCCAGCATGATGTTTTCCTAAATCGGATGGATGAGGTCGGAGGCTCCATCCACGCCTGTTAAACAACAAACGGGAAACACCCATTACCGGATCTTTCCCGTTTGATACCTGTTTCATTACCGCTCGGTCACTTGACCTTGGCAATACATTCCTTGGCGACTTCAAGACATTCTTTCATGTCGTCGATAGGATTCTGAGGATTGGCTTCGTATTCCAGCGAGACGCTACCATCGGCTGGGAACTTCGTATCTTTAAGTGCCTGGAACAAACCAGTCACATCAAGATGGCCGGCACCAATCACGACATTGTGAGATTGCTTCTCCTGTTTAGCCTCATCCTTTACGTGCAGCGCAAATACACGACCTTTAAGGCGATGGACTGCTTCAACCGGATTTTCTTTGCTGCGGATGAAGTGACCGGTATCAATACATGCACCAAACAGCGGATGTCGACCTTTGCACGCATCTACTACGGACTCAATCTTGTCGTATAAGGCGTCCGGACCGTGATTGTGAATGGCAATTCGAATCTTGTATTTCTCGCAGAGTTTATCGAGGCTCTCGTAGGACGCCTTTTGTGGATTAGCCGTGAGGCATTTAATTCCTTGAGCTTTGGCATAGGCAAAGATCTTCTCATTCGCAGCGTGGTCGGCACCAAAACCGTGCACACCATGAGCACTCATGCTGATTTTTGCTTTTTGCAGCAATTCGTTCACTTCTTTGATCTTGGCAGCATCGTCTGTAACGGGCACGTGTCCTGGATAAAACTCGACGAAGTGAAGCCCCATTCCCTGGATATGACGAACGGCCTCAAGCATGTTAAATCCACGCAATGAGTAGCTTTGCACACCGACCGGGAATCCACCGTAGGCATCTGCACCTAAGATTGCCGGTGCGTCAAAAAAAGTAGCTCCAGCTGCTGCGGCAGTGGAAAGTAGCATCTGTCGACGGCTAAGTTTCATGTTTCTATTCCTGAACTTTGAGCGAGGAGGCCTCGTGAACCCTAATTATGTCTCACTGATTTATGCTGAACAATGAGTGTGTGGTGTCAATTCACGTGGCGTGGCTTAACGGTCCACAAATCCAATACATCTACTCGAAGCTCTGTTGCACACTCTCTTCAATAATCTGACACGTGGGCAAAGAATCGATGAACACCCTGCCGTAACGGCGTGTATACACTCGTGGATCCAACACAACGACCATACCATAATCCTGCTGGGTACGTATAAGCCGACCGAATCCCTGGCGGAATCGAATAACAGCAGAAGGCAGAGAGTAATCAGCAAATGGATTTCCGCCTGACTCCTCTATACGTTCGAGGCGTGCCTCAAGCAGTGGTTGGTCTGGCACACTGAAAGGCAACTTGGGGATTATTACGTTTTGCAACGCATCGCCCGGCACATCGACTCCATGCCAAAAGCTCTCGGTACCGAGCAATACAGCAAATGGATTTTCCTTGAAGCGGCGGATCATCTCACTGCGTGGGATTCCATCACCCTGGCTGTATAACGCCAACTGCCGATCTGCGAGCCACGGCGTTAATGCCTGCTGAGCAAACCGCAGCATGCTATAGCTTGTAAATAGAACGAATGCATGGCCGTCGGTTTGATCTACGTATCGCTTTATCTGCTCAACCATATGCCTTCGAAATTCCTCGGCTTGTTTCTGAGGATCGGGCATGCCCTTAACGAGCACCAATCTCGCCTGCTTTTCATAGTCAAATGGACTTCCAAGTTGCTGAGCCGTGGATTGCGTAAGACCGATTCTCGAACGAAAGAAATCAAACGACTGGTTATTCCCCACGGCCAGAGTCGCGCTTGTCATGATGACGCTGGGCACTTGCTGAAATAGCTCTTCGCGAAGCGTCGGACCAACGTCCACAGGTGCCGCACGCAGTGACACACGTGGTTGTGAGCGACCACGTTGATAACCTTCGACCCAATACACCATTTCGCTGAGTGCTTGCTTATTCCATGCATTCACGGAATCCGCCAACACCTCAAGTCGATTGTGAGCAGCTGTGAAATCCTGCCGCTTCGTTGGATCTTCTATCGTCGAAGCGATGCGACGAGTGGTTACGGCGAGCTTGCCGAGTACCGCGGTTAGATGGTTCCTTAGAACCTCTGCCTGCCGGATTCTCCCATTGTTTCCCTTGCCCGACTTACTGGTCTGAGCCAAATACCACTGATACACCTCATCAAAAAAATCGTCAGCTGCGATATGGCATTCAATGGTTTCTTTCTGAGCTTGTTTGTGACCACCGCTGACAAATAGACCTTTGTTCGTGCGGTCATTAAATAGGCGATTGAGAATGTACCGCACCTGGCCGGAAGTCACCGAGATACCAAGATGATCAGCGGCCACCGATTCGAGAGTGTGGGCTTCGTCAAGGATTACGGCATCGTAGTCCGGCAAAATACTGACATTGGCCCTTCGTAACGCAAGGTCACTGAAAAACAGTGCATGATTTACGACTATGATTTGGGCGTGCTCCACTCTCGATCTCGCCCGGTAATAGAAGCAGTCCTTGTAGGTTGGACAATTACGTCCCATGCAATTGCTGCTATCGCTCGACACTTCGTCCCACACAACCGGCAATACGTCGAACATCAAGTCGCTCTTGCTGCCATCACCCGTTTCTCGCACCCATGATCGCAGATCGCGAAGCTGATCGATTTCATTGTCATCAGTAAACAGGCTCGCGGCCCGCTCACCAGTAGAAGCCAATCGGCGGAGGCTTAGATAGTTGCTCCGCCCCTTTGCCAGCACGGCTGTGAATTCACGCGGAACAACGCTATTTAGCAGCGGGATGTCCTTTTGCATCAGCTGCTCCTGCAAACTGATGGTGTGTGTTGAAATCACAATACGTTTAGGCCGGGTGGGCTCGGATGATAGTCCTTCGCTCTCCGGCTCGGTTGCAGCTAATACAGCGGGGACTAGGTATGCAAAGCTCTTGCCGACGCCTGTACCTGCTTCGATGATGAGATGCTGGCGTTTTTGAATAGCTTGGCCAACCGCCTCCGCCATCTCAATCTGTTGAGGTCGCTGTTCATATGACTTCAGTCGGGCCGCAATCAACCCATCAGGGCCGAGAATGTCGTTGATTGTGAGCAGGTCAGTCATGTGTGTTGGATATACTTATAGATAAGGACATCGTCTTGGACGGTGGCCCAATTTCTCTTCCAGCTACTTTACAGCACATATGAGCACATCGCTCGGCGGACTAATCAATAAATGGCTATTGAGTTTCTGTGTAAAACCTGTCGCGAGCCGATTCAGGCTCCTGATTCCGCAGCAGGGAAACAAGGGAAGTGTAGCCACTGTGATACCGTTATGGGAATCCCTGTACGAGATTTTCAAGGCAATGAGGATCAAATCAGAACCGGCGAATTGCAATTCCTGATAAGTACCGCGGTCCGCGACTCTGCTGAGAGCGACGCAACATTACGGTTTCAATGTGGGTTGTGCAGTAAGCGTTTGCAGGTTCCCGCAGCTCAGTCTCATAAGAAAGTTGTTTGCTCAGAATGTCGCGCAGTGATGCGGTTGTCTGTCGACTGTATCAACTCCGAGCCGATATCAAACGCAGGGGACAATCCGTTGCCAGCGGATGATTTGATACCCGAAAAAATTGAGTTTCAGTGCGATAACTGTAACTCCATTGTTGCAGTGCCGCAGGAATTCGCTGGCAAGCAGGGCAAGTGCCCGTATTGTGACCAAGTCATGGTCATTCCGGAGTACTCATCTGTTCGTCGATTCCGCGATGACCCGCTGTCCTCTCTTGCAGCGGGCACGATGCCAAACGCTGCCGGCCCGGGCAGTTATGATCCACTGGGCTTGCCTACGTCCAACACAATTCCAACAACTGCGGGCGGTTCCTCTCACTCTCATCGTTCGACTCCAAAACAATTTGATGAGTCCATGGTGCTACCCTGGGAACAGGAAGAGTACGACGGCAAGCGATTCTGGGATTCGAGTAAAGTCTTGCTGTTTTCACCATCCCGGGCTTTCGGCAGCATGAAGTTTGACGAGTCCACCACCAAGGCAATTGGCTATTCAACAAAAGGCCATTTGATCGGCTGGTTACTAACTGTCCTGACCGCGATACCCTGGATCGCATTTCTATTAATGGCGGCGGAGCAAGCCTCGGATGAGCAGTTTGATTATCCAAAGATTTATACTTGGATCGGCATCGGCGCCGGAGCCTGGATTGTTGGCTCCCAGTTATTGAGCCTGGCTTTTGTATTTATCTTTACGACCACATTTCACGGCGGGCTACTTATCACCGGCAGTTCACCAAGGGAAATCGATGTGACATTTCGCATCACCGCCTATATCTCCGGCGTCATGGGACTGACCACCGTGTTATCGCTACCCATAGCCATGATCAGCAGCATCATTTGGATACCGGCATTGGCTTATCACGGTGCTGTTGCAGTACATAAAACTCCACCGCCACAAGCATTTCTCGCTGTAATCGCCGCTATCATACTTCCTATCTTGATCATTGGCGGCTTCTATTTGGTGATGTTCAGCTAACTCTCATATATTCCGCTTCACGCACCACGATTTAACTGCGTAGAATACACTTACGACAGAGATCTGGATCTCTGTGTCGACTACTGCGTAGCACAACCATCTCATCATTGAGAATGACAGCACCTTTAAGACAACTTGTTGTATTGCTTGCCATAGCGTTAACCGTTCTCGGCACGAGTCAGGATGCGCAGGCACAAGTGGTTATCCAGGCACCGTACGGTGTATATAACGGCAGCTTTTATGAGCACATGGGCTCAACATGGAGCCTTTCCAACTGGGGTCGTCGTGGTGGCTGGTTCTTTAACGGTCCGGGTGCAGGATTTCCACCGTTTGGCGGTTATCACGGATTTGGCGGTGCTCGATTTGGATTCGGCGGACGGTTAGGAAATACCAAGTTCAGGTTCAACATGTGGTGCACTCAGGCTTCATCGCGGAGCATGGTAATGACAGCACCGATGATTACCATTCCCAATGGTGGGTATGGGGTCATACAGAATCTCAGCTGGCGCCCATTTGTGACTGGTTGGTCACCTGTGGTCGGCGGGGCTCCGCAAGTACCAATGATGTCGCCGGTACAGCAGTACGTCAGGCAGGCAAGCTCCGAAGCGGAAGTCTACAAAGTAGCACAACCTCAGACGAACTCACTTATCCGGCGGCAAGCTGCTATCGAGGCTGCCAAAGTGGAGGAACCAAAACGACCACCAGTCGTACCTAAACAGCCTGTACCAAAGCCTGCTGCGGAAGACGAAGATCCGCCGCTAATTCTAAAATAGAATTCCTAGCGCAACGGCCTGTTCTAAACCCGTGCTCTACTGTGGCGAAGTGGCACCCATGCACCATTCTCAGCACTGCTAGCTACGCACTGCTCGATAAAGTACATGCCTTCAACGCCGTCGTTAACATTTGGGTAGACACTATTTACACGATCAAACTCTTCCCCGGCCGCACGCTTGATCATGTCGTCATATGCTGATCGATATACATTGGCAAACGCTTCAAAGAAGGCTTCCGGGTGGCCACTTGGCAAGCGACATGCTCCGGCACCTGATGCATTCATAAATGGAGCATTCGGGTCACGAGTATAGATTTTGTGTGGCTCGCCATTGCAGCGAACAATCATCTGATTCGGCTCTTCCTGCCGCCAGCTCAAGGCGCCTTTGGTTCCATCTATTTCAATAAACAGATCGTTTTCCCGACCGTGGCTGATTTGCGATGCCGTCACCGAACCGAGACCGCCATTCTCATAACGGATAATTGCAGTGCCATAGTCATCGAGCTGACGCCCTTCTTCAAACGTCTTGAGATGACAACTCACTTCTGACGGCAACAAGCCTGTCATATATCGACCCAGATTGTAGGCGTGTGTTGCGATATCACCGAAGCAGCCAGCAGCACCACTTCGAGATGGATCTGTTCGCCATGCAGCCTGTTTTTGATCTTCCGATTCCAACCGAGTTCGTAACCACCCCTGAATATAGTTGGACCGGATTGCCTGAATTTCACCAAGCTCGCCATTGAGAATCATCTCGCGGGCTTGTCGAACGAGCGGATAGCCGGTGTAGTTGTGGCTAACAGCAAAAACTACATCTGATTCGTCGACAGCAGCAGCAAGTTCTTCTGCCTGTGCTAAATCAAATGTAAGTGGCTTATCGCAGATGACGTTAAATCCGGCTCGCACGGCCGCCACGGCAATTTCAAAGTGTGTGAAGTTAGGTGTGGCGACTGACACGAAGTCAATGCGTTGATCTTCTGGAAGAGATGACTCCGTATCAAGCATCTCCTGATAACTTGTATATGCTCGGGATTCCGCGATATCGTATGCCGGTGCGGATGCTTTTGCCCGCTCCGGATTCGATGACAAAGCACCAGCAACCAACGCAGCACGGTTGTCCAGTACGGCTGCTGTTGCATGCACGCGTCCAATAAAAGATCCCTGACCACCACCTACCAGTGCCATTCGCAGTTTTCGGTTAAGGCTTCCATTGGTTGTTTCCATCTCTTGTCTCCATCGATATACAGAAAGTGTCAAAGGCGTTCACAAACTTAGCCACCGGTTTATGGAGTTAAGTGGCGAGCGGTTGTGTAACTTGGATTAGCCAACCTTGTTTTTACCATACTCGACTGCGCGCACAATCGGACAGCTTGGATTCAGAATCTGGAACTGCGGGAATAACAGACGCTACGACTCACGCTTATACGGATGCGTAGTCACAAGCCCTTCTTCCGGGCTACTGGCTGACGCATAAAGACGCTTCGGGATTCGACCTGCCAGAAACGACTTGCGGCCTGCCTGAATAGCGTCCTTCATCGCTTGTGCCATGAGCAGCGGATCGCGCGCATGTGCAATCGCCGTGTTTAGCAACACACCGTCAACACCCAATTCCATTGCTCTGGCCACATCACTGGCGCTACCAACACCGGCATCAACAATGACGGGGTAGTCCGGGTCATCACCCTTGAGGTACTCAAGGATAATCTTGATGTTGTTGGGATTTAGAATGCCTTGTCCGGATCCGATTGGGCTTCCCGCGGGCATAACACTGGCAGCACCGGCTTCTTTCAATCGACGAGCACTGACAGGATCATCGCTTGTGTAACAAAGCACATGAAATCCGTCGTCGACGAGCATCTCGGTCGCTTTAATCGTGGCAACAGGATCTGGCAGCAGCGTCTTGGCATCCCCAAGAACTTCGAGCTTTACCCAGTCGGCTCCGCGGTTGCCTAGCGCTCTGAGAATCTCTCGTCCCATTCGTGCAACCCGGACAGCATCTTCAGCACTGTAACAACCAGCGGTGTTGGGTAGCAGCGTGTATCGATCCGAATCTATGTAGTCCAGCAGGTTTTCACCATTTGGATCGTGGAGCCGTTCTCGTCTTACGGCAACTGTAATGCAATCAGCGCCGGACAGTTCGAGTGATTGCCGCATCTTTGTGGCATTCTCATATCGTCCGCTGCCGACGATGAGGCGGCTATTGAGCGTAAACGGGCCAATCGTCAGCGACGAATCTTGAAAGGTGTTCTGTGCGGTTGTAATGTTCGTTTCTGTTGCCATGCGGATCTCCCTAGCCGCCACCTACAAGTGTAACGACTTCCAGTTCATCGCCGTCTGAGAGTTCATATTCCGAGTGGCGATCAAACGGCACAATTTGAAGATTCACCTCAACAGCTACCGGCTTGCCGGAGAATCCCAGAGTATCTAACAACTGCAAAACAGTCTGCGGAGGATCGACCGGAACCATTTCGCCATTAACGCTTACATGCACTGGCGTAATCCATTACTCGTTAAGGTTGAGATTGCGGGCTGAGCCACGGTGGATGATTGCCAGCTGACCGGCTTGTGCTGCACCTGTTGCCTGAGCTTGTCGATTAAAAGGAATTCCATACACAGCGAAATTTCCCGTGGCGGAATCGACAACATAGACAACGCTGTCTGCTGGCTTCGTGTTAGCACTGCCGAGAAAACTGATCCGGCCGGTAACCATCAGTAGTCTCGGTTTCTTACTCGGCTGAACTGCGAGGTCGGCAAACACATTGCGCTTGAAGTGTGATGCAAAAGCTCCGCCTCGCGGGTTGTATCCAATTACCTGCAATTCACCCGTCAAAAAGTCGAGAAAAAAGGCACCTTCTGTTCCATCTGCAAGTGGTCCGGTTGCGACGGCAAAAGTCTCTGAACTATTTGATGCCGTCGCCTGAACACCGTTGATTTGAACCGTTGGTTCCTGCAGATGACGCATCGTGACCAAGCCGCCAACCAACATACCCGCACCGATAAGAAGTCCTAGTCCAAGCCCAGTCGTAAACGACCACTTTGAATTCTTATTTTCTGACATTCGCGTCGATTCCTATCTTAAAACTCATCGCTTCAGCAGGCATATACATGGCATCAAAACTTGCGCTATCTGCTGTGACTCACCCATATTGTAACTCTATTCGCCCACCGGTCACCGGCAGTAACATGATTTTCATTAAACGAATTACGTTATATCACGCAACTTTGATGTGTTTTTGGGTGCTGTATAATAAGCAGTGAAAAGTAATGCACCGGCGATATGTTTGATTGACATCTAGTTTCCCTGACTTAATGTCGCTCTCAATTTATCTCGCCTGAAAGGTCACCGATGAAAAAGATCATCTACAGTATCGCGATTCTCTCACTGGTTGGAACAACGAACCATTTCATTGGAAGTTCCATCATCAGTGCACAACAGCAAGGAGAGGTTACCGATGTTGCACAAGTACTGCCGGAATCCACGATCGTAGTAGTCGGGTTGAACAATCCAGCCGAATTGATGGAATCGATTGATAACCATCCGCTGTTTCAACACGTAAAACAGTTGCCGAATTATCAGCAAGCACTCAGCAATCCGCAGTTGCTGCAGCTCGAAAACTTCGTCGAAACACAACTTCAAATGGAGTGGGAAGAAGCCTTATCAAAGAGCACACACGGTGGGGTCTACGGAATGTTCGACGCCGAATACCAGGCGGGCGCGATGTTGCTTCATGGTGATGACGATGCGCTTACTCAGGTTCAGGATACTATCGTCGGATTTGTTCGATCCGTTGGAGCGTTGGCAGGACAAAATCCTGTGAAACATGGTGAGTACATGGGAATCCAGGCCTACCAGATTGGTGAAACTCGTTTTGCCACTCATAACGGCTGGACCGTAGTCACTAATAATGCTGAGTACGGTCGCCAAATCCTCAATCGACTGGACGGCACGTCAACTTCGTCACTTGCCCAAACAGATGCATACAAAAAAGCTTCTGCGGCGAGAAAAAACGACACGGGCGACGGCTGGATATTTGCAAATACTGCCACGCTGCAAGATGACGGTCAACTTGAGCAAGCCGAATTGGGCATGCAAGAAAATATGCTCGTCGAGTTGCTCTTTGGCGGTATCCTCAGCCAGCTAAAGCACACACCCTATCTGCTTGGTTCCATCGACCTGGAAGATTCGCATATACGCTTTGAAGTTGACTCCGCTTTTGACGACAGTCACATCCCCGATATCCGCCGATACTATTTTGGCCAACATGATTCAAAAGGGGCCCCGTTATCGCTGGATGTTCCCAATCAAGTGCTGGCTATCAACACTTACAGGGATCTCGGACAGTGGTGGTTATTAGCACCGGATTTATTTAGTGACCAGGTCAATGAAGGCATTGCCCAGGTAGATTCCACACTGTCGACATTCTTTGGTGGCAAGGACTTTGGGCAGGACATTCTGGCATCACTTGAACCCGAAATACAAATCATTTCTACCACTCAGTCATTCGATGGAAAGCCTGAGCCTGAAATCAAAGTCCCTTCGTTTGCGTTGGTCGCAGCAATGAAGGATCCTGAGACGATGAAGGCGGAGTTGAATCGCACATTTATCAGTGGGATCGGATTCATCAACATCATCGGCGCTATGGAAGGTCAGCCTCAGTTTGATATCGCCCTCGAAGAAGTGGACGGTGCCAGTCTTGTCTCAACCAAATACCTAAAACCTCTCGACGGCGAGCCCGTTGCCATTCAGTACAACTTTTCACCAACAATTGCGTTCTTTGGGAATAACGTCGTATTCTCCAGCACTCGGGATCTGGCACTTGCTGTTGCAAAGTCCAAACCTGCGTCGCCTTCTGCTGCAAACGCAAACCGAAAAACCAACTTCGAAGCCATTTTGAATGCTGAGCCAATCCGCGACGCGATTGAAGCAAACAAAGAACAGTTTATTGTGCAAACCGTGTTAAATGACGGTTCCTCCCGTGAGCAAGCAGAAGCTCAGGTTGATTTATTACTCGAAGGAATTGGGCTCGCCAAACAATTCTTTGTGCGATTGGATCAATCGGAAGACAATCTCAAGCTCACGTTTGAACTTCGGTTTAAAGATCAATAAGCACCACGATCACCGACATCGCGAAGTATTAGTCATGAGTCAAAAACAAATTGATCCCAATTGGGCTTGGAGGCCGTATGCGCCATCGACCGACCAGCCTTGGAACTTGCAACGTGTAACCCATTTATACCGCCGGCTTGGATTTGGTACCGATTGGGAGACTTTAAATGCCGGTCTAAGCATCACACCGGATCAGTTGGTCAACGATTTAGTCTTCGCATCACCAGAGTCGGAGAGCTTTCAAATCGAAATGAAAGCGATGAGCCGCGCCATGGTAGCTACTGGCAATCCACATGGACTAGCATCGGCCTGGTTGTATCGCATGATCAATACGACGAATCAACTTCAGGAAAAGACGACGTTATTCTGGCATGGCCACTTTGCCACGGGAGCTCAAAAGGTTCAGGACGTGTTCATGATGCAACAGCAAAATGAACTGTTGCGCAAACATGCACTCGGTGACTTCAATGAAATGGTCCAGGGTATTTCTAAAGACCCCGCCATGCTTCTGTATCTGGATTCGGCTACCAATCGCAAAACACATCCGAATGAAAACTATGCACGTGAATTGATGGAACTGTTCTGCCTGGGTGAAGGCAATTACACAGAACAGGATATCCGCGAGTTGGCAAAGTGTTTTACAGGCTGGGAAGTTCGTAGCCGACGATTCAGATTTAACAAGTATCAGTTCGACACCGGCGCCAAGTCCTTTTTAGGCACGACGGGTGAATTGACTGGTGAGCAAGCGGTAAGTCATGTTTTGAGTCAGCCGACTGCCCCAATTTTCATTGCTCAGAAACTGGTGCGGTTTTTCGTCATGGACGAACCACAACCATCAGCGGAGTTGGTCGCCCCACTCGCACAGCAACTTCGCGAGGATAATTTCAATGTGGCCAAGACCCTCAAAGTCATCCTTGGAAGTAATCTGTTCTTCTCAGATTTAGCGATTGGCATGAAGGTTCGATCACCGGTCGAATTGGTCACCACACTCTTGCGATCACTGAATGGCACGTCCAGTATGGATTTGCTTACAGCGGGATTGCATGATTTGGGGCATAGCATCTTCTTCCCGCCAAGCGTAAAAGGATGGGATGGTGGTCGCACTTGGATCAACTCATCAACGCTTCTGGGCAGAGCAAATCTGGTCTATCGCGTGTTACGAAATGAGAAGACACAGTTTGGGGGCGGAACGCTTACCGAGTATGCCAGCAAACAGGAATTGTCATCGCTGACAGATGTTGCTGATCGGCTAATACAGCAGTTGTTTGCCGTACCGATAAGTAATGACATCCGGGATGAGATTGTAAGCAGTAGTACGGAACAGTTCTCACAACGTGAAGAACAGTTGCGATCACTCATACACACATTTACTTCACTTCCACAATTCCAACTCTCCTAGACGATCTGGACGAAACAACGAGGTCATTTAAATGAACCTAACACGAAGACAATTAATCTCCAGTTCACTTGCTTCTGCATCCATGATTACCATCGGAAGCAGTAGTACGTCCCTTCCTGGATTCCTACTACAGGCTGCGGACAGCAGCGCAAAAAGCGATAAGTCTGTTCTGGTCGTTGTACAGTTAAGCGGCGGCAACGACGGATTAAATACGGTCGTACCGTTTACCGATCCGGTTTACTACAACCAGCGACCCAAACTTGCAATCCCAAAGGCGAATGTGCTGTCGATTGATAAGTCGTTGGGATTTCATCCTGTCATGCAGGGGTTTGCCGAGTTGCTCGAAGATGACAAGTTGGCTGTTGTGCAAGGTGTTGGTTATCCAAATCCAAACCGATCTCACTTTGAATCGATGGACATATGGCACACGTGTCGCCGAAAGAACGATATACGTGAAGAAGGCTGGCTCGGCAGCATATTGGCCACTCAAACAGAGGACGACTCAACCGATATTCCAGGATTGCACCTTGGTCCTGAAAAACAACCTCTGGCTCTTTCAAGCCGTTCATTACGAATCGCATCGGTAAAATCTCTGGAACAGTTCAAGTTGCCTGCAGATTCCAAGACGCTCTCCAACGTAGTGGCAAAGGGTGACGATCAAGGAAGCGGCGGGCTGCTTGGTTTTGTGCAATCGAGTACTCAGGCAGCGATCCGAACAAGTGAGCAATTAGAAGAAATTCGATCCAAAAATACTTCCGCTGTCTCCTACCCCAACTCTGCACTGGCGCGAAAACTCGAGACGGCAGCTCAGTTAATCGATAGCCCGCTTGCTACTCGAGTTTACTATGTATCCATCGATGGATTTGATACGCATGCGCAGCAGGCCGATGCTCATACAAGTCTGCTTAGGCAGGTGAGCAGTTCCGTCAAAACGTTTGTCGATGACATCACGCAACGCGGCCACGGTGATAGGGTAATGGTCATGTGCTTCAGTGAATTCGGTCGACGCGTCAAAGAAAATGCCAGTGATGGTACCGATCATGGTGCCGCGGCTCCAATGTTCTTTGCTGGCTCCCGTGTGAAGGCTGGAATTCATGGGAGTCACCCGTCGTTAACTGACCTGCAACAAGGTGATCTGAAGCACAAATTTGATTTCCGAGAGTTATATGCATCGGTACTTGAGGATTGGATGAAATGGCCTTCCGCTGACGTGCTTGGTGGACAATTCAAACCACTTGATGTATTTGTGTAACGAGCTCATCATAAAGATCGATGTACAATCAGAATGCTACTTGGTCTGGCAGCCAATTCGACTTCATTCAATATCTGGAAAGACAACTATGAAAAAGTTTGCTGTACTCCTGTCACTCGTATTTGCACTCGTCGTATCGACTTCATCACATGCTAAAGAAAAGGGGTTCCAAACTATTTTTGATGGCAAGTCAATGAAGGGTTGGAAGGCCAGCGAAAATAAAGATTCATGGAAATTCAAAGATGGCTTACTTGTCTGTGACGGACCCCGCAGCCACCTGTTCTATGTGGGTGCTGACAAGCCGTTCAAGAACTTCGAATTCAAGGCAGAAGTAAAAACGACACCTGGCAGTAACTCCGGAATTTATTTCCACACTCGTTACCAGGAATCAGGCTGGCCGAAGTACGGCTACGAAGCTCAAGTAAATATCACTCATAAGGATCCCAAGAAGACAGGGAGTCTTTATGGTGTGGTAAACGTTGGCAATCCACCGGCAAAAGATGGTGAGTTCTGGGAACAGCACATCATTGTTAAGGACAATCACATCACGATTAAGATTAACGGCAAGACGGTAGTCGATTACAAGGAACCTGCCGGCAAAGAGGCATTCAGCAAGGACTTCGAGCGCCGACTGGGAAATGGCACGTTTGCTCTTCAGGCACACGACCCTCAAAGCGTCGTTTACTACCGAAACATTCGAGTAAAGCGGCTCGACTAGATTTCGGTACTGAACCCAACTAGATAAAAATAAAGGGCGACATCCTTTGAAGGGATGCCGCCCTTTTCAATGAATAATGAACTATAAGTTCAACCCGGTCGACTGCGACGAGTGGAGTCGCTTCGAGACTGATGTGGATCGGGCGTGCTGTGCACTAGCTCCATGGTGATCCAGATCAACGATAAATGTTGGTCCCTCTGCCGGAAACGACCGGGAGTTACTGATATCGGCATCACCAGAATTCTGCGATTACTGTTTTTGTCGAAACCGGCCTAATTCCTGCTTATTTCAATTGCCTTGGCCAATCGATCTAACTACTATACTTTTGTATAGATGTGTACATTTATACAGTTTTGCTGTTAATTCCGCGCTAACAAGGAAATATCCGATGGAAATATCTGCTCTGATCGAATCGATAAAACAGCATCCGGAATACCAGCAACAGATTATGCATCATGAATTACTCGATGCTCGTGATGGCCAATTCAAATCACTTGAGTCACCGTTGCCAGTCGCATTGAGCCAACTGCTTGAGCAACGTGGAATCGATAATCTGTTTTCTCATCAGGTAGATTCGATCGAGGCCGTTCGTAATGGAAGTGATCTCGTCGTGGTAACGGGAACTGCCAGCGGTAAAACACTGTGCTACAACATCCCCATTCTTGAAACGTGTCTGTCCGATCCACAGTCGCGAGCATTGTATCTTTATCCGACTAAGGCACTGGCTCAGGATCAACTCAAAGGCCTCTTGCAACTGCTAACCGGTGTGGATGATCCATTGCTGAATCGGCCACAGGACAACTGGGGACAGATCCCGGAACAACTGCCATTCAAGCCTGGTGTATATGACGGCGATACCCCTACTTCTCAGCGGCGGCGAATCAAGGCTGAGTCAAACTTGGTGCTGTCAAACCCAGACATGCTTCATGCAGCGATCTTGCCGTATCATCCCAAGTGGGCGAGATTCTTTTCTAATCTGCAATACGTTGTGCTGGACGAAGTGCACATGTATCGCGGGATCCTCGGTGCAAATGTCGCTTGCGTACTACGGCGGCTCAAACGAGTCTGTCAGCATTACGGCAGCAACCCACAGTTTTTATCCACAAGCGCAACCATTGAGAACCCCGGCGAGCTCGTCAATAAATTAATCGGTCGAGCACCAGTCGTCGTTGATAACGACGGATCACCGCGCGGTCGCAAACACTTCATCCTCTGGAATCCGAGCGAGCTGGGCTGTGATAATCTGGCAAGAGCCAGCGCCAACGATGATGCCGTATGGTGGATGTGTGAAGCTATTGAGCAAGGTGGTCAGACGCTTGCTTTTACACGCACTCGTCAGGCAGCTGAGCTCATCAGTCGGTACGCACAACAACGGCTGTTCGACAACCAGTCGCCTCATCACAATCGCATCTGTGCTTACCGCGGCGGTTACCTGCCGATAGAGAGACGGGCTATGGAACAAGACCTGTTTCAGGGGCGAATTCGTGGTGTGGCATCCACGAATGCTCTGGAACTTGGAGTCGATGTTGGGTCGCTCGATGTAACACTGCTCGTACACTACCCCGGAACCATCGCCAGCACATGGCAGCAGGCAGGGCGCAGCGGGCGCAGAAATGACGAGAGTCTGTCGGTGTTACTCGCTGGTAATGAACCGGTTGACCAGTACATGATTCGTAATCCTGAGTACTTCTTTAGTCAGTCGCCGGAGCAGGCAGTTGTTGATCCTGAAAATCCATACGTATTGGCCAACCACTTAAAGGCCGCTGCCTTTGAATTACCGCTGGATGAAGATGGGCTGGCTGAATTTGGTGAATGTGCAACACCAATAACGGACATCCTCCACAACAATCACGAACTAAATCATGTGGCAGACAAGTACTACTTCAGTGGTGGTCAGAATCCAGCTCATAAGATTAGCCTGCGGCACATGTCTGATAACACATTCAGCATCGTTGAAATCTCTAAAGACCCAGATTCGCCAAATAAGGTAATTGCTAATGTTGATGCTATCAGTGCGCCGGAATTGGTGTATCCAGAGGCGGTTTACTTGCATCACGGCGAGACGTTTTTCATTCGTGAATTAGATTTGGAAGGACGAGTCGCCTATGCAGAGCGCCAGGAAATGGATTACTACACTCAGGCTGTGCTCGATAGCAATGTAAAGATCCAGCATGAACTGGAATCCCGGCCAGCACTCCCGGATACATCACTGGCCTTTGGCGAAGTAGATGTGAGCTGGAAGACAGTCTCATTTAAGAAGATCAAGTTTTCGACACGTGAAAATGTGGGTTACGGCAGTGTGGATATTCCTGCTCAGAACCTTCCAACAACTGCCTTCTGGTTCACGCCGGGACAAGCGCTCTCTGATGCCATGCAGCAAGCATCGTTTAAGGTCAGCGAAGGATTGTGTGGATTACGAAACCTAGTGGTTGTTGCACTACCCATGCTTGCAATGTGTGACAACCGCGATATTAGTGGCGTCGTTGACAGCAAAAACCTCGGCACACCAACCATGATCATTTACGACCGATTCCCCGGTGGGCTTGGGTATAGCGAGCAGGGGTACTCCCGACTCACGGACTTATTCGAACTCTGTGAAGAACTGGTAAGCAATTGCGAATGCGATGATGGTTGCCCTAGTTGTGTTGGACTGCCTAATCTACGACCGGCAATTCATAGTGATCCGGATTTAACGCGCGGCTATCCCATCCCCGATAAGCACGCCACATCAAAATTACTCCAGCTTGTACTCCACCCGGAAGCCATCACTGGTAGTGCGACAGAAGTACTAGCAGCCAGCCACTGATGCAAGACGCCGATATCTCTGCACAAAACCTCGTATGCAATTCAACAACATGGAACTCTCAAAATGTTAAGCGGTGAGACACTTTCACAACTGAGAGCCTTTTCCAGAAATCGGCGCGTTGACAAAAATCCTCCTGCACCAGAAGGACACCGGACCTCGACCAGTTCACTGCCTGAGGGACAGTTCATTAAAACGCCTTTTGGGAAGCACTGGCAATCCACTGAACCGGTTATTGAACAATGGGATCAGCTGCCAAAGTGGTTGGAGAAAATGGCCAGATGCAAAGAGTTTATAGCGAGAGCTGAACCGGACAATCGCTCAAATATCAATAACGTCTTCCAGTCCTTCATTGAATACTTCCCTGACCGCATTGCATTGCTGGATCTTGAGACCTGCGGCTTTGCGGGCTCCGTCGTCTTTCAGGCGGGCATCATGTTAATGCAAGACAGGCAACTACAACTGGTCCAGCTGCTGGCGACAGATTACTCTCAGGAGCCGTCACTACTGTACCAACTTCGAAAACTGCTCCGGTCAATTGATGTGCTCGTCACATTTAATGGAAAGAGCTTTGATTGGCCTGTCATTCAGGACCGCTGCATCATGCATCGACTTGACCAATCTCATCCGGACTTGGTAAATCACAGGCCAACTGTCCACTGCGACTTACTTCATCATTCGCGGCGGCACTGGAAAAAGATGCTGCCAAACTGCAAGCTTCAAACGATCGAAACGTATGTCTGCGATCGACATCGGGCAGGGGATATACCCGGTCGTGATATTCCATCGGCCTACCATGATTATGTACGCACTGGTGATGCCTGGCAAATGCGCAGCGTGCTGCACCACAACGCATTAGATTTGATTACCTCGCTGGAAATCGCGATGAAGATTGCTTGTTATGAGACTTCCATGATCGCTACCGTGCCGACCACTGATCGCGAATGAGTTTGGCGGTGAGTGGATTGATCATTGCAGCCGTGGCTATATGCACGGCGTGTGCTCCGGCATTTAGATATCGTTGCGCATCGTCATAGCAGGAAGCACCACCGACTCCAATCAATGCAAGCTCGAGGGATTCTTCTTCGATGATGGTGTGAAATTCCTGCACCTGCGAAATCGATGCTTCCAGTGTTGCCTTACCACAGATTCCGCGCTGCGATTCCCCGAATAGTAAATTCCC